>Ga0209980_10001011_pt1 | contig 15445 bp, 15 predicted proteins | sample CR02metaG_FD_183611 | JGI IMG/M metagenome (GOLD analysis project Ga0209980, IMG submission 183611) | Deep subsurface microbial communities from Mariana Trench to uncover new lineages of life (NeLLi) - CR02 metaG (SPAdes) (version 2) | ecosystem: Environmental > Aquatic > Marine > Ocean trench...
GGGCAGTGCGGGCGCCGACGGCGGTGAACTCGCCCTCCTGCAACACCCGCAACAGCCGGGTCTGCGCTTCGGACGGCATGTCGCCGATCTCGTCGAGGAACAGGGTGCCGCCCTGGGCCTGTTCGAACTTGCCGATGCCGCGCTCGGTGGCGCCGGTGAAGGCGCCCTTCTCGTGGCCGAACAGTTCCGATTCGATCAGCTCGCGCGGGATCGCCGCCATGTTGATGGCGACGAAGGGGCCACGCGCCCGCTTGCCGAAATTGTGCAGCGCCCGGGCGACCAGCTCCTTGCCGGTGCCGCTCTCGCCAAAGATCATCACGGTGAGGTCGGTGTGCATCAGCCGGGCCATGACCCGGTAGACATCCTGCATCGCCGGCGAGCGGCCGATCAGCGGCAGGTTCTCCTCACGCGGCTCGGCCGGCGCGGCAGGGCTTTCTGAGCTCCGGGCCTTCCCTTCAAGTGCTTTCGTAACAAGATCGAGTAACTCTTGTAAATCAAATGGTTTTGGGAAGTATTCATAGGCTCCAACCTCAGCCGCGCGGATCGCCGTGAGCACGGTGCTCTGCGCACTCATCACGATGACCGGCAGATCGGGCCGCTTCTTGCGGATCGCCGGCAGCAGGTCGAGCGCATCGCCGTCGGGCATATGCACATCGGTGACCACGATGTCGCCCTCGCCATCCTCGATCATGCGCCACAGCCCCGAGGCCGAGCCGGTGGCCCGCACCCGGCAGCCGATGCGGTTCAGCGCCCGGCTCAGCACCGTGCGGATCGAGCGGTCGTCGTCGGCCAGCAGGACGGTCGCACCGGTGATCATGCCGCATTCTCCGCATCGGACGCCTCGGCCACCTCCGCCGCCGCCACCGGCAACAGCAGACGGAATTGGGTCCGGCCAGGTTCCGACTCGCAGGCGATCACCCCGCCATGGTCGGAAATGATTTTCGAGACCAGCGCCAGCCCCAGCCCGCTGCCGCTGGATTTCGCCGTCACGAAGGGCTCGAAGATATCGCGCAGCAAGTCCTCCGGCACGCCGCTGCCGTTGTCGGTGATGGTGATCTGCAAGGGCAGGCTCTCGCGCCGCCCGGTGGGGGTCGCCACCTTCATCCCGGCCCGGTAGGAACTGCGCACGGTGATGATGCCGCCGACCTTCGGGGTCGCCTCGGCGGCGTTCTTCAACAGGTTCAGCATCACCTGCATCAGTTGGTCCGAATCGCCCAGTGTCGGCGGCAGCGAGGGGTCGTATTCCTGGATGAAGCGGACATGGGCGGCGAAGCCCGCCTTGGCCGAGCGGCAGGCGCGGTCGAGCACGTCGTGGATGTTCACCGGCTGGTAGCGGCCGGGCGCGATCTCGCCGAACTGTTCGACCCGGCTGACCAGGGCGCCGATGCGCTCGGCCTCCTCGCGAATCAGCGCGGTCAGCTCGCGGTCCTCGCCGGAGAGGTTCATCTGCAAGAGCTGCGCCGCACCGGAGATGCCCGCCAGCGGGTTCTTGATCTCGTGCCCCAGCATCTGCGCCATCCCGGCGACCGAGCGGGCCGCGTTGCGGTGGCTGAGCGAGCGGTCCATGGTCTCGACGATGGCGCGCGGGTGGATGATCACCACGGCGCCCGCCGCGCGCTCGGCCATCGGCGCCGCGTACAGGTCGACCAAGCGCGCGGGCAGCTCGGGCCAGCCCAGTTCGACACCGTATTCCGCCATGCTGACCCCTTGGCGCAGCACCTGGCGCACCAGGTCGGCCAGGCGGCTGTCCTCACCCGCCAATGCCGCCAGCTTCTGGCCGGAGAGCTGGCGCTGTGAGGCGCTGAGGAAGTCCTCGGCCGCGCTGTTGACCTCGACGATGGTGCCGCTGCCGTCGACGGTCAGCACCGGGTTCGGCAGGCTGTTCCAGATCAGCTCGAAATCGCGCGGTGCGCTCATCGCCTGCCCCGGTGGCGGTGGGCGGGGGCGGACATAGCGGTGACGGCGTTTTCGCCAGATCGCATCGAATTGCCTAATTGCTGAGCAGCGGTCTCCCGTGATTACCCTCTGCCCTTGTGCGGTTCAAGGCCCGGCTCTAGAGCAATTTCTAGCCAAATGAATTCATTTGGCGACTCGGAAATTGCGTAGAAACAAAGGACCTAGAGGCTCCGGCCTGATTCCATCAGGTCGGATAAGGCTCTAGAACGCCGGGAAGTCAGGAGAGGGCGCCAGTGAGCACAGCCGCCATCATCGTCGCCGCGGGTCGGGGCACGCGCCTGGGCGGACCGGTGCCGAAGCAGTACCAGCGCCTCGGGGTCGCGCCCGGGGCCGAAATGGTGCTGACCCGGACCCTGCGCGCGGCGCTGGCCTGCGCCGAACTCGACGCGGTGCTGGTGGCGATCCACCCGGACGCGGCGGAGATGTATGCGGCTGCGGTGGCGCCGCTGGACGACCCCCGCCTGCTGCCCCCGGTGCATGGCGGCGCGGAGCGCTCCGACACCGTGCGCCTGGCGCTGGAGGCGCTGGCGCCCCGCACGCCCGAGGTGGTCCTGATCCACGACGCCGCCCGGCCCTTCGCCAGCCCGGCCCTCTACCGCGCCCTGGCGGACCACGCACGCACCGGCGAGGGCGCCATCGCCGCCGAGCCGGTGGTCGATGCGCTGTGGCGCGAGGCGGACGGCATGGCCGACGCCCCTGCCCCGCGCGCCGGGCTGTGGCGGGCGCAGACGCCGCAGGCGTTTCCGTTCGACGCGCTGTTGCGGGCGCACCAGGCCGGCGGCCCCCCCGCCCTCGATGACGCCGAGGTGTTCCGCCGCGCCGGAGGCCGGGTGCGGCTGATCCCCGGCGAGCCGGAGAATTTCAAGATCACCACCACCGCCGATCTTGCGCGGGCAGAGGGATTGGTGGCGGCGCGGGAGGCGCGGATGAGCGATATCAGGGTTGGCCACGGCTTCGACGTCCACCGCTTTTGCCCCGGCGACCACGTCCGGCTCTGCGGTATTGCCATCCCCCACGACCGCGGGCTGGAGGGCCACTCCGACGCCGATGTCGGGTTGCACGCGCTGGCCGACGCAATCTACGGCGCCATCGGCGACGGCGATATCGGCCAGCATTTCCCGCCCTCGGACCCGCAGTGGAAAGGCGCGGAGAGCCATATCTTCCTTCGCCACGCCGGCGAGCGGGTCGCGGCGCGCGGCGGCCGGATCGCCAATGTCGATGTGACCCTGCTCTGCGAGCGTCCGAAGATCGCCCCCCATGCGGCGGCGATGAAGGCGCGGATCGGCGAGTTGCTGGGGCTGGAGCCGGACCGGGTCAGCATCAAGGCCACCACCATGGAACGGATGGGCTTCGTCGGCCGCGAGGAAGGCATGGGGGCCATTGCCACCGCAACCGTGATCCTGAGCGAAAAATGACCGCGCCGCGTGTGATTGCCACCTGCTTCGGCATCGGCACCCTGCCCGGCGCGCCGGGGACCTGGGCCTCGGTGGCGGCGATTCCGCTGGCCTGGGGGTTGCACGCGCTGGGCGGATTCTGGGCCGTCGGGCTGGTGACAGTGGCGCTGGCGCTGCTCGGCTATTGGGCCACGGCGCGCACTCTCGACGGACGGGCTGAAGACCCCCCCGAGGTGGTGATCGACGAGGTGGTGGGGATGCTGATCGCGCTCTGGCCGCTGTCGATCGGGCTCGGCCAGATGGGCGCCGAGTGGCATGTCTGGCCGTGGCCGGGCTGGGTGGTGGGTTTCCTGCTGTTCCGCTTCTTCGATATCGTCAAGCCGCCGCCGGTAAGCTGGGCCAACCGCGTGGCGGGCCCGCTGGGGGTGATGCTGGACGACATCGTCGCCGGGGTGATGACGGCGCTGATCGTGGTGGTTGCGGCGGGGGTTGCGCATGGCTGGTTCTGAATTGTTGCGGGCTCTGGCGGCGCGGGTGCTGCGGGCCTGCGAGGCGCGCGGGTGGATGCTCGCCACCGCCGAGAGCTGCACCGGCGGCATGGTGGCGGCGGCGCTGACCGATATTCCGGGCTCGAGCAGCGTGGTCGAGCGCGGCTTCGTCACCTATTCCGACGCGGCCAAGGCCGAATGCCTCGGTGTCCCGACGGCGCTGATCGAGGCCGACGGCGCGGTCTCGGAAGCCGTCGCCCGGGCCATGGCGACCGGCGCGCTGGCGCACAGCCGGGCCGATCTCGCGGTCTCGATCACCGGCATCGCCGGGCCGGGCGGCGGCAGCGCGGAAAAACCCGAGGGGCTGGTCCATTTCGCCTGTGCCCGGCAAGGCGGCGTCACCACCCATGCGCGGGTCGAATTCGGTGCGCTCGGCCGCGACCAGGTGCGGGCGGCCTCGGTGCAGCAGGCGCTGGAGATGTTGCTGGCGGCGGCGCTCGGCGCCGAGAGCGTTGCGCCGGATTTGTGACCGGCGGCGTGGGTGCCCACGCGTGGGCACATACCTAACATATTGAAAGACAAAGGAAATCAAAAAAAGGTGAAATATGGAAAACGAAGCGTGAATCGGATCGGCCACAAAACGCTTCAGAGACTCCGCTTGCCGTAAAGCTGTTCGGCGCGTTCCTCGAAGGCGCGCACGATGCGGCGCATGGCCTCGTGGAACACCACCCCGATGATCAACTGCAGGGTCCGCGAGCGGAACTCGAAATCGACGAAGAAATCGACCTCGCAGGCCGACTCGCAGGCCGCCTCGCCCACCGGCTTGAAGCGCCAGTGGTTGTTGAGATAGCGGAACGGCCCTTCCAGATAGGCGACGTCGATCTTGTAGCCGTCCGGGCGCAAGGTCACCCGGCTGCCGAAGCGCTCGCTGAACACCTTGAACGAGATCACCAGATCCGCCTCGACGATCTCGGATCCGTCCGGCTGCGGCTTGCGCGCGCGGACGCGGGCGCCCGAGCACCAGGGCAGGAACTCGGGGTATGCGGCCACATCGGCAACCAGCGCGTACATCTCGGCCGCCGAGTAGGGCATCCGGCGAATCTCGGCATGGGTGGGCATGGGGTCTCGACGCGCTCCTTCGCAAGCTCGGATGTGGTTAACACCGGAGCCGCCCCCGAAGGCAAGCCCCCGGACGATAAACCCGGCACGAACCTGCGCGAGGATCGAGCCCCGATGATTAGCGTTGACGACCGGGGTCGATCCCAGCCACCCTCGGCACACTGGGGCTTCCTGGGGGACTTCCTGGGGGGCTTCCTGGGGGTGACCGGGCGGGAGACGGGCCGTGGCGACTAACCGCAAGACCTTCGTGCTGCTGCACGGCGCCTGGCATGGCGGCTGGTGCTGGGAGCGGGTGGCCGGGCCGCTCCGTGCCCGGGGGCACCGGGTTACGACCCCGACCCAGACCGGCCTGGGCGAGCGCGCGCACCTGATGTCGCCGGATATCGACCTCGCGGTCTTCACCGCGGACCTGGTGAACCACCTGGTGCGCGAGGACCTGACGGACGTGGTTCTGGTCGGCCACAGCTTCGGCGGCAACGCCATCTCCGGCGCGGCCGAAGACGTGCCCGAGCGGATCGCCCGGCTGGTCTATCTCGACGCGCTGGTGCCGGTCAGCGGTCGCGCTCCGTTCGACGACACCCCGGCCGAGGTGGTCGCCCAACGGACCCGGCAGGCCGAGGAGACCAGCGGCGGGCTGAGCGTGCCCCCGCCCCCGGCCGCCGCCTTCGGCGTCACCCGTGCTGCCGACGCCGCCTGGCTGGAAGCCCGGCTGACACCGCACCCCCTGCGCACCTTCACCACCTCCCAGACCTTCCGGGGCGAACCCGGCAACGGCTTGCCAGCCGGGTACATCCTGTGCAACGACCCGATCCACGGCCCGCAGGAGGGCGCGCCCACCCGCGCCCGCTCGCTCGGCTGGCCTGTGACCGAGATCGCCACCGGGCACGACGCCATGGTGACGGCGCCCGAGGCGCTGGTGGACATGCTGGAGGCAGGGCCGAAACGATGACCCGGGACTACACCATCAGGACGATGATCACCGCCGACGAGATCGCGGCGCGGGTCGAGGCGCTGGCCGCCGAGATCAACGCCTATTTCGCCGGGACCGAGAAGCTGGTGGTGGTGGGCTTGCTGCGCGGCTCCTACGTCTTCATCGCCGATCTGGCGCGCAAGCTGGACCTGCCGGTGGAGGTCGACTTCATCGAGGCGTCCTCCTACGGCAACACGATGGAAAGCTCGCGCGAGGTGCGCATCCTCAAGGACCTGCGCTCGCCGATCGAGGGGCTGGACGTGCTGGTGGTCGAGGACATCGTCGACACCGGCCATACGCTCAAGCACGTGCTGAAGCTGCTGGCCACCCGCAAGCCCAACCGGCTGGAGGTCTGCGCATTGCTGTCGAAGCCCTCGCGCCGCGAGGTCGAGATCCGGGCGAAGTGGATCGGCTTCGAGATCCCGGACGAGTTCGTGGTCGGCTACGGCATCGACTACGCCCAGCGCAACCGGAACCTGCCGTATATCGGGGCGGTGGAGTTCGGCGACTGATCTTGGTCCTGGATGGCGCGGATTGGCATATCCCTGACAGCCCGTTTACAACCAAGCCATGTCCCTGAACGCGACCGCAGGACCGGCCCGGTTTTTCCTCAGCCATTGGCGCGGGAACCATGGATTGGCTTTCACCATATTGGTGACGCTTCTGGGGCTCAGATTTTTGCTCGGCACCCTGCAACTCCTGCTTCCCACTTCCCCGGCTCTCATTCTCATCGGCTTCTGTATCCTGGCGAATGTCGTCCTGCTCGTCTGGCAGGTGGTCGGCGCCTTTCGCGCTGGCGACAGGCATCTGCGCACGACCGGTGACATGATTTCCGTTTGGGGCGGCTATTTCGCGATTATCGTTGTCGTGGTGCTGGCATCGATCCAGACGGTCAACGCCATAACGGTCCTCTCGCCGTCGCTACCGCCTCGGGTCGCCGAAACACCGGCGCTCCCCGATCTCCCGATCAGCGCCGATGGCGAGACAATCACCCTGAGCGGTAACATCGACTTCGATCTGAATACCGCTTTCGTCGATGCGCTCGCGACCCATCCCGCGATCAGGCGCGTTACCCTGTCGAGCGATGGCGGCTACATCTTCGCGGCGCGCGCCATCGCGTTCAACATCGGCAAGTACCGGCTTGACACCCATGTCGAACGATCCTGCAACTCCGCCTGCACGCTCGCGTTCATGGCGGGCGATGCCAGAACCCTCGGGCCAGAGGCCCAGCTAGGCTTTCACCGCTACCAGATGGAAACGCCCGACAAGGTGCAAATCCTGGACATCGGCGAGGAGATGGAAAAGGACCGGAGCTATCTTGCCAGCCGGGGGGTCTCGGACGACTTTCTCGACCAGGTCTTCAAGGCCGGCCACAGCGATATCTGGTTTCCCAGCCATGCGGTGCTGCGCGGCGCCGGGGTAATAACCGGCCAGTAGCGGATGTTCTTCGCGCCGCGAGGTCGAGATCAGGGTGAAGTGGATCGGTTTCAAGATCCCGGCTCGGCCCTGCGGGGCGTCCGGGACGGTGGCGCGCCCAAGTCGGCGCGGCCTCAGTAACGCTTCTGCGCCGCGAAATAGGCGGAAACGTCTTCGATGTCCTGAGCGCTCAGAGACCGGGCGCGTAGGGTCATTTTCGACCAAATGTGCTCATCGAGCCGGGCGCCGGTTTTGTATTCGTTGAGGGTCTTCACCAGATACCCCTCGGGTTGCCCCGCCAGCATCGGAACCAGGGGCGGGTCGACGCTGCGTTCATTGCCGGTCAACCCGTGGCACCTGGTGCATTCCCATTCCTTCGCCAGCGCCTTGCCGGCATCGTAGTCGCCCTCGGCGGCGACCGGTCCGAAAGACAAGATGGGTATGAGCCAGAAAGCGGCGATCACAAATCGAAACATGGCGACCTCCCTCATTTGGCCTGTCATGCCACAGGAGCAGCGAGATAGTTAGGGTGTCAAAGGCCAAGCAGGTCCCTAGGCGTCCGCCAGCTTTGCCAGCCGCGCCTCGCGTAGCCGCCGGAAATCGTCGCCGGCGTGATAGCTCGACCGGGTCAGCGGGGTCGCCGAGACCATCAGGAAGCCCTTGGCGTAGGCTGCCTTCTGGTAGCTCACGAACTCGTCCGGGGTCACGAAGCGGACGACGCTGTGGTGCTTGGCCGTCGGTTGCAGGTACTGGCCGACGGTCAGGAAATCCACATCCGCGGCGCGCTGGTCGTCCATCACCTGCAACACCGCCTGACGGTCCTCGCCGAGCCCGACCATGATGCCCGACTTGGTGAACATCGCCGGGTCAAGCTCCTTGACCCGCTGCAACAGCCGCAGCGAGTGGAAATAACGCGCGCCCGGGCGGACCTCCGGGTAGAGCCCGGGCACCGTCTCGAGGTTGTGGTTGAACACGTCGGGCCTGGCCTCGACCACTGCCTCCAGCGCCGAGGGCGGACAGCGCAGGAAATCCGGCGTCAGCACCTCGATCGTGGTCTTCGGGCATTTCCGGCGCAGGGCGCGGATGGTCTGGGCGAAGTGCTCGGCGCCGCCGTCCTCCAGGTCGTCGCGGTCGACCGAGGTGATCACCACATGGTTCAGTCCCAGCTTCGCGACCGCCTGCGCCACCCGGCCCGGCTCGAACACGTCCAGCGCGCCCGGCCGCCCGGTGGCGACGTTGCAGAAGGTGCAGCCCCGGGTGCAGATCTCCCCCATGATCATCATGGTGGCGTGACCCTGGGCCCAGCACTCGCCCACGTTCGGGCAGCCCGCCTCCTGGCACACCGTCGTCAGCCCGTGCTCCCGGATCACGTTCCTGGTGCGGAAGAACCCAGGCGAGTTCGGCGCCTTGACCCTGATCCAGGCCGGCTTTTTCGGGCTCGGGTTGTCGGCGCGGTGCGCCTTCTCCGGGTGGCGCTGGGCGCGGTCGGTGAGATCACGTTCGGTCATCGGGGCTCCTGCTTGTCGGCGATCAGTATAGGGTGGGATCGCGGCCAAGTCTTGCGGCGATTCAGCGCTGGATTTGCCGTCGACGGAATCGCCGAGGGAGGGGTGAGTGCCGATCCGCGGAATTCCCCTTTTGTGCCGGGTGACAACGACATCGGTATGCGCTAAGAATTCCGCCCAATAAGGCCGAAAAACCACTGGTTGCCGGCCCAAGTCTGGGGGAGGAAGCGGCCTGCGTCACGCAGGTCGTTTTCATTTCAGGGCCCGGCAAAAAGCCCTGGTGTCAGGCCGGAACGGCATGGACCACTCCGGCCAAGCCGAGCTCTGCGGTCAGATGGCGCAGGCGCCTTTCCACCTCCTCACCGGCCAGTTCCGCCGCCTGGCCTTCGAGCCGCAGGTCGAGCCGGCCCGGACCATGGACGGCCCGGCAGCCGGGCAGGATCCCCGGCGTCGAGCCCGACAGCACCGCCCCGAGCCGGAAAGCCAGCCCGAGCCGGACCGCGCGCTCGATCGCATCGGCATCCAGCAGCCCCGGCATCCGCGATTGTTCCAGCACCCGCCGGGCGCGCTTGTAGCGGGTCGACAGGATCACACCGAGGAAGACCCGCCCGGCATGGCCGACAGCGGTGATCGTGGGCCGGGTCACGGCCTCCCAGCCGCCGGCGACGCGATAGTCCGGGTGGGTGCGCCAGTTCACATCCACCAGCCGCGCGGCGGCTTCGATCAGCCGGTCCTCGGCGGCGTCCAGCGGCGGCAGCACGGTCTTGACCCAGGTGGCCAGTTCCGGGCCGAAGCCGGGGGCGCGGGCGCGCAGGTTCTCCTGCGCCTCGCAGGCGGCGACCAGCGGGTCCTGCGCACGCACGGGGCTCGGCATGTGTTCGAGGCAAACCCCCTCGCGCAGTCCGAAGCCCGAGACCATGATGTCGCCGGGGCGCAAGGCCTCGACCAGGTGGCGCAGGAGGCGCCCGGCCAGCGGCAGCACCGGCGCCCGGCTGTCGGAAAGCCCCGGCAGCCCGGCCATGGCCTCCGGCGCGGTTGCCGCCGCCCAATCGGCCAGTTCCAGCGCCCGAGCGGCGGGGAGCGTGTATTCGTGCAGAACCCTGAGCGGATAATCGATGCGCTCCATATGCACCCGCGCCAGCGCCCGCCATGCCCCCCCGACGAGGTAGAGCCGCCCGCCGTCGAGCCGGAATCCGCCGGACAGGCGGCTCAGGCAGGCGGCGATATCGGCGCCGGATGCCTCGCCCTGCCCCGCCGCCCCGAGCCGCAGCGGGCCGAGCGGCGTCGTCACGCCCTGCCCCGGATGCCCGTTCTCGATGCGGCAAAGCTCCAGCGAGGCGCCGCCGAGATCGACCACGACGCCATTGGCGCCGGGATCGCCGAAGATCACCCCCTGGGCGGCGAGGCGGGCCTCGTCGGCGCCGCTGACAATCACCAACCGGATCCCGGTCGCGGCCTCGACCTCGGCGCAGAAGGCGACGCCGTCGCTGGCGTCGCGCACCGCCGCGGTCGCCACCGCCGCCAGCGCCCCCACATGCAGCCCCGACGCGATGGCGGCGAAGCGGCGCAGCGCGCCGATGGTGCGTCGCTTGCCCTCGGGGTCGAGCGCGCCGCTCTCGTCCAGACCGGCGCCCAGGGCGCATGTCACCTTTTCGTTGAACAGCCCCGCCGGGCTGCGGCAGTCGCCCTCGAACACCACCATGCGCACCGAGTTCGAGCCGACATCGATGACGCCGATGCGGTTGGCGGGTGTCTCCGGCCCGGGGAAGGAGCGCGGCTGGCCGGGGAAGAAATCGCCCTGCCGGTCGCTCGGATGGGGAGCGGGACCGGTCGCGGCGCGACGGCCCGGCGCAATGCCTGCCGGATCAGCCAGCTGCTTGCTCCTTTTCCGCGCCGGGCGGGACGGCCGTGGTCAGCCGCGGGGCGTCCGCCGCACCGCTGTGGCCGCGCCCCGAGAGCGAGGGATATTTCATGAAAAACTCATGACAACTGAATGGCTCCTCGCTCTCCGGACCGGTCGCCCGGACATACTGCCCATCCGGCATCAGCACCCAGCTCTGGGCCTCGTCGCGCAGGTTGGCGGCCATCACCTGGTCGATGATCTGGGAATGGACGGTGGGGTTGTCGATCTCGACCAGGGTCTCGACCCGGCGATTGAGATTTCGGTCCATCCAGTCGGCCGAGGAGATGAAGACCCGGGCGCCGGCGGACGGCAGGCCGTGGCCGTTGCCCAAACAGACAATCCGGCCATGTTCGAGAAAGCGCCCGACAATCGACTTGACGCGGATATTCTCGCTGAGCCCCGGCACGCCGGGCCGCAGGCCGCAGATACCGCGGATCACCATGTCGATCCGCACGCCTGCCTGCGACGCCCGGTAGAGCGCGTCGATCACCTCGGCCTCGATCAGCGAGTTCAGCTTGGCCCAGACCTGGGCGGGGCGGCCGGCGCGGGCGTGTTCGGCCTCCTCCTCCAGCAACTGAAGCAGGGTTTTCTTGAGCGTCAGCGGCGCGACCTGGACCTTCTCCAGCCCCTGCGGTTCGGCATAGCCGGTGATGAAGTTGAAGATCTTGGCGGCGTCGCGAGCATGGGCCGGCGAGCAGGTGAACAGCGACAGGTCGGTGTAGTTCCGCGCCGTGATCGGGTGGTAGTTGCCGGTGCCGAAATGGGAGTAGGTGACCAGTTCGCCGCCCTCGCGGCGCACCACGGTCGAAATCTTGGCGTGGGTCTTCAGATCGAGGAACCCGAACACCACCTGCGCACCGGCCCGTTCCAGTTGCCGGGCGAGGCGGATGTTGGTGGCCTCGTCGAAGCGGGCCTTCAACTCGACCAGGGCGGTGACCGACTTGCCGCTCTCCGCCGCCTCGCACAGCGCCTTGACGACCGGGCTGTCCTTCGAGGTGCGATAGAGAGTCTGCTTGATCGCCAGCACATCGGGATCGCTCGCCGCCTGCTGCAGGAACTGCACCACGATCTCGAAGCTCTCGTAGGGGTGGTGCAGCAGCATGTCCTTCTGGCGCACGGCGGCGAAGATGTCGCCGTCATGGTCGTGGACCCGCTCGGGCAGGCGGGGCTGGTGCGGGCGCCAGCGCAGATCGGGCCGGTTGTCGACGATCAGCTCGGCGACGGCGGCGATGCCGACAATGCCCTCGACCTCGATCATCTCGGCCGGGTCGACGCCGAGCTGCTCGCAGATCAGTCGCTTCAACGCCTCCGGCGCGGCGGGGCTGAGCTTGAGCCGGATGGCGCTGCCGCGGCGGCGGCGCTTGAGCGCCGTCTCGAACTCGCGCACCAGGTCTTCCGCCTCTTCCGCGACTTCCAGGTCGCTGTCGCGCAGAACCCGGAAGATGCAACGCCCGACCGCCGCATAGCCGGGGAAAAGCTGGCCGAGGAACAGCTCGAGCAGCGTCTCCAGCGGCAGGAAGCGGATTTCGTCGTTCGCCCCGTTGGCGAGACGGATGTAGCGGTCGAGCTGTGCCGGAATCGGGATCAGCGCCCGCATCGGCTTGCCATCGGCACTGCGCACCAGTTCCAGCACCAGCGCCAGCCCCTCGTTCGGGATGAAGGGGAAGGGATGCGCCGGGTCCAGCGCCAGCGGCGTCATCACCGGGAACACCTGGGTCAGGAAATAGTTTTCCAGCCAGGCGTGGTCGTCGCCGGTCAGTTCCGACCCCTCGACGACGTGGATGCCCGCGTCGGCGAGCAGACCGCGCAGGTTGGCCCAGGTCTTCTGTTGCGCCTTCTGGAGCGCCAGCGAGTCGCGGTCGATCAGCTCCAATTGCTGGGCCGGGGTGCGCCCGTCGACCGACAGCCGGTCGACGCCGGCCCGCATCTGGGCCCGCAGGCCGGCAACGCGGACGGTGTAGAACTCGTCGAGATTGGTCGAGGAAATCGACAGGAACCGCAGCCGTTCCAGCAACGGCTGGCGGGGATTGTCGGCCGCTTCGAGGACGCGCCAGTTGAAGGCGAGCCAGGACAACTCGCGGTTCAGGAACCGCTCCGGGGTTTCGGGGTCGAAAACGGCGCTGTGCTCCTCGGGGACCGGCTGCGCCGTGGTATTCAGGAAATCGGCCCGCATCGGTCAGCCCTCGCCCGCGCCACCGGCGCCGAGAACCTCGGCCGCCAGCGCCCGGGTCACCGGTTTCTTGCGTGCCAGCGACAGGCGGTCGAGCGCTTCCACCGCGCCCTCGACGGCAGCGAAGGAACGTTCGATGCGCCGCGAGAGATACTGGATCACTCCCGGGGGCACCTGCAACTGACGGTCGGCAAACAGTTTGACCATCAGCGACGACAGCAATGTGTCGTCGGGCGGGGCGACCCGGGCGACCGGCAGCGCGGCCAGCCGCGAGGCGAGATCGGGCATCTCCACCGGCCAGCGCCCCGGCGCCGCGCGGCCGGTCAGCAACAGCCAGGCGCCCTCGGCGGCGGCAAGGTTGTAGAGGTGGAACAGCGCCTTCTCGACGGCGCGGCGGCGCGCAGGGTCGAGGGAGGTCAGCGCGTCGACATCTTCGATCACCACCTTGCCGTGCCGGGCCAGCCGTTCGACAGCTCCCTCGTCGAGGCGCGCGGCGGGCAGCCGTTCCGCCCCGCTCTCCTGCATCCAGACATGGGCCAGGTGGGTCTTGCCGGCGCGGGCCGGGCCGGTCAGCGCCATGTGGCGAAGCGGCCAGTCGCGCCAGCCGGAGAGCAACCGCACCGCCTCGGCATTGGACGCCGAGACCAGCAAGTCCGCCCTGCCGAGCGCCGGGCGGTGTTCGAGCATCAGCAGCATCTGGCGGGGGACCGGGTTCACTCCTGCCTCTCCTCCGTCTGATCGCTTTCCGCCGCTGCCCGCGCCTGCCACTCGGCGCTGCCGCGGTAGAGGCGGCCCGCCTTGTAGCGCTCGATCAGGAAGCGGCCGAACACACCGATGCCCGCCGCCGCCGGAACCGCCACCAGCAACCCGACAAAGCCGAACAGCGAGCCGAAGGCCGACAGCGCGAACATCAGCCAGACCGGATGCAGCCCGATCTTCCCGCCGACCAGTTTCGGGGTCAGGAAATTGCCCTCGACAGCCTGGCCGGCAACGAAGACAACGGCAACCGCGGCGATCATCCCGGGCTCATCCCAGAACTGCACGACGGCGACGCCAACCGACAGGAGCCCGCCGAGGATCGAGCCGACGAAGGGAATGAAGCTGATCAGCCCGGCGAAGGCGCCGATCAGCAGGCCGAATTGCAGCCCGATCAGGCTCAACGCCACCGCGTAGAACGCGCCGAGGATGGCGCAGACGCTAAGCTGGCCGCGCATGAAGCCCGCCAGCACCCGGTCCAATTCGCCCATCAGCCGGTGGATCGTGTCGCGGTGCTGGCGCGGCAGGGAGTCGTCGATCCCGGCGATCATGCGGTCCCAGTCGTAGAGCAGATAGAACGCCACGACGGGCGTGATCACGATAAGGGCGACGGAATCGATCACCGCAAGGCCGCCGCTCCACAACCCTTGCAGCACCGAGACGCTCCAGTCGTCGGCCCGGGCGCGCAGGTTCTCCATCGCGCCGCGCAGGGCGGAGTCCTGGTCCGAGAGCGACGGCAAATAGGTGGTGACGACGCCGCGCAGCCACTCGACATAGGAAGGCGCACTGGCGATGGCGTTCTGCACCTGCTCGATCAGCGTCGGGATGATCAGGATCAGCGCCAGGACCGCGGCCCCGATCGAGCCGGCGGTGATCACCACGGTGGCGAGAATGCGCGACAGGCCGGCGCGCTCCAGCCGGTCGGCCAGTGGATCGGTCAGATAGGCCAGCGCCGCCCCCAGCACAAATGGCAGGATGGCGTCGGTCAGAAACCACAGCAGCACGATGAAGGCGGCAAAGCCGGCCCCCCACCAGCGGAGCTGTTCACCCATGGTCATGCTGCGGTGCCTTTCCTTCTGCGCCATCCGGTCCCCGCTCCGATTACCCGAGGCTCTGGTTTCAGGCAATCGACCCGGGCCCGGCTCATGAAGCGAACTGCTCGCGCAGCAGCCGCTCCTCCAGCCCGTGGCCGGGATCGTAGAGCAGATTTATCTCGATTTCCGGCTCCGCCGCGACCTCGACCCGGCGCACATCGCGCACCTCGACATGGTCGGCGGTCGCCGAGACCGGCCGCTTGGTGAATTCGAGGATCTCGAAGCAGAGACGCACCTCCCAGGGCAGGATGGCGCCGCGCCAGCGCCGGGGCCGGAACACCGAGATCGGGGTCAGCGCCATCAGCCGCGCCCGGATCGGCAGGATCGGGCCGTGGGCGGAGAGGTTGTAGGCGGTCGAGCCGGCGGGCGTGGCCACCAGGATGCCGTCGCAGACCAACTCCGCCATCCGTTCCTCGTCGTCGAGCAGGATGCGGATCTTGGCCGCCTGCCGGGTTTGGCGCAGCAGCGAGACCTCGTTGATCGCCAGCGCCTCGGTGCGCCGGCCGTCCTGGCCGAAAGCGACCATGCGCAGCGGGTTGATCACCGCCCGCCGGGCCGCGGCCAGCCGCTCCGGCAGGTCGTCCGGGTGATATTCGTTCATCAGGAACCCGACCGTGCCCCGGTTCATGCCGTAGACCGGGGCCGCCAGATCCATGGTGGCATGGAGCGTGCTG
>Ga0209980_10001013_pt1 | contig 15441 bp, 15 predicted proteins | sample CR02metaG_FD_183611 | JGI IMG/M metagenome (GOLD analysis project Ga0209980, IMG submission 183611) | Deep subsurface microbial communities from Mariana Trench to uncover new lineages of life (NeLLi) - CR02 metaG (SPAdes) (version 2) | ecosystem: Environmental > Aquatic > Marine > Ocean trench...
GGGGAAGTCGAAATGCTCGCTTATGAAATCGAAATATTGAATAGTGCCAAAACACCGCCTTTTCAACTGGATGATGAAAACGTTCAAGATGATGTGAAACTGCGTTACCGCTACATTGATCTGCGACGAGATGAGATGCAAAGGAACATGAAATTACGCGCGGCGATCACAAAAGCCATGCGAAGCTTTCTGGACGATAATGGTTTTCTCGAAATTGAAACACCGATGCTCACTCGCGCGACACCAGAAGGTGCTCGTGATTATCTGGTACCGAGTCGCACACACCCTGGTGAATTCTTTGCCTTGCCACAGTCACCGCAATTATTTAAACAGCTATTAATGATGTCTGGTATGGATCGTTATTACCAGATCGTACGTTGTTTCCGTGACGAAGATTTGCGTGCAGACAGGCAACCGGAGTTTACCCAGCTTGATATCGAAACCTCTTTTATGGATGAAGAAGCCATTATGGCCATCATGGAAGAAATGATGATCTTTTTGTTCAAAGATGCGCTGAATATTGATCTCCCCGAGCCTTTCCCACGTATTACTTATGAAGAAGCCATGCATCGATTTGGCACAGATCGCCCGGACTTGCGTAACCCATTAGAACTGGTAGATATCTCTGATGTCATGGCAGGTGTTGAATTCAAGGTCTTCTCAGGCCCGGCGAAGATGGAGAATGGCCGTGTAGCTGCGCTGAGGTTACCGGCAGGCAGTGAACTGTCCCGCAAAGAAATTGATGGCTACACCGATTTTGTCGCAAATTATGGCGCCAAGGGCCTCGCTTACATCAAGGTCAACGATGTGACTGCCGGAACAGAAGGATTACAATCTCCTATATTAAAATTTCTGCCAGATGAAGTGGTATCGACCATCATGGAACGCACACAGGCAGAAAATGGCGATCTGATCTTCTTCGGTGCGGATAAAACCAGGATCGTCAACGATGCGTTGGGCGCACTCCGCAACAAACTGGCACAAGATAGAGGTTTGCTTGAAAGTGAATGGCAACCGGTCTGGATAGTTGATTTCCCCATGTTCGAATACAACGAGGATGAAAAGCGCTGGGATGCACTGCATCATCCCTTTACTGCGCCTTGTGTTGCGGAGGCAAGCGAGCTTGAAGCCGACCCAGGCAAAGCCCTGTCGCGTGCTTATGATCTGGTATTGAATGGCGTTGAACTGGGGGGCGGCTCGATTCGTATCCATCGGCCTGAAATGCAAAGAACGGTTTTGAAACTGCTGGGTATTGAACAACAGGAAGCTGAGGATAAGTTCGGTTTTCTCATTAATGCACTTGATTACGGCTGTCCACCACATGGCGGTATCGCTTTTGGGCTGGATCGACTGATCATGTTGATGGTAGGTGCCAGCTCGATTCGAGACGTGATTGCCTTTCCAAAAACACAAACCGCAAGCTGTCTACTGACCGAAGCCCCGACCCCCGCTTCGCCAGAACAACTACGCGAACTGGGTATCAAGCTGGCTAAGCCGGCTAAAAAAGAAGACACTCAGCCCGCATCAGAATAAAACACTATACTTCAGTCAGATAGTACTAGTTTGATAGATTGAGTTATGACAACAGCACTCCCTTCAGCAGAAATTTGTACGCTTAAGCGCGAAGATATTCCCGAGACCATTACTGAGGTACTGAGTGACGCAGAGTGCGATGAATTCAAGTCACGCATCAAACAATTATTAAAAGAACAAAATGCCGTGATGGTGGCACATTACTACACCGATCCTGATCTACAGTTAATCGCTGACGCGACCGTGGGTTATGTTTCCGACTCCCTGGATATGGCCCGCTTTGGTAATGAATCAGAAGCAGACACCCTGATTGTCTGTGGCGTTAAGTTCATGGGCGAAACCGCCAAGATATTAAACCCTGAAAAACGTATCCTGATGCCGGATTTGAATGCCGACTGTTCACTGGATATAGGCTGCCCTATTGATGCATTCAGTCAATTTTGCGATCAACACCCTGATAGGACTGTGATTGTCTATGCCAACACCAGCGCGGCAGTGAAAGCTCGCTCTGATTGGGTAGTGACCTCGGGCAGTGCGCTGGATATCATCAATCACCTGCAGGCAAAAGGTGAGAAGTTTATTTGGGCACCGGATAAATATCTTGGTCAGTATATTCAGGAACAAACTGGCGCAGATATGCTCTTGTGGCAAGGCGTCTGTATTGTCCATGAAGAGTTTAAAGCGATTGAGCTTGCAGAATTAATGAAGCAACATCCCGATGCCAAAGTCCTGGTACATCCGGAATCCCCCGCATCCGTCATCGAACTTGCCGATGTGGTTAGTTCAACAACGGGCATTATAAAAGCTGCCAGAGAACTGGATGCTAGAGAATTTATCGTCGCCACAGACAAAGGCATCTTCCATAAAATGCAGGAAGCCGCACCGGATAAAATATTCATCGAAGCCCCGACTAGTGGCAAAGGTGCAACCTGTATCAGTTGTGGTCACTGTCCCTGGATGGCAATGAACAGTCTTAGGAAAGTAGTCGAGTGTTTAGAAACAGGCAGTGGCGAAATTCATGTTGATCCGGAACTCGGTAAACGCGCACGTTTACCTATACAACGTTTGTTGGATTTTGCGAAAGAACACAATCAGCAAGTATTGGGGAATAACGACGCCTGAGTATTTTTTTACTTAGCTCTACTCACTACTAAGTTCTATTAGGTAGTTAATAAATGTAGAACAACTTACAAGCATGAATCTTGCGTCTGCCTTTTTCAGGGTAGACTCCTCAAGAAGAGCATGACGTATTCCACCTTCATCACTTGTATAACCATATAGTGATGAAAAGGCAGATTTTAGTGCTTGATGTAGATTGCCATTTTTCTCAATGACTTTAAGAGCTTGTCCTAAAGTAGCTTTATCATCTCCGGAAAGGATCTTCGCAAGCGACTCAACCGCAGAAATTGATTCTTTAATTGAATTTCTATAGTCGGGATTTGCTCTATCATTTAATAAGCTAAGAGCTGTTTTTAAATGTTCTCGGACACCTCCATATTTTCCGGATATATTTATTGCTTCCTCAACAGATTCGATCTCTACTTCGGAGGTAATTTCTGAAAGTTGTTCATTAACAAATCGGTAAGCAGAGTTTTCTCTTTCTAAATAGCTATTACATAAACCAACAAATTCATTTTTATTATGACTAGGCCCATATTCTGAGCAAGCTTCCACAAAGTCCAGTATTTCATCCCACTCTGCGGAAAAATAATGATTCCTCAGATAACTTACTGCATCGGAAAAGCTATTGGGAATCTGATCTATCGGATATTTAAAATGGTGAAGCCAGAGAGATGTTAAAAAATTAAATAAGTTACATTTTTTTGTCCGATCATCATAATATTCTTTAAAAGGAAACCCTTTCAAAATAAACAAGTGTAATTGCACTCCATAGGCTGTTTTTCAAATCATCATCAATACTCTCTAGCTGGACAAGTTTGGTTGATGGTGATTTTCCTATTCTCTGTGAAAATCTCATTCTTTTCCTTTCCTTATAGGATTGAGAAGCAAATACGATTCAGGATAGATCGATCTTAATAAAGATACCACTTTGGTAGTTTAAATCCCCTTGATAACTTGCCGAAATGATTGCAATCGGTAGCGGGAAGCGCACAGGTATGTGCGCTTTAGCCCATCGAATCATGGACGAGTCTATGGGCGACGCGTTAGTGATTGTATGAATGCAGGAAAGCCCCAAATTTTATTTGGGGCCAGTTATTGGGGAAAGGTTCTTTTGCCTCCTTTTCTTCAAAGAAAAGGAGGTTGCCGCACAGGGCAAAACCAAATCGTGGTATGAATATCATAATATCCAACCTACTCCCAATAGTTGGGACACCCCGCCCACAAATGCTAAAATCCCCACCAATTTCAAACCAAGCAACCACAGTGGAAGAAATAAATGGCAGGACATAGTAAATGGGCGAACATCCAACACCGAAAAGGCAGACAAGATGCCAAACGTGGCAAACTGTTCACCAAACTGATTCGAGAAGTCACCATTGCCGCTAAAATGGGCGGCGGTGATCCGGATGCCAACCCAAGGTTACGTGCTGCTGTTGATAGCGCCAAGTCCCAGAGCATGCCCAAAGATACAATTGAAAGGGCAATCAAGCGCGGTGCCGGTGGTGGTGAAGGCGAAAACGTTGAGGAAATTCGCTACGAGGGTTATGGCCCGGGTGGTGTGGCGGTGCTGGTGGATACCATGACAGATAATAAAAATCGTACAGTTGCCGAAGTACGCCATGCCTTTTCCAAATATAATGGCAACCTGGGCACGGATGGCTCGGTGGCTTATCTGTTTTCCAAGGTGGGGCTGATTTCATACGCTTCTGGTGCTGATGAAGATGCGATTATGGAAGCCGCGCTGGAAGGTGGTGCAGAGGATGTCGTCAGCAATGACGATGGCTCGATAGATGTGATTACCGAACCGGATAGTTTTATCGATGTGAAAGAAGCCTTGATTGCTGCAGGACTTGAACCGGAAAACGCCGAAATAACCATGCACGCTTCAACCTCTTCGACGCTTGATCTTAAAAATGCAGAGACCATGCTACATTTGCTTGATGTGCTGGAAGATCTGGATGATGTACAGAAGGTTTATTCCAACGCAGATATCCCTGATGATGTGCTGGCACAACTAGATTAAATGACCCGAATACTTGGTATAGACCCAGGCTCTCGAATAACCGGTTATGGTGTGATTGATATCGAAGGTAATCATGCCAAGCACGTGACTAATGGTTGTATCCGGGTCAAAGGCGAGACACTGGCTGAAAAATTACATCAAATCTTCAGGGAAATTAATGCCATCATTACGGAATACCAGCCCGAAGAAGTTTCAATTGAAAAAGTGTTTATGCATAAGAATGCGGATTCAGCACTGAAGCTCGGGCAGGCCCGTGGCACAGCCATTGCCGCCTGTGCCACCAGAAAACTGGAAGTCTTTGAATACACGGCAAATCAGGTCAAACAAGCCACTGTCGGTAAAGGGCATGCCAAGAAGGAACAAGTACAACATATGGTGAAGATCCTACTATGCCTACAGGGGGATCTGCAGGAAGATGCGGCAGATGCTCTGGCTATAGCACTGTGTCATGGCCACTCCAGAGATATCCTGATGCGCATTGAAGGTGTGCGCGGTGTCAAGGGTGGGCGACTAGTATGACCGGAGACTTATGATGATAGGCCAAATACGCGGCACATTAATCCACAAACAACCACCGCATTTGCTGGTCGATGTGCAAGGGGTTTCTTACGAAATTGAAGCGCCCATGACCACCTTCTACAAACTGCCTGACACGGGTGCGGAAGTCACCTTATTTACCCATCTGGCAATTCGCGACGATGCGCACCTGCTATTTGGCTTTGCCACGCATAATGAACGAACCATGTTCCGCACCTTGATTAAGGTGAATGGTGTCGGTGCAAAAATGGCGCTTACCATCCTCTCCGGGATGGAAGCCGATCATTTTGCACAATGCATTCGTGATGGCGATGCGCTTAGCCTGGTCAGGCTACCAGGCGTGGGCAAAAAGACAGCGGAAAGACTCATCATAGAAATGCGTGACCGTCTGAAAGACTGGGAGTTAAGTTCCGTTGCCAGTAGTTCAGCAGATAATGCACTGGGCCGGGCAAGCAGCCAGTCTGACGATGCTGTCAGCGCACTGATAGCACTTGGTTATAAACCACAGGAGGCCAGTCGTTTAGTCTTCGCCGTCGCCACAGATGAAATGACCAGCGAAGAGATTATTCGCGGAGCACTCAAGGCCTTCATAAAGAAATAATGGCCAGTGAATTATGAGTCATATTGATTTCCAGACAGTAGATTTCCAGCCTTCTGACATAATCTCGCCATAATTCCTTCGTAATATGGCATATCAATGAATGGGGCAAAAATTAACCCGATTGGCATATTGAAGCGTTAAAAGGGAAAATAGCACACTAAATAATTATGACTGCCGAGCCTAATCCAAATATCGTCTCCACAAGCACCGCTGAGGATGTTGCGGCGGATAATACCCTGCGCCCAAAACGGCTTGTAGATTATATCGGACAACAGTCTGTCCATGAACAAATGGAGATATTCATTGGTGCCGCACGCAAACGCCAGGAACCTCTGGATCACGTATTAATCTTTGGGCCACCCGGCCTGGGGAAAACGACATTAGCACATATTATTGCCAATGAAATGGGCGTAAACATGCGCCAGACCTCCGGGCCTGTACTGGAACGACAGGGTGATCTGGCAGCACTGTTGACCAATCTAGAGCCTAATGATGTCTTATTTATCGATGAAATCCATCGTCTAAGTCCAGTCGTCGAAGAAGTGCTTTATCCCGCCATGGAAGAATACCAGATTGATATTATGATTGGCGAAGGCCCTGCCGCAAGGGCGATCAAGCTGGATGTACCGCCCTTTACACTGGTCGGCGCCACTACCCGGGCTGGCCTGTTAACCTCCCCCCTCAGAGATCGATTCGGCATTGTACAGCGACTGGAATTTTACAGCGCTGATGAACTGTCCAGTATTGTTAAACGTTCCGCCAATATCATGGAGGTGAAAATAGACGATGCCGGTACCAGGGAAATTGCTGCACGCTCAAGAGGCACGCCACGTATTGCCAATCGCTTGCTGAGACGTGTTCGTGACTACTCTGAGGTCAAATGTGATGGTGACATCACAGAGGCGGTGGCGAACAAAGCATTGGATATGTTGAATGTCGATGTGCATGGTTTTGACGTAATGGATCGTAAATTATTGCTGGCCATCATCCAGAAGTTTGATGGGGGGCCTGTTGGGCTCAGCAATCTCGCCGCGGCCATTGGCGAAGAACGTGACACTATTGAAGATGTGCTTGAACCTTTCCTGATCCAGCAGGGCTTTTTGATGCGCACCTCAAGAGGCCGTACCGCCACAAAAACCGCCTATCTGCATTTTGGACTGGATGCCCCAAGTACAATTGAATCAGGGATGACCAAATCAGAACCGGATTTGTTTAATGAATAATGAAACCGCCAAAAAAGAATTCGAACTTCAAGTGCGTGTTTATTACGAAGATACAGATGCTGGCGGTGTTGTATACCACAGTCACTATCTCAACTTTATGGAACGCGCTCGCACGGAATGGTTACGCCATATTGGCTTCGAGCAGAATGCCCTGATTGAGCAAGATAGAATTTTATTTGCTGTGCGAAAAGTGAATATAGATTTTCATAAGCCAGCACTTTTTAACGAGCTGCTGAATATCAAAACCCGGATTATGCATGCACGAAGAGCCAGTCTGGTTTTTGAGCAGATCATTTTTAATCAATCTAAAGAAACCATTTGCAAGGCAGAGATCAAGATTGCCTGTCTCAATAGCAGCACGATGAAACCCGAACCTATTCCTGAAAATATTTTACTGGAGCTGAATTAATGTCAACTACAACTGATCTTAGTTATTTGCATTTAATTCTGAACGCAAGTTTGCTGGTTCAGCTGGTGATATTGTCGTTGGTCATCACTTCGTTTGTTTCATGGACAATGATTTTTAATAAACGTGTCATGCTAAACAGGGCAAAAAAAGAAGCTGAAAAATTTGAAGGTCAGTTTTGGTCACTGGAAGATCTATCGCCACTTTATAATCGCATTTCCAATAGCAGAAACCCTTTGACGGGCATGGAAAAAATATTTGAAGCAGGCTTCAAGGAATTTGCCCGCTTACGGAGCCAGGAAAATATTCTGCCGGATGCCATTATTGAAGGTGCACAACGTGCCATGCGCATCGCCATGAACAAGGAAATTGATGTCCTTGAAACCAATCTTTCATTTCTGGCAACCGTGGGATCAACCAGCCCCTATGTTGGTTTGTTTGGCACGGTATGGGGCATCATGAACAGCTTTCGTGCCCTGGGCAATGTACAACAGGCCTCCATCGCATTGGTAGCGCCAGGAATTGCCGAAGCGTTGATCGCCACGGCGATGGGTTTGTTTGCCGCGATACCGGCCGTGATTGCCTACAATCGTTATACAAATGATGTTGAAAGATTAATCAGTCGTTATGACATATTCATGGATGAATTTTCATCGATTCTTCATCGGCATGCACATTCTTAGGATGTGAAAAGTTAAAGGTGAAACGTGAAATGTGTCAAAAATATTATCAGATGCCGGCAGATGCTTCCCACGGCGTGTCATGCACAAATCACGAATCGTTCCTTGCTTTTCACTTTTTTACTTTATAACACTTAACTTATAAAAGAATGAGACAACGCATACGCAAACGACCTATAGCAGATATCAACGTCGTTCCCTACATAGATGTGATGTTGGTGTTACTGGTGATATTTATGATCACCACTCCCTTACTCAGTCAGGGGGTAAAAATCGATCTACCACAGGTTCCATCGAAACCATTACAGACAGAACAGAATAAGGAACCGGTAATCATAAATGTTGATGCGGCGGGAAATTTCTATATTAACTATGGCGAGGATCAGGATAAACCTATTAGCTCTGAAGATTTGGCGAATCGCGTTAATGCTCTTTTGAAATATCAACCTGGGATTCCGGTGTTAGTGGGCGGTGACACGAACGTCCCTTATGGGCGAGTTATTGGATTGATGGCCTTGTTACAGAGCGCAGGCGTCCCCAGTGTCGGCATGATCACTGAACCTCCGGAGAATTGATGTCCAATGAGACTCGGTTGGTTTACGACACTCAGTTCTTCTGTGCTTTCATTAATACTGCATCTGGTCGTTGGAGTATTGTTATTATTTAGTTTTGAATTCACACCACAACCAAAAACTCAAATTCGTCAAGATGTAAATGTTGTCCAGGCAGTAGTAATTGATAAAAAACAAGTCGATCTTGAATTAGAACGAATCAGAAAAATTGAAGAAGAAAAACATAAAAAAGAAAAACAACGTCTGGATGAACTGGAAAAAAAGGCCAATAATCTAGAGGAAAGACGTAAGGAAGAAGAGAAAAAACTGGCCGAGGCAAAAAAGAAAAAAGAACAGGAACAAAAAAAACTTAAAGAAGAACAGGTTCGCCTGAAAAAACTAGAGAAAGAAAAAGCGGAACTTAAGAAAAAACGAGAACTCGAAGAAAAAAAGATAAAAGAAGCTGAAGCGAAGGCAGAAAAGCTCAAGGCTGAAGACAAGGCACGACAACAAAAAATAGCTGAGGAGAAAAAAGTAGCCGAAAATAATCGTCGTGAAAAGGAACTTGCTGATGCAATGAATGCCGAAGAAACTGCAAAACAAGCTTCAAAAGATCAGGAATTGATCAACAGAATATCAAACAATATTAAACGAAGTATCGAAAGTAAATTTAACAAGGTAGGTTTACCAGATGATCTGGAATGCGAATTGCGTGTGCGTTTGGTGCCTGGCGGTGATGTGATAGATGTGACTATTGCGAAATCAAGTGGTCACGATATATTTGACAGACGTGCTGTCAACGCAACTCAAAAGGCATCACCATTACCTGTCCCTGACGATGTTGAAACATTTGAAAGACTTGATTTGCGCGAAATAAAGTTGTACTTCAAGCCAACAAATTAAGGTTATTGATTAATGAATATAAGAAAGTTCGGAAGTATTGTTTTTTTTACCCACATATTATTGGGCACATTATTGGTTCTGAATAATGCCCTTGCCCTTGATATCACCATCGAACAGGGCGTGGAAAATCCGATCCCCGTTGCTATCGTCCCCTTCGGTTGGTCACAGGCTTCATTAGCACCCATCGATTTATCAAAAATTGTCGCAGGTGATCTAGAACGCAGTGCACGATTTGAAGCAATGGATTTTAAGGATCTGCCACAACGCCCTGCTGAATATAAGGATGTCAATTTTAGAGACTGGCGTTTGCTGGGTATGGAGAACCTTGTGATTGGTCAATTGGTATTAACCGAGGCGGGTGAATATGAAGTCGAATTTCGACTCATTGATGTCTATAAAGAAAAACAAATTGCAGGATTTCGACTGCCTTCAACAAAGGCGCAACTAAGAACAACGGCGCATGAAATCAGCGACATCATTTATGAAAAGCTGATTGGTGTACGAGGGGCATTCGCAACCCGCATTGCTTACATCACTGTGAATCAAAAAAGAGATGGTAGTAAGATTTTTTCCTTACAGATTGCAGATGCCGATGGCCACAATCCCCAGATCCTGCTTGAATCACCTGAGCCCTTAATGTCACCAAGTTGGTCACCGGATGGCAAACGCCTGGCTTACGTTTCCTTCGAAGGCAAAAATTCTAACATCTTTGTACAGGATATAAAGACCGGAAAGCGCGACAATGTCGCAGCAAACAAAGGAATCAATAGCGCGCCTGCCTGGTCTCCTGATGGTTCAAGTCTGGCGATGACTTTGTCCAAAGATGGTAATACTGAAATTTACATCATGCATCTTGAGTCAAGAACCCTACGGCGTATCACGAATAATCAGGCGATTGATACCGAACCAAACTGGTCCAAGGATGGTAAGAAACTGGCCTTCACCTCAGACCGCGGTGGTAGCCCTCAAATTTACGAAGTGGCCGTACGCGGTGGCGGAAAACCAAAAAGACTTACATTTAATGGGCCTTATCATGCCAGGCCTCGTTACTCGTCTGATGGTAATTCTATGATCATGGTAACGGGCCAAGGGGGGATTTATCGAATTGCCATTCTTGATCTACGCAACGGCTTTTCTGACATTCTGACGAAGGCACGACTCGATGAGTCCCCCAGTTTTGCCCCCAATGACCATATGATTATCTACACCACAACAGGTGCCCGCGGGACGACCCTTGCCGCTGTTTCAGCAGACGGACAGGTTCACCAACGCCTTGCCCTGCAAGATGGCGAGGTTCGAGAACCCGCGTGGGGACCCTTTTTACCAAGACGGTAATCAAGAGAATTACCAGATTATGTTATTCTGTTTCAGTACCCGGCAAATTGCCGATAGGAGAAAATGATGAACACAAAATCCATGATAGTTTTGATCTTTACGGCGTTTCTCTTTGCCTGTGAATCCACGCCGGAAAAAGCAGATGATGCTGTTGCTGTTGAAGATCAAGGTACAAATCTAAGCGATGCCACAGATGATGCTTCTTCCGAAGCACAGACTTACGGCACAGAAGACGATGAGACATCAGGTATCAGCTCACTGGATGACCCACAAGGCCCTCTCTCAGTCAGGATCATTTATTTCGAATATGATAGCAGTGATATCCAATTTGAATACCGTGAAACGGTTGAAGCACACGCTGCTTATCTGGTCGCAAATCCAAACACCATTATGACTTTGGAAGGTCATGCAGATGAACGTGGATCTCGTGAATACAATCTGGCCCTGGGGGAAAGGCGTGCACAAACAGTGAAACGACAAATGACCCTGTTGGGTGCGTCACCTGATCAAATACGTACTGTCAGTTATGGGGAAGAAAGACCGGCCATAGACGATCATGATGATTATTCATGGAGCCAGAACAGACGTGTAGAAATTCTTTATTGAGGAATTTATTTTGTTGTTTAAAAAATTATTAGATTTATTTTTAGTTTCGGGTATTTTATTTTCTCCTACGGTATTTGCCACGAACAAGGGAGCTCCGGTTACAACGCCAACTTCGCCACAGTTAGAACAACGTCTGGCAAATATAGAGCGTCTGTTACAGAGCAATGCCCTGTTGGATATGTTGCAACAGATAGAACTTCTGCAGAAGGAAATTGCACAGCTTCGTGGTGAAATTGAAGTAAACAATCACGTGCTTGATCAAATGAAAAAAAGACAGCGTGATTTATACACGGATGTTGATCGTCGACTTCAGTCAATTGAAAATTCTGGGAGTTCAACGGACAGGAATCCTCCACTGGAAACATTAGGCACAACAGAAACAGTCAATCCACCCGAAAATCTACATGGTAATCAGACAGAAACCACAGCACTGACACTGAAACAAGTTGAAACACAGACCCCACAAGAATCTACTTCTGGCCAACAAGCAGTAACGGCAACAGAAGATACCGCTACAGAAATTAACATAGACACAGAAACAGATCAGGTGCAGATACAGGCAGAATATCAGCAAGCATTTAAACTTCTAAAACAGTCTCAATACGATCAGGCCATCAAAGCCTTTGCCAAATTTGTTAAAGCGCATCCGGATAATCAATATTCAGATAATGCCCAGTACTGGATGGCCGAAGCTTTGTATGTAAAACGCCAATATGAAGATGCAATTAGAGAATACAACAATCTGGTGTCCAACTATCCAGAAAGCCAGAAAGTCCCGCATGGTTTGCTAAAAATTGGTTACAGCTATCAGGAGCTGGGCAAGGCAGAGGAAGCTAAACTCTGGTATACCGATGTCAGGCAACGCTTTCCAGGCACCACCGCATCACGTCTTGCGGATGATCGTTTAAAGCATATCAACGATTCATAAAATTTAAGTCTTATAGATAACAAGCACTGATTGTTCTAAAATTAATTATCTGGTCTCTGACGTAGTCTAGAGACTGACTGAATTAACCCTTCAAAATGGCCCCATCTCAAAAAAATACTGACCTGTCCCTGGATCTAACCCTGAAGATTAACGAAATATTTTTCTCGATACAGGGAGAAACCAGTAGAGCAGGATTACCCACCATTTTTATACGTTTAACTGGCTGCCCGCTGCGCTGTGCTTATTGTGATACCGAGTATGCCTTCCATGAAGGTGAGCAGATGACGCTTGCTGAAATTCTGGAGAAGATCTCGGATTATAAAGTTAAGCATGTAACCGTTACAGGTGGAGAACCACTGGCACAAAAAAACTGCAGACCTTTATTAACTATTCTTTGTGATGAAGACTATGATGTCTCATTAGAAACCAGTGGTGCACTGGATATTCAGGATATCGATAATCGTGTTGCCAGAATTGTCGATCTGAAAACACCTGCCTCCGGGGAGGTTGATAAAAATTTATATGATAACATTCAATACCTGACACCAAATGATCAGGTCAAGTTTGTGATCTGTGATCGTGAAGACTATGAATGGTCAAAAGAAAAATTATATAAATATAAGCTAAACGATCAATGTGAAGTACTTTTCTCAGGGAGTTATGGCGAAATACGGACAACGCAATTGGCCGACTGGATACTGGAGGATCAATTACCCGTCAGGTTACAAATTCAGTTGCATAAATACCTGTGGGGCGATGTGCCCGGAAAATGATGCCTCCTTAAATAATTTTCTGGGAATTATTCGATGAACTTAAATCGATATAATGTTCATATTTTGCAGAAATACAGGAACTGCTTGCAGTGAAAGCGGTGATTCTTCTTTCCGGTGGGCTAGACTCTGCTACGATATTAGCTATTGCAAAAGATCATGGCTATCAATGCTACGCATTGAGTTTTAATTATGGACAAAGACATTGTGCTGAACTAATCGCAGCAGCAAAGATTGCCAAGGCCTTTGCTGTGGTTGAACATAAAACCATTGATCTGGATCTGACACAGATAGGTGGCTCTGCATTAACCGATAACAAAATCGATATCCCTGAATCCCCAACGGTCGGTATCCCCATTACTTATGTCCCGGCAAGAAACACAATTTTTCTTTCTTACGCCCTCGCCTGGGCTGAAGTCATGGACATCAACAATATTTTTATCGGTGTGAATGCCGTTGATTATTCCGGCTATCCTGATTGCCGTCCAGAATATATTCAGTCCTTTGAACGCATGGCAAACCTAGCAACAAAATCTGGTGTTGAAGGAACAAAACTCACCATACACACACCGCTAATCGATCTCAGCAAGGCAGAGATTATTAAACAAGGAAACAGGCTGAACGTCGATTATTCCTTAACGATCTCCTGTTACCAGGTAGACGAAGATGGCATCTCATGCGGCGTTTGTGATTCCTGCCGATTCAGAAAAGAAGGATTTGAAAATGCGAAGGTTTCTGATCCGGCGCGTTATAAATAAGAGCTGCGATTTTTTCCAAGACTAACTATCGCATTAAGGCCCCTACTTTCTTTTTCCCTTGTTTTTAGATTTTGATTTCGACTTTCTCTTATCCTTTGACTTTGTGCGAGGCTTCCTGGGTTTTTCAGATTTACTTCTACGCTGTGGGGTTTGCTTGTCGCTCTCTTCTTTTACGCGTGTAATATTTAATTTCTGACCTGCGACCCAGGTTTTTCTGAGATCCAGATAGACTTCTTTTGGCATACCTTCGGGGAGATCAACAAAGCTGTAATCTTCATGTATATCTATACGTCCGATATTCTTACTGTCTAATCCGGCTTCGTTTGCGATTGCCCCGACAATGTTCCCCGGCTGTACATCATGATCATGCCCCACTTCAATGCGATAGGTTTCCATTCCTGATTCAGGGCCTGATCCAAGTTTTCTTTGTTGTCCTTTGCTTTTTGGCGATCTCCTACTTTCTCTTGGCTTCTCTCTGCCTCTTGATTCGTTCCTTCCTTTTGAATCAATTCTCGCGCTCGTTCCACGACCTTTTTTATCTTTTCTGCCTGCGGGTAACGCCTTTAAGAGTAAAGGTTCTTTTCCCTGAACCAGTTTTGCTAATGCTGCGGCGATTTCTGTCGCCGGAATATTATGCTCCTGCTGATATTCTTCTATTAAGTTTTGATAGAATACCAGGCCTTCCCTAGCAATAGTGTCGGTAATATTCTGTTTGAAACGGGCAACACGTTTGTCATTTATCATTTCTGTTGATGGTAATTCCATCATTTCTATTTTTTGTCTGGTTGCCCTTTCTATTCTATGTAGCCAGTGTTTTTCTCTGGGCGTAACAAATAGAATCGCCTCACCTGTTCTTCCTGCTCGACCCGTGCGCCCTATTCTGTGTATATAAGCTTCGGTTTCATTTGGAATATCGTAGTTAATCACGTGGCTGATTCGATCAACATCCAGACCACGGGCAGCCACATCGGTGGCAACCAGAATATCCAGCTTACCGGATTTCAATTGTGCAAGGGTGCGTTCACGTTGCTTTTGTTGTAGATCACCATTCAGAGCAACGGCAGCATAACCACGTGCCTGTAGTTTTTCTGCCAGCTCAACCGTAGAGATTCGGGTGCGGACAAAGATAAGAACAGCATCATGATTTTCAGCCTCCAGAATTCTTGTCAGGGCATCCAACTTGTGTGCGCCGCTAACCATCCAGTAACGTTGATGAGTTGTTTCAACGGTGGCAGTTTTATTTTTGATGGTAACTTGCTCTGGATCCTGTAGATATTTTTTCGCAATTTTACGTATCTGTATTGGCATGGTTGCTGAAAACAATACGATTTGCCTTTTTTCTGGTATCTGCTCAAGTATCCATTCGACATCGTCTATAAAGCCCATACGTAACATTTCATCGGCTTCATCAAGTACCAGACAATCCAGTGCATCCAGTTTCAAAGTTCCACGACGCATGTGATCC
>Ga0209980_10001015_pt1 | contig 15428 bp, 15 predicted proteins | sample CR02metaG_FD_183611 | JGI IMG/M metagenome (GOLD analysis project Ga0209980, IMG submission 183611) | Deep subsurface microbial communities from Mariana Trench to uncover new lineages of life (NeLLi) - CR02 metaG (SPAdes) (version 2) | ecosystem: Environmental > Aquatic > Marine > Ocean trench...
TCAGTTCGACGTTTCGGTACCCAATTCGATCCTCGATGACGACCTCGCCTACCCGCTGCTGGGCCACGTTCTGGGTCAGTTGGCCGGCAATCGCGTCCCGGTGATCACAGGACTCGATGAGCGTGCCAGCGAAGATCGCCTGAAGGCCCTTGGTGCGGCGGCGGCCTCCTCCGGTGCGGTTGGGATGTTTCACGCTGTTGGGGTCACACCCGAAGCGGCCACGCTGAGCGAAGCCCTCGGGGACGCACCACCACAGCAGGTGGTGGACCTTTCCCTTGACACACTACGGGACGCCCGACGCGAGCTCACCACGGCTATCGGAACGCTAGGCGCCGTGAGCGTGGGAACACCTCACATGTCTCTGGACGAGATGGCCTCCCTGGCGGCGTTGGTCGACGGTCACAAAACGGCAGTTCCGTTCTACGTCAACACCTCTCGGGATGTGCTCTCAGAAGCCGAAACCGCCGGAGTAATGACTCCTATCGAATCATTTGGCGCCATCGTCGTAACCGATACCTGCACCTACATCACACCGATCATGGGCGACATCGAAGGCGATGTCATGACCAACTCCGGCAAGTGGGCCTATTACGCACCGGCCAATCTCGGAGTCAGCGTCGTCATCGGCTCCCTTGTCGACTGTGTCGAATCCGCGGTGACCGGTTCAGCCGTGACGACGGGGGAGTGGTCATGAAGGTCGACCGTGTCCTTGTTGACGGAGTGGCCTCCGGTGAAGTCCTGGTTCTCGACGCACCACTTTCCATCTGGGGTGGTGTCGACACCGAATCTGGACGGATCGTGGACGCAACCCATCCCCAGTCCGGTGAGTCTCTGGCAGGCAAAATCGTCGTTCTTCCCTACGGCCGCGGGTCGAGTTCCTCCTCGTCTGTGCTTGCCGAGATGCTTCGCATCGGAACCGGTCCGGCCGGAATGATTTTGGAGGAGCCCGACTCGATTCTTGTGATCGGCGTATTGGTAGCCGGCCGCCTGTACGGAACAAGATGCCCGATCGTCGTGGCGTCGAATACCCCACCAGACGGGGGTGTCTGGCGTATCACAGGCGATGAACTCGAGTTAGCTCACTGACCAATGTACTGGAGTCTGTGAGGCGCCAGAATCGGACTGGAGAAATGTGCTGAAGTTGCCGATAATCACGCACAATGCCGGCCATCGAAGAACTAAGCGACATGTTCCTGCGTATGCCAGTGGCTCTCTATCGCACAACAGGGGGCGGCAGGATCCTCGCTGCCAATACTGCACTGGCGAATCTTCTTGGATACGACAGTGTCGAAGAGATCATGACCGATCTGGCCACTGTCGAGTCCGTATATGTCAACCCTTTGCACCGCAGACATTGGATTGAGGAGGTCTCGGAAGCAGACGCTGTGAACGAGTTCGACGTCGAGTTGAAACGTTCTGACGGTACAACCGTCTGGGTTCGGGACACCGCCCGAGCCATTCGAGACGAAAACGGTCGGATCGCATACTTCGAGGGCGCACTCATCGATCAGACGGAGAAGATCAAGGCAAAACAGGCCAGTGACGAGTTTCTCGCCACCGTCTCCCATGAGTTGCGCAACCCAATTGCTGTCATGCTCGGAATGGGCGAGGAGCTCGCCAACAACTACGACACATTCAGCGACGAAGACCGCCGAGACATGGCCCTGTTGATTGCACGGCAAGCCGATGATGCCGCTTGGCTCATAGAGGACCTTCTCGTGGCCTACCGCGCGGACGTCGGCAGGGTTGCCGTCTCTCCGGAGGACTTCGAGATAACCAAGGAGGCCGAGCGGGTGCTCGAAGTGGTGGATCAACCTATCGAACTCGAGGTGCGAGGCGAAGAGTCTCGTGTTCATGCGGATCCGCGTCGGACGCGCCAGATCATCAGAAACCTCGTGAGCAATGCCATTCGATACGGGGGAGAGCAGGTTTTCGTCCGGATCGAGCCCACAGGAGACCGGGTCGAGGTTCGGGTCTGTGACAACGGCGAAGCCATCCTGCAACAGGAACTCGAAAGGATATTCAAACCCTTCGAGACCGGCACCGGGGAACAGCATCCGAAGTCGGTGGGTCTTGGTCTCTCCGTCGCACGAAAGCTGGCCCGCCTCATGGAGGGCGACCTCACCTACCGGCATGTAGATGGGTTCTCCTGTTTCGTACTCTCCCTGCCGTCGGTTTGAGGCACACCCACCTCTAATCTGACGGCGATGCGTGTCTTAGTAACCGGCGGATCCGGATTCATCGGGAGCCACACCGTGGTGTCGCTTCTCGAGGCCGGTCACGACCCGGTTGTCGTCGACAATCTGTCCAACGCAAGTCGCTCCGTGCTGACACGAATCGGTGAGATTGCTGGGCGGCAACCGGAGTTCCACGAGGTCGACATCCGCGATCGAGACACAATGGGTTCGATCGCTGCTTCGGGTTTCGATGCATGCATCCACTTCGCAGCCCTCAAGGCGGTGGCCGAGTCGGTGGAGAAGCCGATGCTCTACTACGACAACAACGTCGGGGGAACAATTGCTCTCCTCGAAGTGCTTGTCGCCTCAGACATCACCACTTTCGTTTTCAGCTCGTCGGCGACAGTCTATGGCGACCCAAACAAGCTCCCCCTCACTGAAGACATGCCAACTGGGGTGGCCACAAACCCTTACGGCTGGACCAAGATCATGATGGAGCAGATCCTGAGGGACGTTCAGGGGGCCAACCCGGATTGGAGCGTGTCCCTGCTTCGCTACTTCAACCCGGTTGGCGCTCATCCCTCAGGCTTGATCGGGGAAGAGCCTCGAGGCACACCAAACAATTTGATGCCATATGTGGCCAAGGTCGCCGCCGGGGAGCTTGCCCGGCTCAGCGTGTTCGGTGGGGATTATCCAACCCCTGACGGGACCGGGGTGCGCGACTACATCCACGTGGTGGATCTTGCCGAAGGTCATGTCGCCGCTCTCAACACCCATGCGGGAGATGCGGGTGTCCACACCTACAACCTGGGTACCGGCAAAGGCAGCAGCGTCCTGGAGGTCCTGCACAGCTACGAGGATGCCTGCGGCAAGCCAATTCCCTACGAGGTGGTAGAGCGCAGAGCGGGTGACGTCGCCGCCAACTGGGCGGATGTGACTCGGGCCGAATCGGTGTTGGGATGGAAGACAACCCGGGACCTTGCCGACATGTGTGCTGATTCCTGGCGCTGGCAGCAGAGAACTCGCTTGCCGTGACCGACCTGATCAGACGAGCGGAAGACTGGATCGCAGGGGATCCCGATCCGCAGACTCGGTCCGAGCTCCAAGCCCTGATCGACACGTCTGAAATAGAGGAGCTCGAAGCGCGTCTGGATCAATCACTTTCGTTCGGTACCGCCGGGATACGTGGAGAAGTCGGCGCCGGTCCCAACCGCATGAACCGGGCCGTAGTCATTAGGACAACGAGCGGGCTGGCCAGTTACTTGATCGGTGAACACAACGGTGTGCCTGAGCGCCCCGTGGTGGTGGGGTTCGATGCGCGACCGACAAGCAGACAGTTTGCCGAAGACACCTCTGGCGTCCTTGCGGCCGCAGGCATCTCCGTCGTCTTCTTTCCTGACTTTGCACCCACGCCTCTTGTTGCGTTCGCCGCCAAGCATCTCCAGGCGGCAGCCGCAGTCGTCGTTACGGCGTCGCACAATCCGCCGGCCGACAACGGATACAAGGTGTATGCGAACAACGCCGCGCAGATAATCCCCCCTGTTGACGGTGACATTGCCTCCGCTATCGACCTCGCGGGTCCAGCAAGAGAGGTAGCCCGCGTCGACTCTGCGTTCGCTGGAGGGTCGCCACTGGTCAGCCCGGTGCCGGACGACATTCTCGATCGGTATTGGGAACAGGTGAATGCGAGTCGCCCTTCGCCAATCCACTCCGACATGACGGTGGTCTACACGCCGATGCACGGCGTTGGCGGTCAGGTGATCGAGGAAGTGTTCCATCGCGCCGGACACAGCGGTCTCATCACGGTGCCCCTCCAAGCACAGCCAGACGGTACGTTTCCAACGGTGGCGTTTCCCAACCCAGAAGAGAAGGGCGCGCTCGATCTAGCCACCGAACTTGCACAGCAAGTAGAAGCCGACCTGATCATTGCCAACGACCCGGACGCCGATCGTCTGGCGATTGTCGTGCCACATGCAGGCGCATGGCGACCATTGACGGGGAACGAGATAGGTGTCTTGCTCGGCAACTACATCCTTCAGCACGCCAGTGGAGAGCCGCGGCCAATCGTCATGAACTCGATCGTCTCCAGCCCCATGCTTGGACAAATCGCCGAAGCGCGAGGGGCACTACACGAGGTCACCCTCACCGGCTTCAAGTGGATCGCCAACGCTGCAATGGCACTGGAAGCACTCGGAAAAGGACGATTCGTGTTTGGTTACGAGGAGGCACTCGGATACAGCGTCGGGTCGACCGTCAGGGACAAGGACGGCATCTCTGCAGCTCTCGTATTCTGCGATCTGGTCGCCGGGTTGAGGAGCGAGGGTCGGACCGTTCTGGACCAATTGAACGACCTGTGGCAGGAGTTTGGACTCTGGGTCAGTGCCCAGCACTCGATTGTCAGACCCGGAGCGGAGGGAATGATCGCCATCCAATCGGCCGTGGCGACTCTGGCGGCGAACCCACCCGGCACTTTGGGGGCCTACGAGATCGACGCCGTCACCGACTTCAGTGTCGGCGCCGACAAACGGCCTATGTGGCTCGGTGCCCAAGCCCTGGTGGAACTCTCGCTGGGTGATCAGGGGAGGATTCTGGTTCGTCCCAGCGGCACCGAGCCAAAATTGAAGATCTACGTGGACCTTCGAGGCGACGCCGGGACAGAACCCCAGAAGCGCCACACGGAACTCAGCGATTCTTCAGCCCAATTGGCCAAGGTGTTCGCCCAAACTCTGTCTATCTAGTCGGACGCTTCGCTGTCTGTGACCACACGGATTCGGTAGCGTCGATCTCAGACCGTGTTTCCACTTCCTCCACCAGGAATGGCTAATCGGAAGCGTCAGAGTCCCGCTGGTTATAAAGATACAGCCAGCCGACACCGTGGATCGTCACCCCGACCAGCAGCACCACTCCTGCGCCGGTGAATCCGGTGAAAAACGCGGCAAGGGCCGCTACCGCTGCTGCCGCCACCAGGGCGACCCGAACACCGTTGAGTGGACCGAACATGACCACACAATATGTCGGGAGCCAATATCGTGCCACAGTGCGCACATCTACTGACGTCGCGCCAGCGGTGGGGCTCCTCACACTTGCGCTGATGGTGACAATCTCTTGCGGGACCGTGACCACGGACCAGACGACCGTGTCGACAATCTCATCTACATTCGCGGCCAGCAGCACATCTTCGACCACATCGACTGTCCAGCAGTCGACCTCGACGAGCGGACCACCCGCATCGACTCTGCCCACCAACCCCCTGGGACTCCTCACCACCACCGGAGTGCCCGTCGCCATCCTGGAGTCCAGACCCCTCGGCTACCAGGTGCTGACACCGTGTGGAAACGAGATGGTGATAGAGGACGGTGTGGCTTTTGGGACAACAACCGTTGTCATCGACCCCGGCCACGGAGGACCGGTGGACACCGGCGCGGTGGCTTCGACCGGTATGGCGGAGAGGGAGATCAACCTATTGGTGGCCCAGGCCGTCGAACAACTCCTCTTGGAACAGGGCATTTCGGTGGTTTTGACACGTTCGGGGGACTACGCCTCTCCTCTCAACGTACGGGCCCAACTCGCCGACAGCCTCGATGCCGAAGTGATGGTGTCGATCCATCACAACTCACCGAGTCCAGGGCCGTCACCGATTCCCGGTGTTGAGGTGTTCATTCAGGCCAACTCCTCCTCGTCCCGACGTCTTGGAGGTCTTCTCTGGAAACGTTCGATGCAGGCGCTGGATGTATTCGACATCGTTTGGGTTGCAGCGGACGATGCCGGTGTGATGACCGTTCTCAATAGTCGCGGTGACGATGCCTACGGGATTATTCGCCATCCGCAGACACCCACTGCCCTGATCGAGCTCGGCTACATCTCCAACCTCGCTGAGGCCGAGCTTCATCAAGATCCGATGTATGTCGCCGTCGCCGCCGGGGCGATCGCACAAGCAATCTCCGAGTATCTGGAATCCGACAGCCAAGGATCCGGCTTTATCGAGGGAAGGGTGTTCGACCCCCAGCCAGGGGTGGGGCAAGATGTCTGCACCGACCCGGACCTGGGCCGTTGATGGGCCATCCAACCTGGTTGACCGTGGTCTTCGTTGCGGGCCTCTCACTCTCGTCCGCCCAGAGAGCAACGGGCAATAACCGGGACCCGGAACCTCGGGCAAAGGCTACTTCGACGTCCCCCGCTCCCAGGAGCTGTACAACCTGCCGTACACCCCTCCGTCGGCCTTGAGCTGGGCATGGGTGCCGTCCTGGACGATTTCTCCTTGATCGAATACCAGAATCCGATCAGCGGCCTCTGCCGTAGACAACCGATGGGCAATCGTCACCACCGTCCGGCCTGCCGTGAGCTCGTTGAGCGCCTGGCTTATCCGAACCTCCGTCACCGGATCGACTGCCGACGTCGCTTCATCAAGGATGAGTAGGTCGGGGTCCGCAATCGCAGCTCGCACCAGTGTGACCAGTTGGCGCTCACCCACAGAAAGAGCACTACCGCGTTCTCCAACCGGGGTGTCGAGGCCGGTTGCCAACTCGTTGAGCCATTCACTGAGACCGAGATGGTCGAAGACAGCGACCAGGTCTTCCTCGGTGGCATCGGGGCGTCCCATCCGAACGTTGTCCGCAATCGAGCCCCGGAAGAGAACTCCCTCTTGCGGCACCATCACCACCCGGTCACGAAGCGAGGCAAACCTGAGGGTGCGAACATCTACATTCCCGATCAGCACCGTGCCCTCGGTGGGATCCATCAGTCTGGAGAGAAGCTTGGCGAAAGTCGTCTTACCCGACCCGGTTTCGCCCACAATCGCCACTCTTTGCTCGGGAGGTATCACGATCGTGGTGTCACGCAGCGCAGGCGATGCCGTCGCGTCGGCCGCGCTTTGACCTGACCGCGGATAGCGAAACGTCACTCGGTCGAAGTGCACCCCGACCGCCTCGTGTGGCAGATCCACACCATTCGGCCCGGGATCGGCAACGTCAGGGGCGATGTCAAGTATGTCGAGAACTCGCCGCCAGCCGGCTACCGCCGTCTGTGCCTCATTCACGGCTTCGCCCATGATCTGGACCGGCTGAACGAATAATTGGACGAGGAAGAGGAACGCAACAACGGTGCCGACGGTGGTGGATCCCTGAGCCGCCATGACCGTGCCCACCACCAGAACACCGGCGACGACAACCGAAGATGAGATTTCACCTGCACCCGAGAATGAAGCTGACAACCGTCCGGCTTTGACGGCGGCACTCCGATGGCTCTCGATCGCCTCCTCGAGACGCTGGCGGGTCCCTGACTCAATGCCATAGGCGCGTATCACGGGTGCACCAACCACTGTCTCCGCCAGGAGGGCAAGCATGTGGCCGACCCGCTCGCGCACTATGAGATAGGCGACCTCCAGCCTGCTCTGGAACCAGCGAATCATCAGAACGATGAACGGCACGAGGGCGAGGACAATCAGACCGAGCGGTACCGAGAGCACGAGCATGACAATGAGGGCCAGAATGGCCTGGCCACCATTGATGATGATCATGAGACCGGCCCACTGCATGAAACGGCTGATCTGGTCAACATCGGAGGTGACCCGGGAAACGAGCACGCCTCTCTGCTCGGAGGCCTGGTGGAGCATCGACAGATCATGGATGTGTCGGAAAGCGCGGATGCGAAGACCCGATAGGGCGGTTTCGGCGACGCGTGCCAGACGAAGGTGCATCCACCCGGTGGCGCCGGCCGTGATCAGCACCGCTACCAGCGCGATGAGGGTCATCTGGACGACGAAGCCGATATCGATCGCCCCGTCCTCCAGGCCGCCATCGATTATCTGCTGGATGGCGATCGGAACAATCACTCTGCCCGCGGTCGCCACCAGGGCGATGCCAATGGTCCCGGCAAGCCCTCGACGAAGCTCGGGGGAAAGACTCAGACCTCGTCGGATGGTGGCAACAGCACCCTTTTTGGTGTCCTCCGTCGGGGCGGTGTCGACGGCAGCTCCGGCGGTCACGCCGGCTCCTCTATCTGGTCGTAGGCATCGATGAGGCTCCGATAGGCGGGGAGGGACCTGTAAAGCTCCTTGTGGGTGCCGCGATCGATGACGCGGCCGTCCTCGATGTAGATCACCTCATCGGCAAGCACTATGGAGGAGCGTCGATAGGCGACAATCACCACGCTGGTGTCCAACTGCTCCAAACCGTCGAGGATCGCACTCTCGATGGCCGGATCGACAGCAGAGGTGGCGTCGTCCAGGACGAGAAGTCTCGGCTCCCGCACCAGGGCGCGGGCGATGGCGATACGTTGTCTCTGTCCACCGGAAAGCGAGGCCCCGCGCTCACCGACAACCGTGGCGTATCCATTGGGAAGCTCCATGATGAAATCGTCGGCTTGGGCGAGTTCGGCCGCCGCGATCACGTCGGACTCGTCGAAGGGCTCGCCCAGCGTGATGTTGTGATAGACGGAGTCGTTGAAGAGGAAAGTCTCCTGGAAGACGACGCTCACCGATTCGGCTAGTGCCGACCGGTCTAGATCGACCAGGCCACGGCCGTCAAGACAGATCTCACCCTTCTCCGGGTCAAAGAGTCTCACCAACAAGTGGGCCACGGTTGATTTACCAGACCCGGTGGGGCCAACAAGGGCAACCCTGGTACCGGCGCTGACATTGAGCGTGACCGACTCGATGCCGCGAAGCTCGTCATCGCTCATCAGGCTTTCGGTACTCCCATCGGTGGCGGAAAGGTCTTCGTGCTCGGTATCCGCATACAGGTATCTCACCGACTCCGCGGAGGCTTCCGCGCCACCCTTCTCGGACGTCCCTTGAGCCCCGTACTCAAAACGAGCCTCCTCGTTGAGGACAGCCTCCACCCGCTCGAGCCCTGCTACCGACCGAGGAATTTCACCGAGCAGCCACCCGAAGACTCGCATTGGAAGTGCGACGAGCGTGAAGAGGTAGGCGAAGGCTATGAGGGATCCAGTGGTGAGGACTCCTTGATCGACCCTCCATGCGCCGACAGCGAGGACAGCCAATATGCCGATGCTGGGTAGTGCCTCGATCACCGGATCAAAGACCGCCCTCAGACGACCGACCTCGACCATGCGGTCCCTCAGGGCGTCGGATCTCTCCCCGAAACGACCCACCTCCGCATCCTCACGGCCCAGAGTCTTGACGACTAGAGCCGCATCGAATGACTCATGGGCGATGTCGGCAACCTCGGCCCGGAGCCGCTGGGCCTTGGCCGCAACAGCCCTCATCCTTCGCTGGAACGTGTAATTGACGATCATCAGCACCGGGCCTACCGAAAAGCCGATCAGCGCCAGAAAGGGATCAGTGAGAAGGAGAAGAATCGCCGTGACGACGAGCATGATGATGACCCCAAAGGCCATCGGTAGGGGAGCGGCAACGAATGAGGCGGCTTCGACGTCCTCGTTGACATTGGCCAACAACTGTCCGGTGGAATGGCGACGATGCCATTCGACGGGAAGATCCAGATACCGATTGGTGACGTCGACCCGGTCCCGGTACTGGATTCGATGTTGGGCGAAGTAGGCACCCATACGACGCAGGGTGATCCCAGCTGCTCGTGCAATCGAAACAGCGATGACGAGCGCAGCGGCTCCTGCCAAGGTTGCGGAGGCAACCTCACCGGCCTCGACGGCCGGCAACAGCACCGAGTCCATGATCCATCCGATGACGAAAGACGAGACGATTGTCATGGCGGCGAACAAGATTGCTCCTGCACCACCGACAGCGAACTCCCGGGGGGCCCTCCGCAGTTGCCGCCCGATCAGATACCAGCTTTGACCCATCGTCGCAACGTTCTGACGCTCGGGTGCCTCGGAATCGTTGCTCGTCATATGTCAAAGAGGCTACGGCCCGCTACCTCTTAGCCAAATTGGGGAGGACGCATCGAGTAGTCGATGCCATATGTCTGACGGGTGTCACCGAAAGACACTCATGAGACCCGGCACCGGGGGAGTGGTCCCCCTGTTCTCACACCATGGCAGACGATGGACAGCAGCCGATAATGTCTGTTCTCCACAGTCAGAAACCCAGGAGGTGAGCTGTGATTTCGCGGGACAACCCATATGAATTGGCTGACACGGCCTCCAGGGCCATCACCAACGCACTGGGATCATCGTTGGATGTGGCGGTCGTGCTTGGGTCTGGATGGTCGATCGTGGGGGAGAGGATGGGAATCCCTCGAAGCACAATGGATTTGGCCGACTTGCCCGGCGCTGTCCCGCCGACGGTGACCGGCCATAGCGGCATGATCCGGGCAGTCGAGCTCGATAATCGAGTTGCCCTGCTGATCGGCGGTCGAAGCCACCTCTATGAGGGGCACACTCCAGCAACGGTGGTGCACGTCGTGCGATCGGCCGTCCTGGCTGGTTGCGAACGCGTAATCCTGACCAATGCAGCGGGATCGTTGCGACGTGAGAACCAACCAGGCACACCGGTGCTGCTCCGCGACCAGTTGAATCTCACCGGCACCACACCAATGATCGGCGTCGTCCCGCCGCCGCCGTTCGCCGGACGGTTCGTTGACCTCACCGAGATCTACTCGGCTCAGCTGCGGGCGGCTGCCCGGTCCCACGATCCGTCTCTCACCGAAGGTGTATACGCCGGGCTCATGGGCGGGGCCTACGAGACTCCTGCCGAGATCGACGCGTTGAGAGGAATGGGTGCCGACCTCGTCGGGATGTCAACTGTGCTCGAGGCGATCGCGGCGAGGCACCTCGGCGCGGAGGTCGCAGGAATCTCGCTGGTGACGAATCTCGCAGCAGGGATGGCCAGCGAGATAAGCCACGCTGAGGTCCTGGATGTGGCGAGCGCGGCCACCGATCGAATCGCTGAGCTCGTCACCGTCCTGGTGAGCGCCTGATACTTCAACCCTGACTCGACCGTTCGCTAGATGACGACGATCTCCGCGGCTCGATATGTCCGCCGTGGGTGTGAGTTGACGAAGCAAAGGAGTCGGCGCCGGTCACCCACCCGGTTGTGTGCCGTTGGCGGGGACCGTGGGCTAGACAGCGACTGCCGGTTGTGTTCTTTGGGGGCCGATCTTGCCGCTCCAGAACCCGCCCACAACCACCACGAGTGCGAGGACAACGGTATAGATCACCCAGAAGGCGAAGGCTCCTGCGATGCTCCCCACCGTGAGCATGATTGTTGCTCCCAGCCGTTGGCTGTTTCTCATCCAGAGTCCTGCGAGGAGCAGAACGCCGGGTACGAAACCGACGGCGATACCCCAACCAAGATAACCGCTGTTGGTGAACAAGAATCCGAATACGACGCTGTTCACTCCCAGCAACACCACTGAGGTTTCCCACCAGCGGCTGGTCCAATTCTCTATTGCCATGATTGTCTCCATTCGTTCCTTGAACGCAGAGGCGGCGAGGTCGAACCCCATCTGAAACCAGACAACCAGTGTTCCGAGCCCGCCACCGTCGCGACGCATCCGATCCCGAAACAACTGGATCATCGGGTCGCCGTAGGCGCGACGGTGCTCTGATGGGTAGGCAACAAGCAGAGCCTGATATGCCCTCTCTGACGGTGTCATGTCAGCCACCTTCCCAACCAAGACGACGTGTCCCCACTGCCCGTTTCGCTTCTGCGGTGCGGGCGAGTTGCTCCATCCGAGCCACCTCAGCGTCAAGCACGCGCGCACCATGTCCGGAAAGCCGGTAATAGCGACGACGTTCATCGTCGAGTTCAGGGTCGGGTCGTTCCTCGGTCTCCTCGACCAGTCCTGCGTTCAACATTCTTTTGATCGTCCCGTACAACGTTCCCGGACCCATCGTGACTGATCTTTCGGTCATCGTCTCGACTTCGCTCATGATTGCGTAGCCGTGCTTCTCCCCGTCCGCCAAAGCCAACAGGATGTGAAGCTGTGCTACCGGAAGGGGAAGCAGATCAGAAGGTTCCTGGGTCGTCATTTGCGGTGCGTTCTTCCTTTCTCAGACAACCGTGGCCACGGTTCTATCTGCTACAGCTATATCGCATGCGGATAGATCTGTCAACCGAGGCGATGGGTTTGGAGACCGTTTCGACCCACTAAACAGGTTCGAGCCGCAGCGTGGTGTGAAGGACCTCGGGGAGGACCATCGCGTCGAGTGATCCCCCTTTCGGATACTTTCGGAGAAACCCCTCCGATGCCTGCCTTACCGACTCGTCATCTGAGGCGGGGATGGCCCGGAAGGCAACTCGGGTGTCCCCGACGGTCAGAGCCACCTCAGGATCAGTGACCGCTCTTTGGTACCAGCGACCCGAATCGCCGCGGACGGAGCGTACGTACAACCTCTCGTTTTCCGCAGCCAGCCAGATCAAGGTTCGGTATACCCGATCACCCGACCGAGTTTCGATGGTCACTTCGTTTGCCGCAGCCAACAGTTCGAGGTGTTCGGTGGAGGATGTCATTGCTAGCACAGGGTATACCGCACGGCTGGGGTGTTGTCGGAGTCGGTCTATGTGAAGTGGAGTGCTGGTAGTCGTGGCCTAGCTTTACATAACGTGGATTATGGGCGCTTGGAGATCGGGGCTCGGACCCCAGAAATGGGCCCAACATCGGAGTGTCTGAGGAATAAATTGCAATCCCCCACAGGTTGCACCTCCAGAATCCCTTTGCCAGGAAAGGTTCATAGAGATGGCCACAGTCGCCCTCACCAAAGACACATTCGATCAGACGGTTCGTGACAACGACACGGTCATCGTTGACTTCTGGGCTGAATGGTGTGGTCCCTGCCGCTCATTCGCTCCCGTCTTCGAAGATGCGTCAGAGAAGCACGAGGGCATCGTCTTCGCCAAGGTCGACACCGAGGCCGAGCAAGAGCTTGCGATGCAGTTTGGTATCCGTTCCATCCCCACCCTGATGGTATTCCGTGACCAGATCGTCCTATATTCCCAGCCAGGGGCCCTCCCCGGCCATGCATTTGAAGATCTCGTCGACAAGGTCAAAGAGATCGACATGGAGGATGTGCGGGCCCAGATGGCCCAGCAGGGGAATGAGCATGATCACGAGCACGAGCATGAGGTCGAGCACTCCAGCTGACGCCCTACCAGCGCCGTAAGCCGCTACAACGGCTTTCGACATGCCGAAACATTTTGAGCGGATGTCTCTGTGAACGGATGACGTCCGTACCCATCCCCAGGCATTGCTTCGTCGTGCCTCCTCTTTCCTAGGCTTCACACCCATGCCCGGGACGACCCGATGGAAAGCCGACACCGCCTGGCTCGGAGGCGACGCCCTGGTTAGTGATGTTCTCATCGAGACACAGGGCGACACCATCACGGCTGTTGGGACCGGGTACGACGGCGAGTTCGATCGCCGCCTTACCGGCCTCGTCTTTCCTGGCCTGGTCACCGCGCACTCCCACGCCTTCCACCGGGCGCTCAGAGGGCGTACACATCGGGCCGGGGGTGACTTCTGGGCCTGGAGACAGCCAATGTACCAATTGGCGAGTCGTCTGACTCCAGAGACTTACTACGACCTCGCCCGGGCGGTCTATGCCGAGATGCTGCTTTCGGGAATAACTCTTGTCGGTGAGTTTCACTACGTGCATCACCGGCCGAACGGCGAGTCATTTACCGATCCAAACGCGATGAGCGAGGCCGTCGTGTCAGCCGCCATGGACGTGGGCATACGCATCACACTCATCGATGCCGCCTACCTCGCATCGGATATGAACGGCACTCCCCCATTGCAGGAACAGACCCGGTTCTCCGATGGTGACATCGAGTCATGGTCACAACGTGTTCACGACATGGCGAGTCGCCTGGGGGCAAATCCCCTGGCGCGGCTTGCCGTTGCGGCTCACAGCGTAAGAGCAGTCACCACCGGTGATCTCGAAGCGATCGCCGGCGTGGCTTCGGAGTTGTCCGCTCCCCTACACATCCACGTGTCTGAGCAACCAGCCGAAAACGAGGCCTGTCTGGCAGCTCACGGTGTCACTCCAATCGAGTTGCTCCACCGTCATCGATATCTGAACGAAAACACCACCCTCATCCATGCGACCCACACCACCGACAATGATCGGAGGCTCATAGCCGAGTCGGGCGCGGGTGTGTGTTTCTGTCCCACGACCGAGGCAGATCTCGGAGATGGGATCGGCCCCGGCATCGAATACCAGGAAGCCGGAGTTCGGTTGAGTCTGGGGTCAGATTCCAACGCCACCATCGATATCCTGGAGGAGGCGAAACGGATTGAGCAACACGACCGTCTACGTCTGGGCCGGCGCGCCATACATGATCCGGCGTCGCTGCTAGATGCCGCCACCACCGGGGGTGCCAACGCGTTGGGCTGGCCAGAGACAGGACGGATCGAGCCGGGCTCTCTTGCAGACTTCGTCGTTCTCGACGACAGATCCCTCGATCTCGCCGGATTGGATTTGGATTCAGGCGTGGCGTCGATCGTCATGTCGTCGACCCGTTCCGCCGTCACCGACGTCGTCGTAAGCGGAGAGATGCTTGTCACCAATCGGGTCGGTTTCGGCCTGCCGACCTTGAGCGACATCGATCAGGCCATCAAAAGGGTGTGGATGTGATCAGGGCCATCCCTCAGATCGGTCATCCGGTTCTCCGCCGAAGTTGTGAGCCAGTCTCCGCCGATGAGCTGTCATCTCCCAGGGTGCAGACTCTGATCGACGACATGATCGAAACCATGCGTGACGCCGAGGGCGCCGGAATCGCGGCGAATCAGGTCGGTGTCTCACTTCGAATCTGCGTCATCGGAGTCGAGAGCAATGACCGATATCCCTACAAACCGCCCATCCCATTGACCGTTCTGGTGAACCCTGAGCTCAGCATCATCGACGATGCCATCTATCTCAATAATGAGGGCTGTCTGAGCGTCCCGATAAGGGGCGACCTCCCCCGACACATGAACATCGACGTGGCCGCCCTCGATAGGGATGGAAACCATTTCGCGCGAACCTACCGAGGGTTGACCGCGGGGACCGTGCAGCACGAGGTCGACCATCTGAACGGAATGCTGATCGTTGATCGGATCGAAGACACCCAAACGATGTCGACGTGGGCGATGTTCCAGGAACACCAAATGGACCAATATCTGGAACGTATCCGTCCCGCCATCGAAGCGACCGAGCCAAAGGAGGCTTGACGATGCCGGCCGACCCGAATGTGATCTCGGACCTCGAATCAAACCTGATCGAGTACGAAGAGATGGCGTGTGATCCCGAGTTGGCCGACACCGCTGCGTTCTGCGAGGCATATGGGATACCACTGGAGAAGTCGGCAAACGCCATCGTCGTCGCATCACGAAA
>Ga0209980_10001016_pt1 | contig 15425 bp, 18 predicted proteins | sample CR02metaG_FD_183611 | JGI IMG/M metagenome (GOLD analysis project Ga0209980, IMG submission 183611) | Deep subsurface microbial communities from Mariana Trench to uncover new lineages of life (NeLLi) - CR02 metaG (SPAdes) (version 2) | ecosystem: Environmental > Aquatic > Marine > Ocean trench...
CGCACGCCACCCCAAAAAGGGATTCTCCTCCGCGGGCATGTGCAAGAACATCGGAAACTTGTCACCGCCGAGATCGAAGGTGCGGACCGTCACCACCTGCTTCGGGAACGCCTCGGCGACGCTCTTATAGGCCTGGTATTGGTCCTCTTCGCCCGGCATCTGATTCCGGCCCACGACCAAAAATTCGGTTCGGAAAAGGCCGACTCCTTGGGCCCCGTGGATCCGAGCCTTTTCTGCCTCGCCGGGCATGTCCAGGTTCGCGCGGAGCGCTATGGGTTGGTCGTCAGCGGTGATCGATTCCAGCTGAGCGATGGTTTCGATCTCTTCTTCCCAGGCGAGAATCTGGGTCTCGCGGCCCCGGAAAATGCGGCGGTCATGAGCGTCGGGATCCAAGACCACCCGCCCGATCCGACCGTCCACGATGGCCTCCTGCCCCTCCCTGGCCTGCTCTGACACTACGCCCATGCCGCACACCGTCGGGATTCCGAGGGAGCGCGCGAGCATCACCCAGTGCGCCGTTCGCGTTCCATGATCGGCGGCGATCCCGAGCACCAAACTGGGATCGAACTGCACGGTAAGGCTGGGGGTCAGGTTACGCGTGACGACGATGACGTTCTCCCCCAGGCTGGAAACGTCCGTCGGGTCCGGGAGGCCCAGGAGTTGATGCAGCAGTCTGACCTGGAGGTCCTGGAGGTCATTGAGCCGGTCCAACACCATAGGATGTGCGGTCCGACTCCACTTTCCCTGAATCTCGAGCAAGCGCCAGTCCAACGCGCGTGCGGCCGAGAGCCGATTTTCACGGATGTAACGTGCGGCGCCCTCGATCAACTCCTCATCCTCCAACATGAGAAGCTGCGGCTCGAAAATTCTCGCTTCCACCGCTCCGAGGCGCTCTTCGGTCGAGTCCTCCAGGTCGAGAAGCCGTTTTTTCGCCCACTCGAAGACCTCGCGAAGATGCTCTTCCTCGCCCGCGACCTCCTCCGGGTCGATGGAGCGGTGTGGGACATCAGGTACACCCCAATTCAGGATGTGCACCCGACCGGCTCCGATCCCCTCGGAGGCGCCAATACCGTCGAGAATCTTAGACACCATTCGTCTCCTCGAACCCGCTGGCGATCAACTCCGCCAGAGCGGCAAGCGCTTCTTCCGCATCGTCACCGTTTCCGCGGATCATCAATTGCGACCCCTTTTCTGCAGCCAACATGAGCACACCCATGATACTTTTTGCGTTCACCTCCACACCGTCCTTTTCCAACCACAGATCGCATTGGAACGATCCCGCCAAACGCACGAACTCCGCCGCCGGCCGGGCATGGAACCCAAGCGGATTGAGAATTTCGACCTTGCGTTCGATCCGTCCATCGCTCATGCGTTCCCCAGCGCCATGATCAACGTGATGACGAGCACCAGGACGAAGGTGGTGCTCCGCAACGCACGGTGTCCAAACTTGAGCCCCAGGCCGAACGCGGCAAATCCAGCGAAGGCCCAGAGCACCACGGAGTCCTCGCCGACCAGGTGGCTCACGAGGAAAACACCCACCAAAATCCCGAGCAACACCCCACCTCCCGAAAAGGCTCGCTCGGCCAAGCGAGACAGTTCGGCTCCCCGAATGCGCACGCCCACGTCCTTGCCGTATTTAAGGCCCTGACTGTACGCCCACCAGCGAAGCGCCAGGTGTCCAGCGTTGTATAAGATCAAGAAAACGCCTATCGGAACCCATGGCGGGGTTCCGGCCCACGCCAGCACCAAAGCCAGTAAGATCGTCGCGGGAAGCCATGCTCCCCAAATCAGGAGATCCCCGAGCCCTCCCAGCGAGCCCTGAATCGCCCTTTTGAACTTCTCGATCGTCTCGGCGTCCGCACCACCACCTTCCATTCTGGCTACGGCTCCGAGCGCGATCCCGACGAGATACGGGTGGGAGTTGAACGTCCCCATGTGGCTCCGAACCGCTTCGTCCAAAGCGTCCCCCGAAAGCCCACGTTTTCGGAGCAATGGAATCATGCAGTAGGCGAACCCGGAGCCCAACATCGACCGAAAATTCCACGAACCCTGGACGAAGAACTGCCTGAAAAAGCTCGCCATCCAACCCGCCGGCTTCGTCCGGTTCACATCCGTCACAGGTAGGCGCCTACGATCCCGGCGACGAGCCCGACCAAGAACACCGCGCGGCGACTCTTCCACCCCCCAAAACCCCTCAACAACGCTCCGAGATGGACGGATGCGCCAATCAGAATGAGCGCCATCGTGGTTTCATAGGGTAGCGGCCATCGCGACGCGAGGAGCCCGGACAACCACCCCCACACGATGAGCCCCACCGCCGTAACCACGGCTCCCCGCACGAAGTCCATGAGAACGGAAGAAAGATGTACCGCAGCAAGCTGCCCAGCGGTCATGAACTCCGGGTCGGTCCGACCAAAAACACGGGCGACCATGTGGCGGTGCAGACCCACGGTCATTCCACCGATCTCGGAGACCACCAGTCCGGCCACCAATCCCAAGGCTAATCCGGCTGGTCCGGCGGCGGCTATCGCAACCGCCACCGCGACCACCGAAGCCGGCCCTGACTCCGGGACGCGGGCACCGCCAGCCGGGACTCCTGCAAGCTGAAAGAGTTCGAGAATCGCGCCTATCTGCAGCCCCAACGCGGCGTCTCCGAGCAACCAGCCAGCCAAGGTGCCCGCGACGAGTGGGCGAGAGAACATGAATTGACCGACCGACGTGGCGTCGAGGGCCAGAAGCCCACCCAGGAGGGCAAGAGACAGAGACACGGATCAGCCCAGGAGGGTTTCTAGGTCGACCGCGCGACTCCCCGGAAGATCGCGGGCGGAGATCTCGACACCCTCATCCGCGAGGGCCTGAAGGCCCTCTTCCTCCTCCTGACCCAGGAACACGTACGGGACACGTTCGGTGCGGCCGGCCGAGTGATGGATACCGCCGACGTTGACTTCACGACCCCGGAGACGATCACCCTCGGCCAACGCGGCCATGGCCGCGATCGTCCGGGTCAGAACCACTGTCTTCCGGGGATCGGCGTCGAGGTCCGTGAGGCGTGCCCTCGCGTGGGCAACCGTCAGAAAATCTGCCGAGGCGGTATCGGGAAGGCCGAGCCGGTAGAGATCTTGCTCCCATTGGCTCGTGGCCAACTCGTCGTCCACGACCACGTAGTGGTCCACCCCGAGTTGCGGCCCCCAGCCCATCACCACCTGTCCGTGGATGAGCCGTTCATCGATTCGATACAGGACGACCGGCATCTACGCGAATGGCTCGGCCGTCTCGACGCCCTCTTTGCCTTTTCGAAGGAGACGCGGAACCAGCTCGGAAAGCGGCAGCTCCCGATGAAACACGAAGTCGAGTAACATCGGAAGGTTCATGCCGAACACCACCGCCCGTTTCCCCTTGCCCCTACACGTCAGTTGAGCGGTGAGCGCGCAACTTCCGCTGCGGAGATCCGTGAAAACAACGACCGGCCCACTTCCCACCAGGGCATCCACCTGATCAGCGAGCCCCTGGGGATTCTGTCCCTCGTTGCTGATCGCCGTCAGAACACCCTCGTCCAGCCCGGTGATCCTCCCCACCGCGTCGACCATTCCTTCGGCCAAACTTCCATGGCTGAGCAAGACGCCCCTCACCAGCTCCGTGTCACTCATAGTCCTGCTCGAAATACTCACGCACCGGGCGCATGGCGTCCTTCAACTTTTGGTTGAAGGCATCCGCGGAGTCGATTCCCGCATACTTCAGCAGGTGGTTCATCGCCACCACTTCCGAGATCACCGTGATGTTCTTGCCGGCGTTGAGAGGGATCGTCACTTCGGGAATCTTGATCCCGAGCACGTCGACTTCGGTCGTCTCGAGCCCGGTCCGGGTATAGGTACTGTTTCCGTCCCAACGCTCCAGCCGGACGATCACTTCGATTCGCTTCTGTTGGCGGGTGGCGTGGATTCCAAAGAGCGTGCGGATATCAATGATGCCGAGCCCCCGAATTTCCATGTGGTGGGCCTGGAGTTGATGCCCCTGGCCCATGAGAATGTCCGGTCCCCGCCGCGAGACGATCACGTGATCATCCGCGACCAGTCGATGGCCTCTTTCCACCAGGTCCAATACACACTCGCTCTTACCGACACCGCTGTCTCCGACAAAGAGCAGGCCCACACCGTATACGTCGGCCAAGGACCCATGGAGATTGGTTCGGGGGGCGAGCATCGCGTCGAGATAGGGCTTGATCCGCCGGTAGAACTCTTTCGTGCTGAGACCCGAGCGAAGGATCGGAATCGAGCACTCGACGGCCACCTCGAGGAATTCGGCGGGTACCGACAGCGCCTTGGTGACGAACGCCACCGGAATCTCGAACTTGAACATGCCCTTGACCCGGTCTCGCCGCTCCTCTGGAGCCAGGCCTTCGAGATAAGTGATCTCGGTCTCACCGAACACCTGGATTCGATCGGACGCGAAACGCTCGGTGTACCCGGCCAACGCGAGCCCAGGGCTGGAAAGATCGGGGTCCAGAATCCTGCGCTCCAGGCTGATGCCGGAGGTCAAGACTTCGAGCTGCAGCGTCTCTTGCCTCTCCTCGAACAACCGCTGAACGGTGATTTCCGGGATCGACTCCGGCGCGGCCTCCGGCAAATCGTTAGTCAAATAGGGGCTACTCCTCAGAGAGAGCTTCGGTCAGCGGTGGAGCCCGATGATCCTTCGTCTGCTCGTGAAGCTTCCGAAGCTGACGTATGAGGCGTTCGTTCACCTGGCTCAGAGCTTCGCTGAAATCATCGCCTTTCCCGGTGGCGACGATGGGATCACTCCGGTCGACGTGCAGAATCCCCTCGATCTTTTTGGAGTTCTTTTCTTCATGGAAAACGACCTCGACCACGGAAACGCGAGCGTCATACTTCGTCAGCTTGGAAAGGAGCTCTTCGGTGCGGGCTCGGACGGCCTCGGGAAGGCTCGTATGTCGCGAGGTAATCCGAACTTCCATGCAGTCTCCCCTCCTGGTTTCTTGCGACGAATCAACGTCGACTCGTGGTCCCCCCGCGCCAACCAAAGTTAGCCCGGACTGGGTGCGTCGACTACCCGCTCCTGTAGGAACTTCTCCATGGCACGCGCCGAAGCGTCCCAACCGAACTGCTCGGCGAAGCGTCTGGCGCCGGTGCCCAAGCGCGTACGTGTTTCCTCGTCTCCGAGGAGCTCTTCGATCCGCTGGCTGAGGGCCTCGACGTCCCCGTGGGGAACGAGAAATCCGGTTTGGCCGTCCACGACTGAATCTCTGAGACCGGGCACATCGCTAGCGATGGTCGGCGTTCCACAGGCCGCGGCCTCGAGGTTCGAGATGCCCCAGCCCTCCTTTACCGACATGAGAAGATTGATCCAACTCTTCCGCAGAAGCTCCGCTTTCTGCCCGCCGGATACGTAGCCCAGAAACTCCACGTGGTTCTCTAATCCGAGGGAAGCTCGGAGCGACTCCAGCCGGGGCTGGTCGTCCCCACGGCCCGCCACGAGAAGCCGGCACGACGTCCCTCGCCCCACGAGTAGGGAAATGGCACGGAGCAAGAGGTCGACGTGCTTGTAACGCTTGAGCCTTCCCAGATACAGGAGGGTCGGTTCGGAAAAACGTGCTTCGGGGACGAGCGGAGACAAGACCTCGAGATCGACCCCGTTGGGAATGATCTCGATCCCGCTACGTGGCAGCCCGCGCCGCACGAGATCCTCGGCGGTACTCTCGGAGACCGCGACCGTCGGCACGGCTCGGAACACTCTCGGCACCGGCCGCTCCAAGAGCCAGGTCGCCGCCGCCACCGGGAGGGAGGCCTCCTGAAATGCCGCCGTCCCGAAAAGGTGGTGGACGATCAAGGCCACGGGCGCCCCGGTCCCCCAAAAGGGCGAAAAAAAAGGCACCTTGTTCAGGTCCTCCACCACGACGTCGAAACGTTCCGCCCGGAGTCGGCGCCGGAAGTAGACCGGGGCGACGAGAGATAGCGTGTACCGGCTGCCGACCCGATGCACCTCGATACCGTCGAGCGCAGTGCGACGCGCGCTCCCCGGCCATGCAGAGCACAAGAGCGTGACCGAATGTCCCCACCCGGCGAGTCGGCCGAAAATTTCATGGAGATGGACTTCCGCCCCGCCGGCCTGCGGGTTTTCCCGGTCGAGCCAGTTGAGAACGACGATCTTCACGCACCGGACTCCGGGATCAGCGGATCACCCGCTTGTAAAGCGCATCCAGAACGCCATTTACGAACCGGGGGGACTCGGGGCCGCTGTACCGCTCGGCCAGCCGCACCGCTTCCTGAATGGAGACCTTGGGCGGAATCTCATCGAAATAGATCAACTCCGCGGCGGCGATCCTGAGAATTCCGCGGTCGAGCAGGGCCAGGCGGTCCATGCGCCAATTGTCCAAGGCCAGCTCGAGCAGTTCCTCCAACTCATCGCCGCGAGCGTCCAACTCCGCTGCCAGGCGGCGCAGATACGGCATGCGTGAATCTGCGATCCTCCGCATGACCGTGACTTCCTCCAGAACGTCGGTGAGCGTACCCTTCCGGTCCCGGACGTCCCACTGGTAATGGATCTGAAGCGCCCAAGCCCTCGCCCGGGTCCGATCGATCCGCCGGGCCACGCTTTCGGCGACTCCGCCTGATTTCTTCAAGGCGATTCTAATCCTCGAGGCCCTCGTATAGGCCGATCATGTGAAGCGCGCTCCTGGCGAGGTCACCTCCCTTGTTGCCCTCCTCCCGCGAAGCGCGAGCCCAGGCCTGATCGGGTGTGTCGGTCGTCAGCACGCCAAACAGGAGCGGAATATCGATTTCCCTCGCGACGGCACCGAGGCCTGAAGAGGCCTCACCGGCAACGTAATCGAAGTGTGGCGTTTCCCCCCGAATCACACATCCTAAGGCGATGAGCGCATCATGACGGTTCAGGGCCGCGATCCTTCTGGCCGCCTGTGGAAGCTCCCAAGCGCCCGGAACCCAATAGACGTCCACCGCGCCCCCGTCGACGCCGAACTCTTCCAGGGTGCTCTGGCATCCCTCCAACATCTCTTCCGTCACATCGCTGTTGAAGCGGGCCGCGATAATCCCGATACGCCGGCCCGGCGCCGGCGTGGGATCCGGAAGTTGCGAGCCAGTGTCGAGTTGCACCTCACGCGTCCTCGTGTGATCGCATCCTACAGGAGGTGGCCCAACTTCGATCGTTTCGTGTCGAGGTAACCCCGGTTGTGCTCCCCGCGCCCGACGCGGAGGGGCTCCCTCCCGGTGACCTCGAGATTGTACCCCTCGAGCCCAACAATCTTCCGTGGATTGTTGGTCAGCAGGCAAATTTTCTTGAGCCCGAGGTCGAGAAGAATCTGAGCGCCAATCCCGTAATCCCGAAGGTCTGGCTTGAACCCCAGGGCCTGGTTCGCCTCGACAGTGTCGTGACCCTGGTCCTGTAGCTCATACGCTCGAATTTTGTTGTGCAGGCCGATGCCCCGCCCTTCTTGCTTCAGGTAGACGATAACGCCCCGGCCCTTCTCCGCGATCTGCTTGAGCGCGGCCCTCAATTGCGAGCCGCAGTCGCAACGGAGCGAGCCGAACACATCCCCCGTCAGACACTCCGAGTGCATACGAACCAGCACGTCCTCAGCCGCCTCGCCGTCACCTTCGGCACCCTCCTCCACATCAAGCCCGATGTCACCCTTGACCAGTGCGACGTGCTCCCGGTCATCGATGGGGCTCTGGTAGGCGATGATCCGGAAGGGTCCGAACTCGGTCGGCAAGTTCGCTTCGGCCACCCGTGTGACCAGGCGTTCCTTTTTCAGGCGGTACGCGACCAATTGGGCCACGGTGATAAACCGGAGGCCATGCTCCTGGGCGTACAATTCCAATTGCGGGCGGCGCGCCATGGTCCCGTCGGGATTAAGGATCTCACAAATCACCCCGACTTCAGGCAGCCCAGCCATGCGCGCCAGGTCCACGGCAGCCTCGGTCTGGCCCACGCGGCGAAGTACACCTCCAGGGCAGGCCTTGAGGGGAAAGATGTGTCCCGGACGCCTGAGGTCACCCGGCTCGGACTCGGGATCGACCAGGACCTCGATCGTCTTGGCTCGATCATGAGCGCTGATGCCCGTGGTCACACCGAAACGTTGGTGGGCATCTACGGAAATCGTGAACGCGGTCCCCTGTGGGTCGGAATTCTCGTCGGTCATGAGAGGAAGACCCAACGCCGTGGCACGGGGGCGTGTCATCGCGACGCAAATGAGGCCCCCGCCGAACTTGATCATGAAGTTCACCGTCTCAGGCGTCACGAGGGAAGCCGCACAGACCAGGTCTCCCTCGTTTTCGCGATCCTCGTCGTCGGCGACGATGATGAGCTTGCCCTGACGAATGTCCTCCAGGGCTTGTGGGACGGTATCGAACGGCATGGCCAGTTGCTCCCTCTCAGCTACGATGGCTCCAGTGCGCACGGCCCATGACTTCGGCGCATCACGCATTGCCACACAGACATAATATCAGCAGGGAGAGCTTCTGGAAGGTGATGGAGGAAGTACAGCAGACCCCGCCGGGACCGAGACCCCTCTCAGGAACCGCCGGGGAGCAGCCTCCGGACGTACTTCCCGATGAGGTCACCCTCGACATTCACCCGCGCGCCGGGTTCGAGCCTGCTGAGGTTGGTATGCTCCCACGTGAACGGGATTACGGCCACCTGACAGATGTCGTCGTCCGAAATTGCGTTGACCGTGAGACTCACCCCGTTGAGCGTGATCGAACCATGAAGGATGGTCCCCGATGCCACATCGGACGGAATCTTGAAGTCGAGAAGACGAAATTCCCCCCGGTCCTCGACACTGATCAATTCACTCACCCCGTCGATGTGGCCTTGAACGAGATGTCCGTCCAAGCGGCTTCCTATCGCGAGGGCACGTTCGAGATTGACCTTGCTCCCTTCCGTGTAATCGCCCGCCACGGTCCGAGAGAGCGTGGTTCCTACGCTATTGACCGTGAAACCCCCGTCCAGAACCTCGACCACGGTGTGACAGGCTCCATCGAGACAGACGGACGCGCCGGGCTGAAGATCTTCAAGCACGGTCCTCGCATCGATCTCCAACTCTCGAGCGCCGTCCATCTCCCGCGTGGCCCGTACGGTGCCGACCTCCTCTACGATCCCACTGAACATCAGGTTTCCCGGTCGTAGGTGAGTAAAAGGTCGGGCCCGAATCGAACGGGCTCGCCCCTGCTCGACCAGCCCAGGCCCTCGGGCGTAGCGTCACCGCCCGGAAAGGCCGGGACACCTTGGGACCCGAGGGTAACGGGTGCCTGGAAAAGATAAAACCGCCGGGCCAATCCCTCACGTGAAAGGGCCGTGGCCAATCTTCCTCCACCCTCGCAGAAGACGGACCGAAGACCGAGGCCCCAACACCGTTCAAGCACGCTTTCGAGGTTCGCCCCTCCACCCGCCTTCGGTCCCCGGTCCCCCCTCAGGCCCTGGTCCCCCTTCGGCGTCGGCTCCGCCCTCAGCGCCGGATCCGCATGAGGCGACGGCTCGGCTTGCGGCACGATCTCCACCTGCGCGCCGACCTCGCGCAATGCATCGACCCGCTCGGGAGGGGCAGCTTCGGTCGCGAAGACCAAAACCGGCGCGTCGCTCTCGGTTCCGAACAGAGCCGCATCCGGAGATAGAGCAGCCCTCGGGTCCAAAACGATACGCGTAGGCAGAACCCGGGGGTCCCAGCCATGTCGCACGGTCAGCACGGGATCATCGACCCGCGCCGTCTCACCGCCGACCATCACGGCGTCGAAACCGCTCCTGAGACGATGGACCTCTCTATTCGCTTCGTCCCCCGTCAGTGGCGTCCGCTCGCCCGGCCGGGCCGCAATCCGCCCGTCCAGACTCACGGCCAACTTCAAGGCGAGGTAGGGGCGAGCGTACCTCGACGTATAGAAAAACACGGGATCGACCTCTTGGAACGTCCCCACGTCGGGCCCGGGGCCGACCACCTCGACCCCGGCCTGCGCCAGGAGCTCGCCCCCTCCCCCCGTCTCCTGGCCCGGATCGGCAGCCCCGAAAACCACACGAGTCACGCCGGCCTCTAGCAGTACCTCCGAACACGGGGGCGTCTGGCCGTGGTGGCTACACGGCTCGAGGCTGACATACGCGGTGGCGCCTCGGGCCCCGTCTCCGGCCGAGCGAATCGCGTTCACCTCTGCGTGCGGGCCGCCGTACTCCTCGTGCCATCCCTCACCCACGAGATCTCCATCCCGCGTCAGGATGCATCCGACCATCGGATTGGGGTGCACCCGACCCCACCCCCGGGCCGCCAATGCGGCGGCCTGCAGAAGCCACTCCCGGTCCGACTCGTTCAGAGGCACGTCAGATCGTGAGTCGGCCGGCGACGCTGACGAACGGTGTGACTCCGCCGGGATCGTACGCGCCCGAGTAGCCGACCAGGGCGTCATATCCCCCGGCCCATCCGCCTTCGACCGAAAACTGGAACACGAGCCTCGTGAAGGATACGCCGCCGAAGTAGACCGAACGGCGGGTCGTCAGGTCGTCCCCAACGCCGATCCCCTGTCCCGCTGGGATCGTGGGATCCGGCACCTGGACGCCCATTCCGCCTTCATCCCAATCCCATCCGAAGCCCGCCAAAACAGCGAACGTGAAGAAATTTTTCCCGATCGTGGCACGCATCGAAGTGGCGGAGATATCGGCGTCGATCTGGGAACCGGTTACACCCGAGCTCCAGTCCACATGGGTCCCAAACGAGCGCATCAGGGACACCGTGACGCCCGGCATGGTGAACGACTCTCGGAAAACCCCGAGCCGCCCACCCACCGACAAGACGCTCTCGGTGCTCGCGAATCCGTCGGTTTCGCCCAGAAAAATTAGACTCCCGGACGCGAGAAGATCGAGTGACAGCATCCCGCCGACGGTCGGCATCAAGGAAAATCCGTCTAGCACGCCTACCGCCACCGAGCCCTTCACCGCGTAGGTGTTGACCACGTTCTCTCCAGCGGCGCCCGTGCCACCGTCCAGAATTCCCGGCATGGCAAAACGGGCCATCCGGAGGCGGGCGTCCAGGCTCACACGGGGCGTGCTTCCCAGCCGCCTTCCGAGGGTGCTGTATGAACCGGAGAGCTGGGTGCCCATGGCGTGGGTAATGGCGATCCCACCACGCACGGCCTGAGCCGCCAGGACCGCGCTCTGGCAGGAGGTGAGCAACTCCGGCGATCCGCCGGACGCACACTGCGTGATGAACGGTCCCAGATCTTGGCCCGCCGCCGAACCCAGAGAGCCCAAGAGCAGAAAAACGCAGAACGCTACAGGCCTGGCCCTCACGCCCACCGTACGCCCTCGCCGACCTCCACCTCTCCCATCACCCATCCTGGAGCCTCACCTCGGCTCAAGCCCTCGAGAACACCGTCCACATCCTCGGGTGCAACCATCGCGATCATGCCCACACCCATGTTGAACACGCGCAGCATCTCGTCCCGCTCGACGCCTCCCGCCTTCCCGAGCACGCGAAACACTTCCGGAACCTCCCAAGAAGTGAGGTCGATCACCGCGCCGAGCTCCGATCCGAGGGTCCGGGGCAGATTGCCCGGAATGCCACCACCGGTGATGTGAGCCAACCCCCGCACGTGCCCTGCTTTCAGAGCGTCGGACAAGACCGGCAGATAGCTGCGATGCACGTCCAGGAGGACGTCCGCGACCGAACGGCCGGACTCGGGAAACTCGTCATCGATCGACAACCCCATGGACTCGAAAACGATCTTCCGCGCCAACGTGTATCCGTTGGTATGAAGGCCGGTCGACCCAAGGCCGATCAAGACGTCTCCGGCGCGGACGCGGGAGCCATCCAAGATCCTGTCGCGCTCCACGACCCCCACGATGAAACCGGCTAAATCGTACTCGTCCTCGGCATAGAACCCAGGCATCTGTGCGGTCTCTCCCCCAAGGAGGGCGCACCCGTTTTCTTTACACGCTTTCGCCACTCCGGCCACGACATCGGTCACCAAGCTCTCATCCATGGTGCCGCACGCGAGATAGTCCAAGAAGAACAAAGGCCGGGCCCCCTGCACTAGAATGTCGTCGACGCAGTGGTTCACGAGATCCTGGCCCACGGTGTCGTGCCGGGCCGCTAAAAAAGCGACCTTGAGCTTGGTGCCCACTCCATCCGTGCTCGACACCAGCACGGGGCTTTCCAGGTCGCCGGGGACGGCATAGAGACCGCCGAACTGCCCGAGCGCCGAAAGGGTATGTTCATCCCGGGTGGAAGCCACCAACGCCTTGAGGCCTTCCTTGACGCGCTCAGCCGCGTCCAGATCGACCCCCGCCGAGCGGTAGTCGAGCGCGCCCCGCTCAGCCATCCGACTCCACCAGCCCATGTTCAAAGGCCGTCATTTCCTTGAATTCCATGATCCGGCGCTGGATCTCCTTCTGATGGAGAGAATGAAACCGATCGACGCTGAAACTCTCTACCGCAAACGAACCCATGACCGACCCGTAAACCATGGCCCTCCGCAGATCGTCCGGGTCCTGAGAATCGACTGAGGCCATGTACCCGACGAAGCCACCTGCAAAGGCATCTCCAGCCCCGGTGGGGTCGAAGATCACCTCCAGAGGGAAACCGGGCACGGAGAACATCCAGTCCGGCCCGAAAAGTATCGCACCATGTTCGCCCTTTTTCACCACCACGAAGCGTGGGCCGCGCTCCTGAATCCACCGTGCCGCCCGGACGAGATTGTGGCTTCCTGCGAGCTGCCGGGCCTCGGCGTCGTTGACCATCAAGATATCGACCCGCTTCAGGAGTTCGACGAGGGCCTCACGGCTCCCCTCGATCCAGTAGTTCATCGTGTCGCAGATGACGGCCGCCGGCTCCCGCATCTGATCGAGCACCTCTAGCTGGAGCACGGGATCGATGTTACCCAGGAAAACGTACCGCGAGTCGCGAAACGCATCCGGTACGCGTGGTCTGAAGTCCCCGAACACGCCGAGGCGGGTCTCGAGTGTGTCCCTCGAGCTCAGGTCATCCGAATACCGACCAGCCCAGAAAAAGCTCTCGCCCTGGGCATGTTCCACGCCCGAAAGGTCGGCACCTCGCGCGGTAAGAAAATCCAGTTTCTCGAACGGGTAGTCGTCTCCGACCACGCCCACCATTCGGACCGGACCCAGAAGGCTTGCGGCGGCGGCGAAAAACACGGCCGACCCACCGATCACCCGATCGGCCGAGCCGAACGGCGTCTCCACCGAGTCGAGAGCCACGCTTCCCACCACCAGAATCGACATCCCTCTCCCTATCCGGCCACGTCTTCATCTCGGATCATCTGCTCCGGAGCCATGATACCCAAGATGGTCAGCCCGTTTCGAAGCACAATCTGGACCGAACGCGACAGAGCCAGCCGCGCCCCCCGAAGGCCGTCATCCTCCACAAGCACCGCCAATTTCGGGTTCCGGCTCGGGTTGCCCGCATGATACCATGAATTGACCGCCCCCGCGGTCTGCTCCAAATAGTCACATATCAGGTGGGGTGCCCGCAGGCGCGCCGCGTTGCGGACCAGCTCCGGGAATTGCGTGAGCGCCTTGATCAGCTCCCGCTCCGCATCTGTCGCAAGCACGGAAAGATCGACGCCATCGGTCCCGATGGAAGACCGCTCCAGGCCGGCTTTCTTGAAGATGCTGCACATGCGGGCGTGGGCGTACTGGACCTTGTACACCGGATTCTTGTCTGACTGGTCCAAGGCGAGAGCCAGATCGAAGACGAGATGCGAATCCGGCTTCCTCATCTGAAAGAAATAACGCGTGACGTCGACCCCGACCTCAGCCATGAGCTCCCGAAGCGTCGTGTAGGAGCCCGCTCTCTTCGAAAACTTTACTTCCTTCCCGTCCCGCTCCACCCGCACCATCTGATGGAGGACGTACTCTGGATACCCCGCCGGTAACCCGAGCGCCTGTACCCCCGCCTGCACGCGGGCCACGGTTCCGTGGTGGTCGGAGCCCTGGACGTTGATGGCATGATGAAAGCCACGTTCCCACTTGTCCATGTGGTAGGCGACGTCGGGAAGAAAGTAGGTCGGAGATCCATCACTCTTGATCATGACGCGATCCTTTTGGTCTCCGTAATCGGTCGTGCGAAGCCAGACCGCACCGTCGAGATCGAAGACCTTGCCGGTCCCTCGCAGGGCCTCGACGGTGGAAACCACCCGACCGTCATCGTATAGGGAAGACTCCAGGAAGTAGACGTCGAAGTGAATGCGGAAGTCCGAAAGGTCGAGGTCCTGCTCGGCGCGAAGGGTGCGCACCGCGGTCTCCCGCATGACATCGAGTGCCTCTTCATCCCGGATTCCTACGAAGCGATCCCCATGTTCCTCCGCCAAACTCGCCGCGATCTCGCCGACGTACTTTCCCTGGTATCCCCCTTCGGGGATCTCTTCCTCATGCCCAAAGTGTTGCTGATACCTGGCCCAGACGCTCTCGGCAAGACGATCGATCTGGGCTCCAGTATCGTTGTAATAGTACTCCCGGCTCACAGACCATCCCGTCCAGTCGAGTAGACCCGCGATGGCGTCTCCGATCGCACCCTGCCGCCCGTGGCCGAGGTGCAGCGGGCCCGTCGGATTGGCCGAGACGAATTCGACCACGGTGGACTCTCCACCCCCTTCATCGCAGCGCCCGTAATCGTCATCCGCGGCAATGATCTCCACGAGCCCGGACGCGACCTGCCCGGAGCTGAGCTTGAAGTTCAAGAAGCCAGGCCCGGCCACGCTCACGGACTCGATGGCGAATCTCTCGGTGTCGATTCGGGAGGCGATCTCTTCGGCGATCGCAAGGGGCGGCCGCCCGAGCACTTTCGCCAACGTCAGGGCGACGGTTGTCGCCAGATCGCCATGGCTGGGATCCCTGGGTTGGTCGAGGCGCACGTCGGCGTCCTCCACCCCCATCCCGCGGAGCGCCAGCTGAACCGCCTGCTTGATGGCTTCTTCAGACATGGATTTGTCGTCCCAATCGTCCCAGTCAGGACTCCGACTGGGAGGACTTACCGGAACGGGACGATTTCGATCCGCCCGATGCCTTCGAAGCATCACCCGACGCTCCCTTCGACTTGCTCGAGCCCCCGTCGGGTGGACCGCCGTCCGATCCGCCCCCGGCGGAAGAGGCGGTACCTGCGCTGGTCTTCTTCCCCGAGTCGCCGCTGGCCTCTTTCTTCTCGGGCGAGGCCGCTTCCTTGTCGGAGGACGCGGCCTTCTTGTAGGCCTCACTCCGATGGTCCGTGATATAGAAACCTTCGCCCTTGAAGATCAGGCCCGCCCCTACCGACAAGAGCCGCTCGGCGATCTTTCCGCACTCCGGACATTTCGTCCGGGGTTCGGCAGACATCGGCTGGACCAGCTCGAATTCATGACCCTTCGGGCAACGGTACTCGTACGTGGGCATTTCGGATTCGCGTCAAACGGTGAATCGGTCAA
>Ga0209980_10001017_pt1 | contig 15422 bp, 12 predicted proteins | sample CR02metaG_FD_183611 | JGI IMG/M metagenome (GOLD analysis project Ga0209980, IMG submission 183611) | Deep subsurface microbial communities from Mariana Trench to uncover new lineages of life (NeLLi) - CR02 metaG (SPAdes) (version 2) | ecosystem: Environmental > Aquatic > Marine > Ocean trench...
CCGTCACTCAATAAGGTTCGAGACGAAAATCACGAGTATGGCGACCGGCGCGACGTAGCGCATGAGGAAACGCCAGCTGCGGAACAGGAGACCGTCCTGCAGGCCCAGTGCCTGCATGGTCATGTCTTTCGACAGCCACCAGCCGATGAATACCGCATATAACAATGCACCGACCGGCATCAGTACGCTGGTGATGATGAAGTCGATCAAACCGAACGGGGTCATGTCGCTGAATCGTTCAGTGAATCCCAACGGTCTTGCATCTTCGAGCAGATTGAATGACCAGACAGTCAGGAAACCGAAAAGGAATATTGCAGAACCAAGCGCCATCGCCATTTTCGAGCGACTGCGGCCTTCTTTTTCGATCAACTTACAAATTGAAACCTCAAGCATTGAAAGTGACGACGACAGTGCCGCCAAGAATACGAGAACAAAAAATATTGCGCCGATAAACGCGCCTCCGGGCATGCTGCCAAATGCCGTCGAGAGAGTGACGAAGATCAGCCCGGGTCCTTGTCCCGGATCGAGACCGTGGGCGAATACGATCGGAAAGATCATCAGTCCGGCTAACAGCGCAACCAACGTGTCGCCAACGGCAATAATCACTGACGATTTCACGATATCCACGTCGTCCGGCAAATATGCTGCATAAGTCAGCAATGCACCGATGCCGACGTTGACCGAGAAAAATGCCTGACCGAACGCAGACAATATAACCTCGGGCGTAAGCTTCGAGAAGTCGGGCTTGAAGAGATAGCTGACGGCTTGTGAGAAATCGCCGGCAACCATTCCGTAAATGACCAGACCAATTAGCATTGCGAACAACGCAGGCATCATGTATGTAACCGCTTTTTCGATGCCGGCTTTTACTCCACGCGACACGATAAAGATCGTCGCCGCCATGAACAACGCATGCCATCCGATTAATACTGTTGGCTGATGCAAAAACTCATCGAATACGCCACTCACTTCGGCAGGTGTCAATCCGGAAAAAGCGCCACTGGCCGTTTTGAAAATATAGGCAATCGACCAGCCGGCAATAACGCTGAAAAAACTCAGGACCAGGAATAGAGCGACAATGCCGAGCCAACCCAGGTACTTCCAGTTTGGGCTCGCGCCCACTTCGATAGCAATCGTCTTGAGCGTATGCGGCGCACTCATTCTGCCGTGACGGCCGAGAAGCATTTCACCGATCATGACAGGCGTCGCGATGAGGGCGATCGCCAGTATGTACACCAGAACGAAGGCGGCTCCACCGTTGCTTCCCAGCATGTAAGGAAACTTCCAGATATTGCCGAGACCCACCGCCGCACCGATTGCGGCAAGCAAGAATCCCCATCGTGACGAAAAGTGCTCATGTACAGATTCAGATTGCATAGGGATCCTTTCTGCCGGCTCGAGCCGCCAGCCTGTCAGTTGGCCGGACCGCGCTAGCCCCTGTGCGGCGAATTCCGCCGCAGGCCGCACATGGTGGACTACGACTGCAGTCTCTGCAAACCGTAACCATTACTGTACTTCTGAATTGCCTGACTGCCGGGCAAGTTTACACCGTAGTAGCAACATGCTAATGCCCGCTGCTGATCTTGTTTATTGTTGCTTGTTGCGAGCGGCCCGACGTGCGAGTTGTTCGACGATTCTCGGGCCGCGGCCGGGAATGCTCCAGGGACAAACAGCAATACAAATGGCACAACCGTAGTTTTCGTTGAAGAACGGGATACATTTGTCGAAATCCACATACCACTTTTGCTCGCCCCGGACCCAGTTTTTTTCCGGCAGGATCGCCTCGGGTGGACATTCATTGGCGCAAACCTGACAGCGACTGCAAAAATCGTCAACGCCATAGGTTTCTTTTTCTGTGGCTACCAGGGGTATGTCGGTGAGTACACAGGCCAGGCGAAACGACGATCCAAACTCACGATTAATAATTGAGCCATGTTTACCCAATTCACCAAAACCACACTCAATGGCAGGTGGGATCAATAACAAAGACCCTGCCATAGGACCGCCATGGGGCACGGCATCCCGGCCCCGCTCCCGAATCCAGGTAGCGATATCCTTGGCGGCCTTGGTACCGCGGCCGTATTGTCTAATGACTTCCGCTCCTGCCAGATCTTCGGGTGCATGCTTGATCTGGTCGTAGTCATGAGCGACGCCAATCATGATGATCCACTTCTGACTCAAGTTGTGGCGCTCAAAAAGCCATTTCTCCTGCAAAGCAGTAATACCAAACAACTCCATGTCCAAAGTGGCGGCAAACGCACGCAAATCACTGGTCCAGGCTTCCGCCGACTGGTCCAGAGGCTCACTTGAAACGGGAGGAACTTCAATGTCGAGAAACTTTTCACGTGCCTCCCTTGCCTTGGCAATGGCCACATTGTCAGGATCCTGTGTGTAAAACCATTTTTGCAAATCCCCATGCACCAGGGTGTCCGGATCATGCCAGTAGATAGGCGACGCACGGCGAAAACCCTCCTCACCGACACCATTAATGGTGTTCCCTGAGGTCTCGGGCACCAGCACCATCTGTTCGTGTTTTGGCTTGAACGGTCGGTACGGAGACTTGGCCATCTGTGCTCCAGGATTGCGGACAAGCTATTCTACGTCGAAACCGGAACGAACCGGGATTTCACGCATAATGTGGAAATCCGTGCATGCTTTGGAGGACGATTTGATGGGCGATTTGTTTGAAAATCCAATGGGTCTGAATGGCTTCGAGTTTGTAGAATTTGCATCACCGAAGCCGGGTGTTCTGGAGCCGGTATTCGAGGTGCTGGGTTTCAAGGCCGTGGCAAGACACCGTTCCAAGAAAGTAACCCTTTACGCCCAGGGCGACATCAATTTCATTCTGAACGAGGAGCCGGAGAGCTACGCCGCTTATTTTTCGCAGGAACACGGTCCCTCAGCCTGTGGCATGGCATTTCGCGTCAGGGACGCCCACCTGGCTTATTCGCGCGCCCTGGAACTCGGTGCACAGCCATTCGACATCCCGACCGGTCCGATGGAGCTGCGTTTGCCGGCCATCAAGGGCATTGGCGGCGCACCTCTGTATCTCATCGATCGATACCAGGAAGGCAATACGATCTACGACATCGATTTCGAGTTCTTCGAGGGCGTGGACCGGCATCCCGAGGGATGTGGGTTCACTGCAATCGATCACCTGACGCACAACGTATATCGCGGCCGCATGGAGTACTGGGCCGATTTTTACGAAACTATTTTCAATTTTCGGGAGATTCGTTATTTCGACATCAAGGGTGAGTACACGGGCCTGTTGTCCAAGGCACTGACCGCACCGGACGGCAAAATCCGCATTCCTTTGAATGAGGAAGCCTCCAAAGGCACCGGGCAAATCGAAGAATTCCTGATGGCATACAACGGCGAGGGCATTCAGCACATCGCACTGATCTGCGATGACCTGTATGAATGCTGGGATCGCTTGAAAGCGAGCGGGCTCGAATTCATGACCGCGCCACCCGCCGCCTACTATGAAATGCTCGAGGACCGGCTGCCAGGTCATGGTGAACCCATAGAGGAACTGATATCCAAGGGCATCTTGCTCGACGGATCAACCGAAGACGGTGATCCTCGGCTGCTGCTGCAGATTTTCTCTGCCAACCTTATCGGTCCGGTGTTTTTCGAATTCATTCAGCGCAAGAAAGATGAAGGTTTCGGCGAGGGTAATTTCAAAGCCTTGTTCGAATCTATCGAGCGGGACCAGGTTGCCCGAGGTGTCGTCGGTGCAAGCGATGCCGCATAGGAGATTTCGATCTGCTAGTCGATTATCGTGCTGCGCCACCACAAGCCGGCCAATGTGCTGTATCCCAGGTCCCGGTGAATGATCCGGTTATGCCCATCGAGTATGTAGTACGTTGGAAACGCATAAATACTCCAGTCGCCCGCAATACTTGCATCACCCAGCAAGACGGGAACCGCAATTTCATGACGGTCTGTATATTCCTGTACTTCGGTACGTGTCTGCCAGTCGAGGGCCACCATGAGTATGCGCAGTTCATGATCACTGCGTAAATCCCTGAGGTGTTTGATGTTACTCGCGCTTGCCGCACATACATGACACCACGGCGCAAAGAAATAAACGAGAGTTGCCGGCGCAGCGTGCTCGCGAAGATCATAAAACGCTCCTTCGAGCGTCGGCGCAGATAGCGCTGGTGCGGGCTGTATTTCGGCTGGCAGCAAGTTGCGCGATTGATACGTGTAGACACCAAGCAGTATCAGCATGATGCCGAGCGCTTCGGCGCCATGCCTTGACAGCGATTTGATCCAGGGCTTCATCTCCGAATCCGCGACGAGAAACCGATTAACACCAGCTCGCCTCGTGCGCAGGACTTTTCAGAAGTTCTTCTATGTTAGCGTTCAACACGCGGTAGCCGACATTGCCGTACAGAATCTGGCGACCATCGTTCAATACCCAGGACGGACTGCCTTTGATGCCGAGTTCTTGAGCGTGCTCGTAGTCGGCCATCAGGGCCGCGTGCGCCTGACCGGATTCAATCGCCGACTGCAGGTCAGTCCTGTCGAATCCAGCGCCGCAGGCAACATCCAGAACTACGCCAACATTGCCAATGTCGAGCGCATCTACGAAAAAACCGGCACGGAGAGTGTCTGCCAGACTTCTGGCCTCCTCCGGGCTTGTGCTTAGTTCTGCGGCCTTCAAAATCAGATGTGCTGTTGCCGAAGTATGCGGCCGCACATAGCGCCACACACGAGGATCGACCGGCGCCGACGCATACGGCGCCGCCGACTCGCGCACGTGCTTTGCGAAACCCGCATAACCACCGCGATCCGACCATTTCTTGCCAATCCGGTTCGCGGTATCGCCGAACACATTCAGGCAGTGATGTTGAATGACGACTTCCTTTCCCCGGCTTTCCTCAATTTCGTCATTCCGGCGTTGCGCTATCCACGCCCAGATACACAAGACGTCGGTATAGTAGTCAACCTGCAGCGGTGAATTCATTTTGGATACTCTGATTCAGGACATGTGTACCGGCCGTACGCCGGCATGACATTAGGTTTTATGGGCGAAACAATGTCAATCAGTTCTCACAGCAGCAGGAAACCGGTACTCAGGCTGCGACCCAACCCGGCCCGGTTTACGCTTCTGGTAAAGGCCAATGTGTTCGCTGGCGCGATGATCGGTATGGAGCGCAGCATCCTGCCCGCAAGCGCAGAACAGGCGTTCATGCGCGCAGCGCAGACAGCGTATCTTTCCTTTATAGTTGTACCTGGTGTTAGCAAAGCAATCAGCAACAGGAGAATTCCATGCCAGTTCATCGTCTCGCCTGTCTGCCGGCGCTCATTTGCTTGCTGAGTTGTTCGTCCGATCGCAGCGCAGCGGAATCTGCGGCAATCGCTGGATACGACACGGAGATCCGCTGGACCAGTTACGGCATCCCGCACGTCAAGGCAAATAACTGGGAAAGCCTGGGCTACGGCTTCGCTTATGCGACGGCAACTGATGCGGTTTGCGTTATTGCGCGGGATATCGTGATGGTCAACGGCAACCTGTCAGCTTACATGGGCGCCGAAAACGGCAACTATGAGAACGACGTATTTCACGGCGCACTCCTGACGAAAGACAAATTGCAGCGCTTCGCGCTCGCCCAGTCGGGCGATAGTGGCCGTTTCGCCAGAGGATACGTTGCCGGTTACAACCGGTATCTGAAAGATCATGACGGTCGGTTACCGGCGTCTTGTAATGATCGGCCATGGGTGCGGCCGATGGTCCAGGAAGATGTTGCCCGACTCACGGTAGGTCTGGGCATTCGCTACGGAGTCGGCCGGTTCAAAGACGATATATCCCGAGCAAAGCCGCCCGGTGAGCCGGTGACTGCCGGCAATACGAAGTTTCAACCAGCAGCCGGTCTGGGAAGCAATGCCGTTGCGTTCGGCAGGGCTGTGACAGAAACGGGGCGCGGCATCCTGCTGGGGAATCCGCATTATCCGTGGCGCGGATCGTCGCGCTTCCACCTGATACACACAACGATCCCGGGTGTTGTGGATACCATGGGCGTCAGTCTGTACACGACCAACGCCGTTGCGATAGGTTTCAATAAAGACATTGCATGGACCCACACTGTGTCGACGGCATTGCGTTTTACCTTGTACGAACTCAGCTTGAATCCGCATAACCCGCTGGAGTATCGCTACGGTGACGACTACCGGGCAATCGAGACGCGCACGGTATCAGTCGATGTGCGCCAGCCGGACGGCGGAGTCGAATCTCGTCAGCACACCGTATATTCGAGTCACTACGGACCCATTATCGTCAGCGATGAATTGCCCTGGACTAACAGTATCGCGTATGCGATCCGGGATGCCGTAATCGACAATACCGCCGGTCCTGCCACTTATGCTGCGCTCAGTGTCGCCGAATCAGTCGACGACATTGAGTCCGCTATCAGCCTGCAAGGTGTGTACTGGACGAACACTATCGCCACGGACCGGCATGGTACGGCCTTTTACGCAGACATTTCCAGTACGCCAAATGTCGACGAGAAGCTCCTCGATGAGTGCAGCATCAGGCGCGAATCAATCCCGGCATATGTTGTCGTGCTGGACGGCGCAAGAAGCGAATGCGAATGGAAGTCCGATCCCCGCAGTAATGTCCCGGGCACCTTGCCCGCCGAAGCAATGCCGCGGATCAGGCGGGACGATTACGTCACCAATTCCAACGACAGCTACTGGCTGGCGAATCCGGAATCGCCCCTGGAAGGCTATTCTCCGATCATTGGACCAGAGCGCACGGCACGGTCCTTGCGTACCCGTGCAGGACTCGTTTTCATCCGCGAACAGCTTGCGAAAGGTGACAAGCTTACGGCCGACGATATGCGCGAGCTGTTGTACAAGCACCGCAACTACGGCGCCGAACTATTACTGGACGATGTGCTGAAAGTCTGTGAAGGCGACACCGATGTCGTCTTGCACGGAGACAGGCACGTCGATATCGAACCCAGTTGTACGACCCTTGCCGGTTGGGACAGGACCGCCAACATTGATGGCAGGGGCATGCACGTGTGGACTGAATTCTGGCGGATTGCGAGAAGTATCGAAGATCTTTACGCCGTGCCATTCGATCCGGATGACGCAGTCAATACTCCGAGAGGTATTGCCCTCGACAAGACGGAAGTCAGGGCGTCCGTGCGGCAAGCCCTGGCCGAAGGGCAACTCGTTCTGGAGCACGCCGGCATCGCCATGGACGCGCGATGGGGCGACATCCAGTACGCAACGCGAAACGGCAACAAGATCCCCATTCCCGGCGCTCAGGGCTGGGCAGGTATGTTCAGCATGATCGCCGCCAGACTTTCGAAGAGCAAAGGATACAATCCGATTCTGCACGGCAACAGTTACATTCAGGTTATCTCCTGGGACAAAGACGGCCGTTTGCAGCCGACAGGCATATTAACGTATTCACAATCCCAGGAACCGGAGTCTGCCCATTACGCCGACCTCACGGAACTTTATTCACGGGGCGAATGGATCGATTTTCCGTTTACCGATGAACAGATTCTTGCAGACCCCAACCTGACAATGCTGACACTGACGGAGCCCTTTGATTGATTCGTCCCGTCGGCTCCGCAAACGTTCTTGGCGGTATTGACGATGCCTGGGCGCCTGCTCATACTTGCGCATAGAAAAAGAACGAACGCATGCTGGTAGCATGTTGAAAAAGTCATCCATGACTTAATCAACCACGCGATCCGAAAAGTGCGGTTTTCGGATCGCTTACATTTTCCGGGGATAAGTTTGGCAGAGAACGCATCCGTCTTCCGGCACGTTCCGAACGTCATATCAGTGGCGCGCATCGTCGCGACACCGATCCTCATTTTCCTGGCGCTGAGCAATCGGGAAGAAGCTTTCAAATGGCTTTTGCTTGCGGCATTGATCAGTGACATCGTCGACGGCCTGATTGCCAGGACTTTTTCGATTACTTCCGAGCTCGGCTCGCGCCTCGACACGCTGGCGGACACCCTGCTATGGCCAACCGCAATCTTTGGAATTTGGATTTTTCACCCCGAGGTTATGACAGAGTACTGGCTTGTTATCGTGCTGGTTCTCGGGCTGTGGGCAATCGAGATGGTTGTGGCCTGGCTGCGTTACGGCAAGCTGACCAGCTTTCACGCCTACACGATTCGGGTGAGCGTTTACGGATTCGGCATATTCATCATGATTTTGTTCCTCTGGGGCCTGCACCCGTGGCTGTTTTACGTCGCGTCGGCCTTCAACATTCTGGGCAACGTGGAATCATTGATCATCATGGCCCTGCTTCCGGAGTGGACCCCCAACGTGCGTGGGCTTTACTGGGTGCTCCAGCAGCGCAAAGTTGGGACTGAGTGAGCAAGTGGCTGGCGATTGTTAATCCCTGCTCCGGCCGATACAAGTCGTCCGGTTTCGACCGGCAATGGATGCCAGAACTCCGGCAGATTGTCGACAGCGTTGTGCGGACCGATGCTGCGGGTGCTGCTACCCGAATCGCCAGGCAATCAAAAGACTTCGATGGCATCCTGGTCGTGGGTGGCGACGGCACGATCTTCGAAGTTATCGCTGGTTTGGAACGCGAACGCCAGCACCTCGGATTGATTCCGACCGGTCGCGGCAATTGTCTGGCACGGGATCTCGGCATTAGAAGCATTGCTGACGGGTTCCGTGCGCTTCAGAGTGGCACCAGTAAATGTATGGACCTCATGCAGGCCAACATTGACATCAGCGATGGCGGGCAGGCAAGTTACCTGTCTGCAAGCACCATTGCTCTGGGATATGTCGTCAGCGTTGTTGATCGCGCAGCCCATTTTTCTGCTGTCGGCTCATACGGGTATGCGTTGGCGACGCTTATGACCCGGCCGAATTCGTTCTCGTGTCGGTTTACCACGGCAGACCACGACGACGGCGAACGATCATGTACAGGTATTGTTATCAACAACACCGTACACCTTGCAAACTTTCCGGCCTTTGCCGACGCACATTTACAGGATGGCCTGTTGGATGTGATGGCCCTTAATGTCGGCTGGCTGCGCCAGACATTGCACAACCTGTCTATCCTGTCCGGGTTGAAGATTTATGACCCGAGTGAACACAACCAGTCGGCAACTGCCAGGCTTTCACTTTCTTCGCCGCAGACCCTGATGATTGACGGACAGTTATTTCCGGGCGTCGTAGGACTGTCCGTTGAGAGCCTGCCTGCGGCACTTTGGTGTCTCCAGAACGGGCCGGCATGATCGAGAATATTTTTATCACGACATTGTCCGGTTTCGCGATGGGCTCGTTGTTAATGGCGCTGAGCAACCGAAACATACCGGCACCGGTCGCCCGCGAGCGCTGGAAAAAGCTTGTGGTGTACTTCCTGATCGTGCATACCGCACTTGCCTGCGCTGCCGGCGGTTCCGTTAGCATGTTCATATTCGTCGTTGTGATAGTTACGCAGGCTGCATTCGAACTATGGCGAGCTTCTGCACCTCCTGCATTCGGACCAGGCCGGTACAGGATTGTGACCTGGCTGACCTTTACCGTGATCGCAGCGCTAGCGATCGCCATGGTCCCGATGCTGTCGTCCGCAAGCTGGATCTACCTCTACTTGCTGGTTGCCGTGTTTGACGGTTTCAGCCAGGTCGTTGGTCAGCTGGTGGGGCGCCACCCGCTGGCTCCCCGGCTAAGCCCGGGGAAAACCGTTGAGGGTACGATCGGTGGCCTGGTTGCCGCACTGCTGGTGGGCCTGTTGTTCCGCGAACTCGTTTGGCCGGATCCCGGCGCCGCATTGCTGCTTGCTATCGCCATTGCAGCGGCAGGTTTGAGCGGCGATCTTGCAGCATCCTGGGTCAAGCGGCGAGCGGGGATCAAAGATTACGGCACCGCCCTTCCCGGCCAGGGGGGCGTTCTGGACCGCTTCGACAGCTTTCTCGCCGCGAGCGCAATGGTCGGACCCATCATTTACTTTGCCGGTCTCGCTTAAGCGGCGGATCAACTCCACTTTCAGCCATGCGACTCAAGAAATCATGACCCTGCCTGATGATATCTGCACCGCCAGTGGGCCAGAAAATCGATGATTGACGACGCTCAGCACAGTGCCCTCCAGCGCATGTTGCACCAGCTACCGGAAACGCCGCGACTGATCCTTGTGGCCCTGTCCGGTGGACTGATCGGACTCGTTGTGTATGAAATCGTTTACTATCTTAATCCCTTCACACCGCGTGCCACCACCAGTTGGTTAGTCTCGATCATGATCGCGGTACCACGGCAGCATGCACTGCATCGCTGGCTCACATATATCGATCGCACACCGTATTGGGCCAGCCTCGGGCGCGCCTATCTTCTTTATTCCTCGGTCGCGGTATTGACAACCCTCCTTAATTACCTGCTTGTCGAATACATGCAGCTGCATCACCGCCTCGCCTGGGTAATCTGCATTGCTACCGCCGCTACCATCAACCTGTTCCTGCTTAAGCGGTTCGTTTACTACGACTCCCACCGCCGCTCCAGGCAGTAGGACCAGCACCGAAAGATTAGGGGTCATCGCGTCGCGTTGGCAAGCAACATCGGCCCACTCAGGTCCTCGACGTCCTTGAAACTGTGCTCCTGGTTAAAGATCAGGCCAGGAGTCTGCGCAGCCGAAATGCCCGTTCCGAAAAGTTGACAAATAGCCAATCGATCTTATCCTTGGATTGCTAATTACTTTTTTCGTTTATTAATAATAATGATTCGCATTGACCCTGGCGGAAACCAGACGCGCCAAGGGTAAAATCACCAGATTCATACAGCGATGAACCAAGAAGAGTACCTGCCGTCTTTTTCCCATCCGCTCGATGCGATCGTGCTGGCCGGAATGCACCGTGATTCGACGCGGAGGATCAAGGGGCAAAACAAGGCGTTTCTGATCCTGGATGGCCGGCCGCTGTTACGGCATGTGGTTGACGCGTTACTTGGCGCACAATCTATCGGCGATATTTTCGTGGTCGGACCCGTAGGAGAAGTGAGCAAGGCACTGCAAAGCGTGCCGGCCGAGGTTCACCTGGTGCAACAGGAAGGTAATATGCTGGCGAATTGCTGGGCCGGCGCCCGTGCCAGCGAAGAACGGCAAGCCACGGATGCTAAAGAGGATCCGCTGATGCGGCCTTATTTGCTTATTTCCAGCGACTTGCCACTGATATCGTCAATTTCAGTAGACGACTACGTCGCTCGCTGTGCGGCCGAGGACCAGGCATCGGATGAACCCTATGGGCTGATGGTCGGCGTGGCTGACGAGGCTGGGCTTACCCCGTTCTATCCGGACGGCGAAAAACCGGGGATCATCAGGCCTCTCGTGGAACTCGACTTCGCGCGCGTACGTCTCGCAAATATTTACGTTGTCAGACCACGGCAGCTGGCCCACGAGGAATTTCTGCAAACCGGCTTTAGTCACCGCAAAGCTGTCGACTGGAGAAACGTGGTGACTCTGGTGTTCAGGGTCCTGAGCCAGAAAGGCGGCTGGCACGCCGCGTGGTTAGGCCTGCGCCTGCAGGTGACGCTCCTGGCCGCACGCCACGGCGGTCGTCTGTACCGCTGGCTGCGCCGGGGCAACACCCGGGAGAAGATTGAGGCGTCTACCAGCATGATAATCGGCGGTCGGTTGCGGTTCGTGACCACGCCCTTTGGCGGCCTCAGCCTGGATGTGGATGATGAAGAGGATTTCGAGGTGCTCAGTAGGCGTTACCACGACTGGATGGCTATCCATGAAGCGGTGAGATCCGAGTACCCGCTCACGGACACGGCTGATGAATCTCGAACGTGACATCGGCAATCGCGCTGTGGCAGGATGAGTCCCCTGCAAATAAGCGCTCGCGGCCCAAAAAAAGATGTAACGCGGGTCCAATCTGATTGGGGAAAACATCATGAAGCGATTTAGCACGATATGGCCTGCGTTGCTTTTAATGCCGTCTGTCATTTTTGCGGCCGAAAACAGCCAAACCGATGTAGCGCCTGGATTCAATTCTGAAACTTTCGAAGGGCTCGCGATGCGTAGCATCGGGCCGGCGTTTATGTCCGGACGCATTGCCGATATTGCTATTCATCCGGAAAACAGGAACCACTGGTTCGTGGCCGTCGGTAGCGGTGGCGTCTGGAAGACGGTTAACGCAGGTACGACGTGGACGCCCGTATTCGAGTCCGAAGGCTCGTATTCCATTGGTTGCGTTACGATCGATCCGAACGAGCCTGACACTGTTTGGGTAGGCACAGGTGAAAACGTCAGCGGCCGTCACGTCGGCTATGGCGACGGTATATATAAGAGTCTCGACGCCGGAGCGTCCTGGACCCGGATGGGACTCGAAGACTCGGAGCACATCGGCATGATCCGGGTCGACCCGCGTGACTCCAACGTCGTCTATGTCGCGGCACAAGGGCCTTTATGGTCTGCCGGCGGCGAGCGCGGTCTGTACAAGACAGTCGACGGCGGCGAATCCTGGGAAAAAATCCTTGGCGGCGGCGACTACACCGGCGTCAATGAAGTGCACATGGATCCTCGAAATCCGGACGTGCTGTATGCCGTCACCTGGCAACGATTCCGCAACGTTGCCAGCTTGATGGACGGCGGGCCCGAGACAGGAATCCACAAGTCGACGGACGGCGGCTACACCTGGCGCGAACTGACCGAAGGTCTGCCCGAGGAGAACATGGGGAAAACCGGCATGGCTGTTTCGCCGATCAATCCCGACGTTCTCTATGCGACGATCGAACTCAAGCAACGTACGGGTGGCGTCTGGCGATCGGAAGACGGCGGTGAGACCTGGGAAAAGCAGAGCGACTACGTTTCGGGCGGTACCGGTCCCCACTACTACCAGGAGATTTTTGCCAGCCCACACAAGTTCGATCGCTTGTATCACATGGACGTGCAGCTGCATGTCTCCGAGGACGGTGGCAAGACCTTTGTCGGAGCGGAACGTTTAAACAAGCATGGCGATCATCACGCGCTTGCATTCGATCCAGGCGATGAAAATTTCCTCCTCATGGGCACAGACGGCGGCATCTACGAGAGCTTCGATCTCGGTAAGAGCTGGAAATTTGCCGCGAATCTTCCGGTAACGCAGTTCTATAAGGTATCGGTCGACTACGACGAGCCTTTTTACAATATTTACGGCGGCACGCAGGACAACAATACTCAGGGTGGGCCATCACGAACGCAGAATATTAATGGCATCACCAACTCCGACTGGTTTGTCGCATTGGGAGGTGATGGTCATCAGCCTGCGGCAGATCCAGGCAATCCGGACATCGTCTACGCCCAATGGCAGCGGGGTAATCTCACGCGATTCGACCGGCGCACCGGCGAAAGCGTCTATATCCAGCCGCAACCCGGGAAAGGCGAACCGGCCGAACGCTGGAACTGGGACTCGCCTGTTCTGATCAGCCCTCACGATCCGGCGAGGCTTTATTTCGCCAGCCAGCGCGTATGGCGCAGTAACGATCACGGTGATTCCTGGGAGACGATCAGTGGCGATCTTTCGCGCGGCATCGATCGTATCTCGCAACCGATGATGGGCAGGGTTTGGAGTTTCGACGAGTCCTGGGACCTCTACGCGATGTCGAACTACGGTAACGTCACGTCGCTGTCCGAGTCGCCGCTTGTGGAAGGGCTTCTCTATGCCGGCACCGACGATGGACTCATTCATGTCAGCGAAGACGGTGGTCGGAACTGGAGCAGCCTGGACAAGCTGCCCGGCGTGCCGGATTTCTTTTTCGTCAATGACATCAAAGCCGATCTCTTCGATCCGGACACTGTCTATGTCGTCGTAGACGACCATAAAAGCGGCGACTTCAGCCCGTACGTATTAAAGAGTACGAACCGCGGGCGCTCGTGGCGCAGCATCGCGGGCGATCTGCCCGAACGGCATGTCGTCTGGCGCCTGGTCCAGGACCACGTGAATCCCGGCCTACTGTTCCTTGGCACCGAATTCGGCGTGTTCTTCAGCGTTGAGGGCGGCAAGCAATGGGTCAAATTGTCCGGCGGCACTCCGAACATTCCGTTCCGCGATCTCGTGATTCAAAAACGCGAAAACGACCTCGTCGGCGCGACCTTTGGCCGAGGCTTTTACGTGCTGGACGATTACTCCGCGCTGCGCGACGTCAATACTGACATGCTCGAAAATGAGACGGTCCTCTTTCCCGTCCGCGATGCGCGCTGGTATGTACCCAAACGCCCGCTGGGTTGTGATAGAGACGATTGCAGGTCATCACAGGGTGGGGCCTATTTCGTTGCCCCGAATCCGCCATTCGGCGCCACCTTTACTTATTACCTGCCGGAGCAAATTCGCACGCTACAGGAGCAGCGGCGTGAACGTGAAAAGCCGCTTGAACAGGCGGGCGAGGACACGCCCTACCCCGGCTGGGATGCGCTGCAAGCGGAAGCGCTGGAAGACGAACCTGCCGTCGTGCTGACAGTCAAGGATGCTGACGGCAATGTCGTGCGGCACGTCGAAGGCCCGGTAACTGCGGGCTTTCATCGCGTGGCCTGGGACCTTCGGTATCCGACGCTCGATCCCTGGGTCCCGGAGGACCAACGGCAAGAATCCTATCGGAACCCGGCCGGTGTGCTGGTCGAGCCGGGCACTTACACGGTACACCTGGCGCGACGGATCGATGGCTCGCTCGAAAACCTCGATCAGATGCAGACCTTCGCAGTGAAGTCGATTCGGCAGCCCACCTTGCCCGGATCGGCGCAGAACGATCGGGTGGCGTTCTCCCGCCGCGTAGACGAATTGAGCCGTGCCGTCAAAGGGTCTGTGGCGGCGATAGACGAAGTCGTGATTGCGGTCGATGCGATCAAAGAGGCTACCCTTCAGTCGACGGCAAACGCCTCGCTGTACGAGGAGGCGAATTCCATCTCACAGCGGGCGCGAAGACTTAAGAACCGACTGGCCGCTGACAAGGCGCGGGAATTCATGGGCGATACCAGCGGCCCTGTACCGATTTCTGCCCGCCTCACGGCCGCAGGATTTGGTGCAAGATCGACAGCCTACGGACCGACAGCCACTCAACTGCGCAGTCTCGAGATTGCCCAAGAGGAGTTCGCAGAAGTCGGCCGTGCACTCGACCGCCTGATAGAGACAGAGCTTCGTGCGCTGAAAAACAAACTGGACGCCGCAGGCGTTCCATGGACGCCCGGCCGTGGCGTACCGGTCGCAAACTAGATATCGGAGCGTAATAAAATGAATCGCGTAGTCGTCGCCTGCATCACCGTTCTTTGCAGTACTTTTGCTGTCGCACAAAGCGAGGACGTGCCGGACCGGGCTGCGGGAGAGGGGGTCGGGCAATATGAGCGACTCGTCTTGCGGGGCGGATACCTGATCGATGGAACCGGCGCACCGCCGCAGGGACCGGTAGATATAGTTATCGAGAAGGATCGCATCGCCGAGATAAAAGTTGTCGGCGTGCCGGGC
>Ga0209980_10001018_pt1 | contig 15407 bp, 17 predicted proteins | sample CR02metaG_FD_183611 | JGI IMG/M metagenome (GOLD analysis project Ga0209980, IMG submission 183611) | Deep subsurface microbial communities from Mariana Trench to uncover new lineages of life (NeLLi) - CR02 metaG (SPAdes) (version 2) | ecosystem: Environmental > Aquatic > Marine > Ocean trench...
ATATATTATTAAAAAAGCTAGCTGAAAAATATGATGCATCCACATATCAAATAATGATTGCGTGGTTACTAAATAAGAGCTCGTCAATATTGACCATACCAGGTGCAAGCAAGATGAGTAGTATTGCGGATAGCCTGCAAGCAACAAATGTGGAAATCAGTAAAGAAGACATGCAACTGCTTGAAGCAAATATCAAGTAAGCCCTATTTTTAAAGAATATCTTGGTAAATGGTGATATGAAAAAGGCTGGACGTTCTGCAAGAGAAAAAACTGGACCCCGCAAGGAATCACAGAATAAGTCTTTACCTGGGCAGGTGAGTAAGCAACTTAGGAAGCATTATGTGAATAAATACGGTGTGGTAAGAAAGAGTAGATAAAGAACAAAATCAACGGTAACCAGGGGGATTAGAGTCCTTGAAAATTTATAGGATTTTCATTCCCCTTTTAATTTTAATCCGTTTTATTAAAGAGTGACCATTAGAATACCAGCACGCTTATTTTTGATAAATCAAGTCAGAAAAACGATAAATTAGGAACAGCAAGATATAGATAAATTAAGAACAATCGTATTTTATTCCTCCGGACATCTGGGTAGCGCTACCGTTCTGAATAAAATGTTCACCATGCCGGAATTCGAAATTATCGGTATCATAAAGAGCAAACCTTTACCATTCACCAGAAAAACTGCGAAGGATCTTAAAAAGCACCTTAAAAATATTGGCTGGCGTTTTGGCTGGTTGCTCTTTTGGCAGCAGACCATTCAATTCCTGGGCTATGTGATTAATATATTGTTGCCTGGGGATGGTGATCGTATCTTACCTGTCTGGAAGATAAGTCGTGAATACGGCATACCTGTGAAACACGTACATGACATTAATCACCCCACTGTGATTAATTTAATACAGGATTTAAAACCGGATATTATTGTTTCTGCCTACTTCAATCAGATCATTAAGGAACCTGTCATAGATTTGCCTAAGTTCGGCATACTCAATATACATCCCGGTTGGCTACCGGCTTATCGAGGGGCCATGGCCTATTTCTGGGTATTGAAAAATGGCAGTGAAAAAGCAGGCGTTAGTATACACTGGATAGACAAAGGTATTGATACCGGTGAATTAGTTTCTCGATGAGAGTTCAAAATAAAAAATGGAATGACTCAACAAAAGATGCTGATCTTCACTGCTGTAATAGGCTCGATATTATTACAACGTATTGCTAAATTGTTGTTAACAGGACAAAAGCTCCATGCGATATCTGTTAAGGGTGAACCGGAACAATATTATTCTTTGCCGGGAGAAAAGGAATTCGACGATTACTTTAAACACAGGCGCTTTTTTCGCATTCGTGACTTAATAAGCTTCTTGTTACGCAGAAAAAATGAAACATGACGGATATCAATAATTCAATCGATGCCTTATTTAAACCAGGAATATCTGACCGATATTTTGAATTTGCTAATCCTTCTCCCATTTATATCGGTGAAACAAACTTTAATCTATGGAATGCCTGGTGGTTGGCTGAGATTTCGAGGTTAGTCTATCGAGAAGATAAACATAATGTCTTCGAAGAAAATAATAATATCAGTACTGAAGAAATACTGAAGAAAGTCGGAATGGAAAAAATCGGCGAGATCAGTAACGATGAGTCATCCACATATGGACTATTAATAAAAGCAGAGGCTTTTAATAAAGCATTGCAAATAAAAACGACTAGTTTGGTGCTCGCTTTTCGTGGGACCAATGGATTAGATGACTGGAAGATTAATTTTCGTGCCTATCAGCGACGGTTTAATAACTTGGGAAATGTACACAGTGGATTTCAACAGGCCTTCCTCAGTATTAAAGATGAATTAATAAATTTACAAGTAATCCATGAATATCCTCTTTTTATCACTGGTCATAGTCTGGGGGCAGCGTTGGCAACTTTATGCACAGCCTATTTATCAAATATCGGTATAAATCTGGACGCCTGTTATACCTATGGTTCACCACGTGTTGGTAATAATGAATTTTCAGAAAGTCTGTCAGACAACAATATTTACCGGGTCATAAATCATTGTGACATAGTTACAACAGTGCCTTTTGATTTCGCAGCAATTCAATATAGACACACTGGAAAATCCTGTTTTATCGATGCAGACATGAAGATGAGACTAAACATGAGTATTGAAGATATCGAGCAATATCAAAAGGCACAGCTAACAAATATAGACAAAGCCTTTAGCACGGGATTATTACTGGAAAAAATTAAAACCGGTGAAGTAGAGCTCTACTCATTCTTAACGGAACATGCCCCGATTAATTATGTGGCAAAGATAGAACAGAATTTAAAAACTCTGACTTAAAAAAGCCTGACCCCTTTTAAAACCACTATTTAACAGGGTTTCAAATAAATAAGTATTACGCTTGATCTTCCCCCGGATTGCCAGTAATCTCTAATGAGAACATTTAGAGAACTTATATGCTTACCCCTAAAGAAGAAAAAGTCCTGCAATGCATTACCCGCTATATCGCGATTCAAGGTCATGGGCCTACATTGGATGAGATCGGCTCTGAAGTTGGGATTAATTCCAGAGGCACGATTCATCGCTATGTCAAAGCACTGGAAGATAAAGGGCATTTACATAGGACCCCTCAATGGCGTGGGATGCGTTTAACGGGAGAAGCCGAAAGACGGTCCAATATGTTGCCTTTTGTTGGTCGTATCTCCGCGGGGAAACCTATCGAAGCCATCACTGATCAGGAAGAGATCAATTTTTCAGAGTTGCTGTTAGGCACTGATCGTTATGTCCTCAAGATTGTTGGAGATTCTATGATCGATGCCGGGATTCATGATGGGGACTATGTTATTATTAAACATGCGGATTCTGCCAGGACGGGAGATATTGTTGTCGCATTGATTGATCAGAATGATGCCACGCTAAAACGTCTTAAGAAACGTAGAAATGGTGTAGAACTGATCCCTGAAAATACTTCAATGGAGCCGATGTTTTATGAGAATGATCGGGTACAGATACAAGGAGTCTTGGTTGGTCAAGTCAGGCTTTATTAATGGCGCAATCGCAACACTGGTCCAGCATGATCGCATTGGTGGACATGAATGCGTTCTTTGCCTCTGTAGAACAAGCAAATAATCCTCTACTCTCCGGCAAACCCGTTGCTATCACCAATGGATTGGTAGGTACATGTATCATTACTTCATCTTACGAAGCCCGCGCCTTTGGTATTCATACTGGAATGCGATTAAGGGAAGCCAAACAACTTTGTCCTCAGCTGATCCAGCGTCCTGCAAACCCGGTACTTTACGCAAAGGTTTCTACCCGCATCATGGAGCGTCTTCATGAGTTCACGCCTGATTTTGAAATCTTCTCGGTAGATGAAGCTTTTCTCGATCTTACCCATTGCCAGAATTTATGGGGTGGTCCTGAAACGGTCGGACGTTTAATGAAGCAAAAGGTTTTTGATTGTTCCGGTGTGCGTTGTTCTGTTGGTATTAGTGGCGACAAGACCACGGCCAAATACGCAGCTAAACTACATAAACCGGATGGACTTACACTCATTCCTCCCTGGGAAGCCAGAGAACGACTTGCATCTGTTGCCGTGACTGAACTTTGTGGTGTCAATAAAGGGATTGGTGCCTTCCTTGCAAAACGTGGCGCATTTACCTGTGGCGATGTGACACGGTTGCCGATCAGTGTTTTAGCTCAACGCTTCGGTAATCCGGGGCGGCGTATTTGGTATATGTGTCAGGGGGCAGATCCGGATAGGGTAGAGACAAATATTAAAGCACCCAAGTCAATTGGTCACGGTAAAGTTGTCCCGCCTAATACACGAGATAAGAACACAGTCTATATGTACCTCATACACATGGCGGAGAAGGTCGCTGGTCGACTACGCAGCAACGCTATGCAAGCACAAAAATATTTCATTGGGCTTAAGTGTCAGGATGGCTGGCTTGGAGACAAACTGAAAACAACCTTCCCAACCAATGACAGCAAGCCCATTATCAAACTTTGCAAACGGATCTTATGTCACTATTGGCAGGGACAAGGTATATTTCAGGTTCAGGTGACTGCACTAGATCCTCACTCATACAAGGGACAAATTGATCTCTTTGGTGAAGACACATCCAGACGTTATCAATTAAACAGGGCAATGGATTTAATTAATGAACGTTATGGTGAGTTTACCGTTGCGCCTATGCCATTACTGGATCGATCTACCATGCCTAATGTGATTACACCTGCCTGGAAACCTTATGGTCATCGACAAACCATTCCAGATACTAAACCTAAGCAAGGGTCACAGACGGCTAAGAAGGTATACCGGCTTAATTCTGATTAGGTTACGACAGGATTCATTAATTCCGCACTGTTACTGGAAGGCTTATTAACTTTTGTGCTGACAGGATAAATATCTATCTCTCCTGAATAAGGTGCTAACAATTCTGTTGCGCCTTCATTTAACCATTGATCATAATTATCACGATCAAGAATGACAGGCATTCGTTCATGTATGGGTGCCATCGCCTCATTGGCTGCTGTTGTAATGATTGTACAACTCTCTATCGTCTTATCATCGCCTTTCCATGCATCCCAAAGCCCAGCAAAGGCGAAGAGTTCATTATCTTTTAACTTAATATAATACGGTTGTTTATTGCTTTTTGTCCCTTGCCATTCGTAGAAACCATTGGCGGGGATTAAACAACGCCGGTTTTTGAAGCTATCTCGAAAGAATGGTTTCTCTGATAAAGTTTCTGACCGCGCATTGATTTGCTTGTATTTTTTATCCTTTGCCCAATGAGGAATTAAGCCCCAATGACGTAGCGCTATCACTCGATTTCCCTCATAGCTGTATATAACAGGGATCGAGCTTGATGGAATAACGTTGTAATTGCTTTGTAGCTCAGGCGCACTGCTCAAGTTGAATTGATCAATTATTTTGTTCTTGTCAGACCAGAGTGAGAATCGACCACACATAGCAATAGTATAATACAGATATAGTTTGTCGAATGATTGCTGTCGCTTCTTAGTGACTGATTTTAATTTGATGAAGAGTAAACTAAGCCCAAAGGACTAATATAATGAATCAATCTACGGCCATTGCTTTACTCCTGATTGGGCTGCTCCTGTTCCTGGGAAGTTTTGCACCGATTGGATATGTTATTTATCACGAGGCGATGATTGATCCCTCCGAAAATGTTTCTCTTTCTGGGTCTTCTGACGACTTCTCGTTTCAAGCGAGCCCTGGGACATTAGTACGATTTAAAGTCAAAGCGGAGATTACGACATCATCTGTACAAGAAGATCAGGATAGCTTTGATGATGAATATCTTGCTCGTTTTAAATTCCCTATCAGCTATACCATCAGTGATGCCAGTGGCAGTGTTTTGATCAGTGAAGATATTGTGATGGCCTGGAAAGGTGGCGGTTCTATTTCTAAAAGCAATGAGAATACTACCAGTACCGGTGGCACCCTGACGGCCTCGACCAGTCTGGATAAATTTACTGTGCCTGCTGATGGCAGTATTAATATTGCCATTGAGATCAGTCCGGATACGACCTATGAAGCCAGTATGGCTTCACCACAACTGCATTTGTATGAAGGGGCGATCGATGACACTTGGTATATCGTCAGTGGTGTGGTGATGTTTTTTGCGGGTTTCATTCTGGCGATGGTTGGTTTTATCTTTGCTGTAACGAATTCAGCACAAGCGAGTATTCAACCACAGCTTCCCGGGCAGGAGATGGTCGGAGACGCGGGTTCGCGTGACAAAAATATTAATCAACAAGCTATGTTCATTCAGCTATCGGCCTTCGCAGGCTATTTCATTCCACTCGGGAGTATTATTGTCCCCTTAATTCTATGGCAGGTCTGGCGAGAGAAAGATCCTTATCTTGATAAGATGGGACGTGAGGCGGTCAACTTCCAGTTGAGTATGTTGCTCTATTACCTCGTCAGTCTGGTATTGTGTGTTGTACTCATTGGCTTTGTCTTAATCTTCGCCACCATGATCTTTCATCTCACCTTTATTGTGATTGGCTCTGTACGAACATCCCGCGGGACCGACTACCGTTACCCGATGATTATTCGTTTTATCAAAACTCAAAAACAATAGGAAGACCACGTTTTTTCTGTCTAAAGATTTGAATTATTAAAAGGGCCAGACCCCTTTTAACACGTCAATTCTGAAACAGGCATGAATAAAGCTTTTATAAAACTGCCTTTAAAGCCGAATCCAGCGACTTAAATTGAAAACGAAATTTTTGTTCCATTAAATTTTCAGGGATCACTTTTTGACCACCTAACAAGAGTTCTGACATTTCGCCAAGCAGCAGTTTTAATACTATCGCCGGGACTGGAAATATCGCTGGGCGATTGAGATTTTTTGCCAGACACAAGCTAAATTCTGCATTGGTGACGGGCTCTGGTGCGGTAGCATTAAAATTTCCCTCTAGATCTGAGGAAGTGAGTAGCATTTCGATGATGGCAATCAGATCATCTTTGTGTATCCAGGACATCCATTGGTTACCATCACCCAAACGGCCGCCTAGTCCAAGTTTAAATGGCAGCAGCATGCGTTTTACAAAACCGCCATCCTTGCCTATCACCAGGCCGATGCGCAGAATACAGAGACGTACACCATGTGCTTTGACGGGTTGTGCGGCGGCTTCCCATTGGATACACAATTGTTGTGCAAAATCATCAGGATTATCTGTGGATTCATCGAGATTCGGATCGCTATTGTTTCCATAATAACCAACCGCCGATCCACTGATCATGACGGACGGTTTATATTTTGCTTTGGCGACATAGGCGATGAGTTGTTCGGTGATGTTAATGCGGCTATCTAATAATTTTTGTTTTCTACTTTTTGTCCAGCGAGCATCAGCGATACCTTCACCGGACAGATTGATGATCGCGTCAATGGATTCATCTGGAGATACGTCTTCTAAATTCAATATGGCTGTGGCAGGTTCTCCACATAATTTAGAGACCTGTTCTGGCCTTCGGCTCAGTACGATTAACTCATGCTCTAGATCGAGCAATCGGTGGCACAATGTTCGACCAATAAAACCCGTGCCACCTGTGATTAATATTTTCATAAGTTATTTTTTGCTATTTCGGTCGGACTGTTCATTTGTTTTTGCTGGCGAGGTAGACTGTGTTGGCCGACTCACCACCGGTATAAGGATTCGGAAAAGTCACAAGATGGGACCCGGAAGACTGGAATACCGACTCAAGAAAACCGGTAAATTTGGCATCCGGGGGGATCGTTGGACCATAGTCCGAAAACACCATCGGGGGGAGTTTGCCAGACAGATTCTGCAGCCCCTGTTCGGTATAAAAAGTACTGTTTCCTGAGTTTAGCCAATGGCTTGGTAATGAGCAATATCCAGCAACACGGCGTGTACCCGTTTGTCGGGGTCTTCGCGGTCGAAGCTGTTATGGTTTACCGCTGACTCAAAGAAATCAGCGTGCATAAGGCGACAGCGGGGATCTGAGGTTAGTTTCTCGCCAAGCAGTACCAAGGGGTCCACGACGGTGCCAGTCGATAACTGGTTCCATCACCTCAATGACCATAAGTGTCCTGACAGATGGGTCTTCCAGCGCAGCGAGTCCGAGTCTTGAAAGTTGTATCTCTGCCTCGGTAAACAGGCTGGATATCAGGAAGTCGTCGCCAAGCTTCACCTCGTAGAGAATTTTCCCTTCGAGCCTGGGTTTCGACCGGCGCCTGAGACTGATTCCACCTAGTGGGGTTTTCTGGAAGTCCAGTTCTTCAAATACTAATGCCATTTGTCTTTGAGTTTATCCTATTAAAATAGGGTAGATTGATCCTTCACCAGTTTACCGCATACTTTTAAACGGCGACAATGTCGTTAGGAAGGATTATCCAGGATGAAATTAAATCGTTTATTTATTTTATTAGTATTTTTTGCTGACGTTGTCTTCGCCGGGACTGTGACGGTAGACATCATAGAATGGCAAGTTCCCTATGAAAATTCCCGTCCGCGTGATCCTTATGTTGCTGCGGATGGAATGGTCTGGTTTTGCGGACAGAGTGATGCATATATTGGCGTGTTTGATCCTGCTTCAGGTGAGTTTAAAAAATATGACATGGAAGATAATGAACGACCGCATAATTTGATTGTTGATGATCAAGGTATCGTTTGGTATGCGGGTAATACGCTTGGCTATATTGGTCGTTTGGATCCCGCAACGGGTGAGATTAAAAAATATCAAATGCCAATTGATGATGTGCGCGACCCGCATACATTGGTTTTTGATAGTAAAGGTGATATCTGGTTTACCGCACAGCAGAGTAATTTTGTTGGAAAATTATTTGTAAATACCGGAGAAGTAAAGGTCATTGAAGTCCCGACATCACGATCACGTCCTTATGGGATATGGATAGATTCCAAAGACCGGCCATGGATTGCTTTATTTGCTACCAATAAATTAGCCACGGTAGATCCAGTGTCGTTTGCAATTAAAGAAATTGAATTGCCTCGCGAGAGAACTTTGCCAAGGCGTCTGGTCGTGACTTCTGATGATACAATTTGGTATGTCGATTATGAGAGTGGTTACCTTGGTCAATATAACCCCGGGACAACTGAAATTAAAGAATGGCTCATGCCGGGAAAGAAGCAATCACGGCCTTACGGCATGATAGTTGATGATCAAGATCGAATATGGTTTGTTGAAACAGGGTTGAAACCTAATCGATTAATCGGGTTTGACTCAAAGATAAAAGAATTTGTTAGCGAAACTGATATACCCAGTGGGGGTAAGAGTATTCGGCATATGTATTATCACCCAGATAAGCAAGCGATATGGTTTGGTACTGATAGCAATACGATAGGGCGTGCTACCCTTAAATAAGAGAATTTCAAATAAAATGGGACAAACTGATAAATCATCTGGAATTGATTGTGACACGCCAGTCACGATCATTGTAAAACGCCGGCCGAAGCTGGATCGCACAGAAGACTTTGAAAAAGTAATGTCTGGCACAACGAAAGATGCCATGACCTTTGAGGGACATCTTGGCGCAAACATTATTCGGCCGACCAAAGCAGGTGATTACTATCGCATCGTCTTTAAATTCGATTCCATGCGAAACTACCTGATCTGGGAAGGTTCAGAGATTCGCCAGCAATGGTTAGAACGCTATGCCGAAGTAACGCTGGGCGAACAGGAAGTGGAAATCCTAAGCGGTCTGGAAACCTGGTTTACTTTGTCGGGAGAAGAGTCGCTGGTCCCTCCGCCGAAATACAAAATGATGATTATTGTTTGGATGTCCATCTTTCCCTTATCCCTATTCCTTAATTATTGTCTTATTCCTTTTATAAGTGAGCAGCACATCATCGCGCAGATAGCGATCACGTCAATTACGCTGGTAGCCCTCATGACCTATATCGTTATGCCGTTAATGGCAAAATTGTTCCATCGTTGGTTACATTGTAATTAATGTTTAAATATAAAAGGGGATAGGTCGATACTGGCGTCATGCCTCTCCGAATCATATACCAGCCGTACATAGGGAGTCATAAGTAATGAGAATTGGTGTCGTCAGGGAAATAAAAGATAAAGAAAACAGGATTGCACTCACTCCCACAGGAGCCAGTCAGCTTGTTGCTGAGGGACACCAGGTATCGCTTGAGGAAGATGGCGGGATCGGTTCCGGCTTTTCTAATGACGAATATTTATCTGCTGGCGCGGAGATTGTATCAACTGCAAAAGCCTGGGATAACGAGTTGGTGGTCAAGATCAAGGAGCCACTGGAACAGGAATATCAGTTTCTGAAAGACAATCTGTTGTTCACCTATTTTCATCTGGCCGGTGTTCCTGCCACATTAACCGATGCCCTAATCAAGGCGGGGACCAGTGCGATTGCCTACGAAACTGTAGAGGATGATCAGGGACGTTTACTTTTACTCGCGCCGATGAGTGCGGTAGCCGGGAATGTTGCGGCGAATGTTGGTGTTTATTACCTGGCTAAATTCAATGGTGGTAAAGGTGTGCAATTGGGTAGTGTGATGGGTGAACGGCATGGCAAGGTCATGGTCATTGGCAGTGGTATTGTTGGACAACATGCTGCGCATACTCTGGAGAGTATGGGGGCGGAGGTTTTAGTCTTTGGTCGGAAGCGATCCAGTTTTGGGGCCATGCAATATGCGAACCCGGATAGCATGGAGTTTGTTGAATCGACGCCGGAAAATATAGAAAACCATATTAAGGATACCGATCTGCTTGTTGGCGCTGTGTTACAGACTGGTGCCAGGGCACCGCATGTGGTCAGTGAAGCGATGGTCAAATCCATGCAGCCGGGCTCGGTGATTGTCGATGTGAGTATTGATCAAGGTGGTTGTATCGAGACCGCAAGGCCCACATCCCACTCCAATCCGGTTTACGTCACGCATGACATCACTCATTATTGTGTGACTAATATGCCCGGTGCCTACCCACGAACTTCAACTATTGCTTTAACCAATGTGACATTGCCGTATATTAGTAAATTGGCTGCCTCTGGCTTACTGGCTTTAAAACAAGATAGTGGTTTTGGCAAAGGACTCAACACCCATCAAGGCATGATCACTTGTCATCCTGTGGCTGCAGCTTTGGCTTACGAAGATTTGTATAAACCACTGGAAGCGATCTTATAAACGAAACATGGGAGGCAGTATAATGTGTTAAAGCACGAGGGGAGATCATGACACGCGCCTATAATTTCTGTGCTGGTCCAGCAGCAATTCCTGAGCCTGTACTTCAGAAGGCGAAACAGGAACTACTTAACTGGGGGGAGATCGGTGCCTCGATTATGGAAATGAGTCATCGCAGCGATGCCTTCCTGCAAATCGCCAGGGATGCCGAGCAGGGTCTGCGTGATCTGATGCATATTCCTGACAACTACAAGGTTCTGTTTCTGCAGGGCGGTGCGAGCACCCAGTTCGCCGTTATCCCCATGAATCTATTGCGCGGGAAGACCAGGGCAGACTACGTCCGCACCGGGATCTGGTCGCACAAGGCCGTGGATCAGGCAATGCCTTTTTGCCAGGTTAATGTGGCCGCAGATACCATGGATAAGGGTTACAATTACATCCCCGATTTTGATTCATGGAAACTTGATCCGGAGGCAGCTTATTTTCACTACACACCGAATGAAACCGTCGGTGGTGTGGAATTCAATTTCATTCCGGATACCGGCGATGTGCCTGTCGTCGCAGACATGTCTTCCAATATCCTGTCACGACCCATTGACGTTTCAAAGTTCGGATTGATCTATGCCGGTGCCCAGAAAAACATTGGGCCTTCTGGTCTCACAATCGTTATCGTACACGAGGATTTGATCGGGAATGCTATATCCTATACTCCAACGCCGTTCGATTATGCAGTACAGGCGAAAGACGGTTCGCTCTATAACACGCCACCCACTTTTGCCTGGTACCTGACCGGGCTGGTATTCAAGTGGTTAAAAGAGCAGGGTGGGCCAGAGGCCATTGCTGAGATCAATGAACGTAAGGCGAAAAAACTCTATGCTGCCATTGATGCCACTGATTTTTACTATAATGATGTTAAACCCGATTGCCGTTCCTGGATGAATATCCCATTTCAACTAAAAGAAAAAACTATGGACCAGACATTTATATTAGAGGCGGCAGAAAATGGATTGTTAAATTTGAACGGATTTCGCTCCGTAGGCGGTATGCGTGCCAGCATCTATAACGCCGTCCCGGAAGAAGCCGTCGATGCATTGGTCGCATTTATGGCAGAGTTTGAAAAGAAGTATGGGTAATTAATGACGCATTTGCATTTATATCTCGTTGTTGAAATTCAATGGACAATTTAGACAAGATCATTGCTGAATCAAGGCGAACCGCGGAGACAAGAGGGCATTCTTATCGTGAGCAAGCACTCAAGATGTTTCCCTGGATATGTGGGAAATGTAAACGGGAATTCACCCGAGAAAACATTATCGAACTTACGGTTCATCACAAAGATCATAACCACGACTATAATCCACCCGATGGCAGTAATTGGGAATTATTATGTGTCTATTGCCATGATCATGAACATCAGAAATATGATGTACATGGAGTACAAATGCCGCGGAGATATGGACATCAAGGAGCGGCCAATACTGGTAGTTCGACGATTAGTGCAAGTAATGAACTTGAACGAGAGCGTGTAACCGGGAAGCCATTTGCGAAATTGAAAGAGTTACTAAAAAAATGAATAGATTTCGCCCCGGCCACACTCAAAATCACTGCTAGTCTTATTCAATATGAGTATTACGATTCTTATAAAAAGCTCCAGTCAGTCTGAGCCTCGTTCTGTGCAGGTAACGCAAGATGAGTCTGGCTTGTCTTTTTTGTGTGATTGTCCAGCAGGGATCAGAGGACGGATATGTAAACATAAAAGAGCATTGGTATCAGCCGATGAATCTATGCTCTATGACGAAGATCAAAAAGATAGTTTTCAGAAACTCATGGATTGGGTTAATGCATCCAGTTATCCGGATTTAATGAAAGCGTTAAAGGCAGCGGAAAACGATCTGGAATTAGCCAATGGAAGAGCAAGAGATATTAAAGAGACAATTACTCGTGCAATGAAAGAAGGGCTGAAGTAAATAATTGAATAGGGGGAGGGGATGATTTTACCGACTGTTTACCTAATTTATATTTTTATATATAAAAATATTTTTCGGGTAATGGTGTCGAATTTGAATCAATGAGTCTTGTAACAATTGAATGATGGTGTCTTCCTTTAGTTTCCCATAGCTCGTGCCCAATAGAGGCATGGCCAATGTTTTTAACTTGTAGTATTCGCATTGTTTCAGAATATTTTGTATTGCTTCTTTAATCCATGATACTTCGCTAATGGGTGTGTGCTCGACATCGAAAATTATGGCAATAAGACGTTTTGGTCTGGATTGTTTAACGATGACACTGCCCGGTATTTTACGTATCCGCTGTTCCATCTTTTTTACCAAGTCAGGAAAACTTTCAATCGTTTCTAAGATGACGGGTGACTTGCCTAATAGCAGGTAGGTATCCTGTTCTTCGACAACGGCGTCGACCTGTAACAAGGCCGGATCAGCTTCTGTGAACTGTATGATGGTGTTGCCAGCGATATGGTCCAGCTGTGTAAGTATGTTTCCCATAATCAATGAAGCATAGCAGTAAAAGAGAACAAATTTTACTGTGCTCGTGCTTATCGTTACCATGAAGTATTCTGAATGGAACGGTCATCGGCAGCAGTTACCGAGGACCTGACAATAACTAATTATACGATTTACTATTAGAAATCCAGGTCTATCCAATGTCATCAACACTTCAGGAAAGTCTCGCCGATCAGGACAAACATATCACCGTTCTTACTGGTGCGGGAATCTCTGCAGAAAGCGGGATACCCACCTTTCGCGGTCCTGAAGGTTACTGGACTGTCGGCTCAAAAGAGTATCATCCTGAAGAAATGGCAACCTATGCCATGTTCACTAAACATCCTGATGAAGTATGGAAATGGTATTTATATCGATTGAGTGTCTGCAGTAGTGCAAAACCCAATAAAGGACACATGGCACTGGTAGAAATGGAACGACGTCTTCAGGACAGGTTCACACTCATTACCCAGAATGTTGATAATTTGCATATCCGTGCAGGAAACAGTCCAGAGAGGACGTATCAGATACACGGTAATGTATTTTTTATGCGCTGTGTAAATGAGTGTAAAGAAAGTATCTATCCTCTGCCAATGGAAATATTACCTCGAGATAAAGACCAGAATCTATCAAGTGACGATAAAAAAATATTGTCCTGTCCTGACTGTAACGCAGGGACTCGACCACATGTTCTGTGGTTTGACGAAAGTTATGATGAACATTATTTTAAATTTGAGAGTGCGATGGCTGTTGCTGCAAATACTGATATTCTGATTATTACTGGTACATCCGGTACAACCGCCTTGCCAAATCATATCGCGGATATCGTGTATCAAAATAACAGAACCATCATTGATATTAATATCGAGCAAAGTCCTTTTACTGGACTGGCCGTAAATAGCGTGAACGGCGATTTTTTAAACATGACATGCTCAAAGGGTCTCGCCAAAATACTGATGATTATGAAAGATTGATCCTTATTTTGAGCTTAATATCTAACTCGCTGTGCTTTGATGATGTGGTGCCAATATGAGGATGAGTGCTTGCGCGTGTTCGGCGGCTGTTCTGCCAAGATCAGTTAGATAGCCTCCATCGACTTGTGTGACGAGACCTTTTGCGAATAAGTTTTGTACGGCTTCGACGCGTGCCACACCTGCGTTTGAGTGCACTTTGATGCCTTGCTGGGTGGTCTCCAGGTTGTAGTGAATCAGTATTTCGATTTCAGCGATCTGTTCTTTAGAGAAGTGCATAGTTTCACCTTCAGCCATCGTCTGCTTTGCGCCATCGGGAACCTTAAATAGTACAAGAGATTTGGTGCGGATGTTATGCCCTGTAACAGACCTCTCGGCATATTACGCAGTTTTTTCACCGCTCGATCATTGCCCGGTCTTCGTACCCCAAGGGTTACCCAAAGGGTATAGTAATCTTTTCAATATCACCTTGAGGGGTGCAGGCTTCGTGCTCACCCCTCAAGGTGGTGCCAAGGTCCTCGTAGGCAGCCGAGGCCCTTGCGCATCATCTTAGTTTTCGTACTTTAAACTTGCGCCCTTTGATTTTTCCTCCGGATAGAATCTTCAAGGCTTGTTTGGCAATAGGCCGTTCCACTGCGACATAAGCAAGGATATCGAAAACATCAATTTTTCCGATTTGTTTGCCCGGCAGATTGGTATTTGCAGTCAAAGCGCCCAATATATCACCCGCGCGGATCTTGTTCTTACGACCCCCATTAATACACAGCGTGACCATTGGTGGACTCAGTCTGAAATTCTCCCGACTTTCAAGCGAAGATGGTTTATCAATACGGGCAGGACTATCTTGATATTCTTCTATCCTGATGACCTTAGGTGTTTCAGATGCCATAAACAAACTTAAGGCTAAGCCTTCATTACCCGCACGACCCGTGCGCCCGATACGGTGAATGTGTACTTCTGGATCGGGTGATAGCTCAAAGTTAATGACGGCCTGTAGATCTTTTATGTCCAGTCCACGTGCAGCGACATCTGTTGCAACCAGAATGGAGCTGCTTTTATTGGCAAACTGTAGTAATACCTGATCACGGTCTCTCTGTTCAAGATCACCATGCAAGGCCAGAGCATGGAAACCCTGTTGCCATAATGCATCAGCAAGTTCCTGGCATTGTTGTTTTCGATTACAAAACACCAGGCTGGATTCAGGTCGATAATGTTGTAACAGGGCAACGAGTGTTTTGGTCCTTTCACTTTTTTGTATTTCATAGAAAACTT
>Ga0209980_10001020_pt1 | contig 15398 bp, 17 predicted proteins | sample CR02metaG_FD_183611 | JGI IMG/M metagenome (GOLD analysis project Ga0209980, IMG submission 183611) | Deep subsurface microbial communities from Mariana Trench to uncover new lineages of life (NeLLi) - CR02 metaG (SPAdes) (version 2) | ecosystem: Environmental > Aquatic > Marine > Ocean trench...
ATCTGCGATTGAAAAAATCACCCGACCTATCGGAAGGACAAATCCTGCAAACTTCGATTTTTTCTCACGACCTGCGTCTCTGCGGTGAAATCTCCGAATCCTTATCTGCGTAATTCTGCGTGAATCGGCGGTTAATTTTTGAGCGTTTTGCATCTTAGCGCTCGCCCCGTGGAGTAAGGCCTTGGGGGTCATACTCGGAATGCGTTGAGATCAATACTCCACAGGGCGAGTGATCTTTCTCCCGATTCCGTAATCCAAATTTCAATCGAATATTTCAAATACCTTGGGTCAGTTTTTGTTTAAGCCAAAGGCTAAGGATCTCCAACACTTCACGATTAGGCTGGCCGGGAACACGTCCCATATGACCGGCCTCAGGGAAGATGCGAGCCTCTTTGGGGTTGCCGTGTTCCATGAGCAGATAAATGTCATCAATGGGATGCTGATCGTCTTTCTTTCCGTTGATTAATAAAAGAGGAGCGCTGGCTCGATCCAGCAACCCCTGCGTTTTTAGCGAGAGGCGCGGAGCGGTTCGTAACACCTCGTCCAGGGATTTGGCCCGGAAAATATAGGCACGCGCCTCGAGAAGACTGTTCGGTCCCATAAGGTACTGTGCAGCACGTTCGGTCAGGGCGGGACGAAGCCATTCCGGTTGGAAGGTACGGTGGACCCCTGCACCCCAGTTGACCGCCCCTCTAAGCCTCTTTGCCTCCACATAGGCGAGCTTCGTCGCCCAATAGCCGCCAAAGCTCGCCCCCATGACTGCAATTCGAGTCCCATCAATATCGGGTCTTTGTTCCAGAACATCTATGGCTGCGGAGAAGGTGCGTTCTGCCTGGTGTTCTTGGGCCAACACCGGGTTTTCTCCCGTTCCAGGCATATCGATGGTAAAGGTAGCCAAACCAAGTCGATGAAAAGCCTCATTGGCTCCCCGGCGGTCCTCTTTCCAACCATCCACTCCACCCCAATGCATGACAACGGGAGGACGACTCGTACCCCGAGGTATCTGTAAGTACCCGACAAGTGACCCTCCTTGAAATGGGATCTCTATTCTCTCGGCAGGGGGATCAAAGTATTTGGCGGCTTTGAGGTAGTTCCTTAACGCGGCCTTGTAGCAACTCACCTTTTCCGGACTGCTCGGGACAGGATAACGGCCAATCCGGGAGAACTCATAGGCCCAGTAGTAGAACTTTCCAGCTCCCGTATTTTGACCCTGGGCTTCCTGTTCATCACCGAGGCTTTCATATCTCGCAGCCATTTTTCCCCACTCCGCACCCCAATGATCCGGATCTAGACTGTGTAGCCATCCGACCACCTCCTCCACATCTTCTTTCCTTACCCACTCGAAGGGATTGATCCTGCCCGCCCGGCGCAGAATTTCTGTCTTCACGTTTTCAAAGGTACGGTTTTCCACCTCTTAGCTCCTGCTTGATTGGGGCTATGAAACCTCTGTAGGGATTCAGGTGGAGCGTCAAGGGATCAGGAATTCCACCAACCTCTACTGCGCTGTTTACGGGCACAGCACTTTTCGCTAATGCATTAATCAGTGTTGACACATCCCACCCTAGGCGATAAAGGCAGAACTAGAGGAGATCGAAACCATGGAGAGCAAAGGGCGTATTGACCTTAAAGCATTACCGGACGATCCAATGTCCACCGAAGTGGATCGGGAATTTATTCGCCGTACTTATGATATAGCCCAAAGCGCAGTTGCCAATGGTAACCATCCGTTTGGTGCTCTACTGGTTTATAAGGGTAAGAACATTGCTGAATTTGAGAATGCCGTGGTTACAACCAAGGATGTAACAAAACATGCAGAAACGGGTCTGGTGGCGGTGGTAACGCAACAATTTTCCCGAGACATCCTGTCAGAAAGCATACTTTACACCAGTACCGAGTGCTGCATCATGTGTTGCGGGGCGATCCATTGGGCAAGCATCCCCAAATTGGTCTATGGAGTTACGGCCAGTCACGCGCGCAAGGTGGTTGGGAGAGAGTATGAGGGAATTCCCTGCAAAGAAGTATTTCAACGGATCAACCCAACTGTGACAGTGATGGGCCCGTTGATGGAAGAAGAGGGATTGAAAATTCATTTGCAAAGATCGACCTGATTACGCGACTTCGAGCCACTCCTCGTGCACATCCACCCAAAGGCTATCTTTAGTCTCCCGTCCAAACACGACCCTGAGGCTAAACTCGACCGTGTAAAGCGGGGGATAGAGGCCCCGATGATCCACTGGGTTGTTGATCACTCCATGGACTAAGGTTATCACCCCACTCTTACCCCTGACGTAGTGCGGTGTCCTGGGATTTCCCGATGGATTTTCTCGTTTAACCACCACCCGGTCGCCAACACGAAATCTACTGGGCGAAGCTTCCACGGCCATATTTATTCGCCCCTGGCTCTGGGAGTTGGCTGAACCTCATGCCCTTTGGCATCCTGGCGGGGCGGATTAAGCGGCTCCCCCGCACCGATAAGGCTATCCACGGTCACCAGTTGAGCTAGCTCTTTCTCCGTCATCCCCTCTGTGTCTTTGGGCCTTCTCGGAAGAATCATGTATCGAACATCAGAGGTACTATCATGTACTCTTAGCTCCATCTCGGGAGAAATCTTAAGCCCAAACATCTCTTCAAGCGTCCTCCTTGGGTTCTCAATGATTCTCTTTTTATAGATATCGTGCTTATACCACCACGGAGTATCTCCCAAAAGGTCATAGGGATAACAGGAGCACAAGGTGCAAACAACTACGTTATGAACCGAGTCGGTGTTTTCTACCACTCCCAATTTACCTAGGCGACCTTGATGGATCTCGATCTCTCTAAGTGCCTCCCTTCCTTTTTCCAACAGTTCTGCCTTGAAGGTTGGGTCCACCCATGCCTTAGCGACGATTATGCCTCCATTCCAAACACTTGGCACCGATAGGGCCTCTCGCTTTTTTTTCAGCTCACCCTCGTCCACCAAGCCTCTTTGAATCAGCGCATAGGTGAAAGCATCCAAGAGCAACTGGTAATCCTGAATATCTTGCTCCAGCTTCTCTATGCGCTCTTCCAGGCTTCCTGGGTGCTCTTTCTTGGCGAATCGAAAAAACTCGTCATAGTCACCCCGCTCCTTCCTGTTGTCTTCTATCACCATATTCAGGCCTTTGATCGACCCTGACGCTACCAAGCTAATTCCCTTGACGTAGTCATCGAGACCATCTTCAAGTTCTCTGATGCGAGCAACGGTACCTTTTTGTGATTTTTCCTGATTTTTGGCAGGCTCGCTCTTGGATTTCAGAAAGAAGTGAGCCTTGAGTATATCATAGAGGCTAATCACTCCCTTCCTTGTCAGGTAAAAGATACGAGGCTCAAAGCGCTTGGTCCTGTAGTATTCCAAGTCCTCTTCCACGGCTCTTAAGTGAGCCTCGTAGTCATGCATATCCGACTTGACTCCTTCGACATGTTCATGCATGGAAATGCCTCCCTTCTTAGCAGCTCACCTCCTGAATCACCTTGATCCACTGCATCTTTTTGATACCACCATTGATTCAAACCAGTCGGTAAAAATCTGCCTCCAAACAGCGAAAGCCAAACATACAGTCATAACCTTGTCAAGCATCCTCTCCGACCAGCTTATTGACATGCCTTTTAGACTTTAGTAGTCGAGTCCAAAAGGATCTGAAGGGGGTATGAGGCGATTTGGACCAACGTTATTGGATTTGATCTTCAGTCAAATAAACAGAAATCATGAAGGAGGAGTCAATACATGCAGGAGGAATCTAGAGAGGCCTTTAAGAAAATATCCCTCGGTGCCGAGAATAGTGCTTACGAAGCCATCGCCAACCTGGACCCAGAGTACTTCGAGCATCTGAAGGGTCTATATGTAGATGGTACCTTCGGCCGGGAAGGTGCCCTGCCACGGAAGACGAAGGAGCTGATTATGGTGGCAATCACCTGTGCAATGGTTCGCCCGAGGGGGATTCGGGTGCATAGTGAAAGGGCGTTAAACCTAGGCGCAAGTCCACGGGAGGTGCTTGAGGCCATGGAGGTTGCGGCCATTCCAGGCGGGATGCCCGGATTATGGATTGGGGTCGAAACACTTCAGGATATCGTCAATAAAAAAGGCCTGGAATTTAAATGACCGAGAGAAAACCAGGGCCTTTGGAGGGAATCCGGGTACTGGACCTGACGCGGGTCTTGGCTGGTCCCTACTGCACCATGTTCCTGGGCGACCTGGGCGCCGAGGTCGTCAAGGTGGAGCAGCCGGAGGTGGGTGATGACACCCGCGGTTGGGGTCCCCCGTTTGCGGGAGACGAGAGCGCTTATTTTCTCTGTGTGAACCGCAACAAGAGAAGCCTCACGGTCAATCTAAAATCCGCCCAGGGAGTTGAACTGTTGCATCGTCTAGCGAAGGTCGCAGATGTGCTGGTTGAAAACTTTCGGCCGGGTACGATGGAACGATTGGGTTTAAGCGAACCAGAGTTGCGCTCGGCTAATCCCAATCTCATCTATGCATCCCTATCCGGATTTGGTTCTGATGGACCCATGCGGGACTGGCCCTGCTACGACCTGATCATCCAGGCCTGGGGGGGCCTCATGAGTATCACCGGTGCACCGGATGGAGAGCCCACCAAGGTAGGCGTTGCGATCATTGATATCGTGGCCGGCTTGATGTTGAGCCAGGCAATCACCGCAGCCCTCTTCGCTCGCCAGCAAACCGGCACCGGCCAAAAGATCGAGACGTCATTGCTCGAAGCGGGCGTCGCGATTTTGGTCAACGCCGGTAGCAACTATCTGGTGGGCGGAAACGTGATGCAGCGGCACGGGAACGCCCATCCAAGCATCGTCCCCTATCAGAGTTTTAAGACCCAGGACAATTATTTGGTGGTGGGAGTAGCAAGCGAGGGTATTTGGAAAAGGTTCTGTCAGGCCATGGAAAGGCCGGACCTGGAAGCCGATGCCCGGTTTGAGAAAAACCCCCAGCGGGTCAAGAACAGAGAAGAATTGATCCAGATCCTTAAAGAGATTTTCCTCGAGCGAAAATCGGTTGAATGGATAGAGCTTCTAGTGGATGCCGGCGTTCCATGCGCGCCGGTTCAAACCATCGATCAGGTGTTCCGTGCCCCCCAGGTTCTGCACAGGCAAATGCTCACAGAAGTGGAGCATCCCACCGCTGGGAACGTACAAATGGCGGGTCTCCCGCTTAAATTCTCAGACACACCGGCCTCCGTTCGCCTGGCGCCGCCTTTGCTTGGCCAGCACAGTGAGGAGATCCTACGCAAGTGGCTCAAGATGGCAGAGAGCGAAATCGTCGATTTGAAGAGCAAAGGGATTATTTGATCGTTAATCCACCCAATTGAGCTAGTAAAAAATAACAAGGCAGAGGAAAACCATGGCCACAGGGATAACCTTTGAAGGATTTCACCCGGGCGATCGCTACACCACCGGCCGACGGACGGTGACCGAGCACGACATCTTGCAGTTCGTCTCCCTGGTGGGTCTCAATGAACCACTTTTTGTAGACCTGGAGTACATTCGGAACGAGAGCCTTTTTGGGGAGCGTATCGCACCTGGGAGTCTGACCTTTGGAATGGCCGAGGGATTGACCGTACAATCTGGAATCCTACACAAAACGGGAATGGCGTTTGTTGGGTTAGCTCAAATGCGGCTATTGGGTCCTGTGAAGGTAAACGACACCCTCCAGGTTGAGATTGAGGTCCTTGAAACCAAGCCGGTTCCATCCCGGGGGGGAGGCATCGTGCGTTATCGTCAATGGGTCCGAAATCAGCATGGGGACACGGTAATGGAATATGATGTCTCACGCTTGATCCGAGGTGGGTCGCCTGAGACGGGTTGAAATAACCTTGCATGAACGGTGTGCACGAGAACCATCGACTCAGGTTGAGGATCCTGCCTCCGACGCGAGATGGCTAATTTTGAGAATTAATTGGCTCAAACTGAATTCCTTAAAAGCCACGCATTTCGGAAAAACATGAAAATTCAGATAGTTAGGCCCTGGTCCCCCTTTTGCTGTTACATACCTACAGACACTGCTCCATATGAAAAAGAAAATCCTCATAGCGGAAGACAACGCGGCAGTGAACAAGAGCCTGGAGCTCCTTCTCAAGCCTCGTTATCAAATCATTCCGGCCATGGACGGAAAGCAGGCTGTGGATATGACGGTTGCTCAATTGCCCGATCTCGTCCTGATGGACATGGTCATGCCAAAAATAAACGGTTTTCAAGCCGCCCGGCTGATCCGCCAGCACCCAATGACCCATTCCATTCCCATCATCGCTTTGACCGCACTGGCTACCTCTGACGAACAAAACGAGTGTTTCCAAAGTGGCTGTAACGAATTCATTGCCAAGCCGTTCAAAGCTGAGGATCTGATTCCCCGTATCACAAAGCTGTTGATGTAGCTTCTAACGACCCGTTTGGCCATTGCCCATCCCTTAATACACATTATTCTCGAGGCCCGTTGCCCTACGCCTGTGCCCCTAGAAAAGGAATTGGTTTCTGTCTATCTCGTGCCGGTTGTTCCCAAAACCATGGACCTGATCTGTATGGCTATAATGGGGCATTTTCGTCAAATCAATTGCCCAAAGGAGTCCTTTCACAGCCCCCAGCATACAATGAACCGTTAAATATCAAATAGTTACAGCATGGCACTCCTTTTGCACTATTCTTCCTTCAATGAGCGGCCATGATCTGAATAAAAAGATTCTCATAGTGGACGACAATCAGGAGCTGGTCAGGGCTCTGCAGCTACTCCTCAAAAACTATAATCTCATTCTTGCAGAGAACGGCAAACAAGCGGTGGAAATTGCCTTTACCCTACAGCCCGACCTCATTCTAATGGACATCCTCATGCCCGAAATTGATGGTCTTCAGGCTACCCGCATGATTCGCCAGAATCCTCAGACCCGTTCCATTCCGATCCTAGCCATTACAGCGGGGGTCAGTATTGGTATCGAGGAGGAGTGTTCCAAATCCGGTTGTGACGACTTTATTGCCAAGCCATTCACGATTGAGCAACTCGCTTCCCGAATTGAAAATCTTTTGCCGCAGTAGACCCCGTACCACGGGCTTACGCCCATAGCTTTGGAGCACCCCGTGGAGCATTATTCACGATACCCCCTCTATTCATTTAGGTCACTGCTATTGCTAACGTAATTCCCCTGCCCCGATGGCTTGAGAGTCCCCTCTTACATCGTTTATATAAGAAGCATGGAAAAGCGGAAATTCGGCAAGACCGACATGCAGGTGAGCGTCCTGGGCTTCGGGGGATCGGAGATCGGGCACCAGGCTGTCCCCCGGGGCACCGTCAAAAAGATGCTTCACGCCGCCCTCGATCTCGGTCTCAACGTCATCGATACAGCCGAGTGTTACGCGTATAGCGAAGAACTCATCGGCCACGCTGTTGAGGGTCGCCGCAACGAATGCTACCTCTTTACCAAGTGCGGACATCCAACAGGCTGGGGACATGACGATTGGAGGCCATCATCGATTCTCAAGAGCATCGAGCGGAGCCTCAAGCACCTGCGTACAGATTACGTCGACCTCGTCCAGCTCCATAGCTGCTCGGAAGCCGAACTTCGAAAAGGTCATGTCATTGATGCTCTGAAACAAGCACGCGAGCGTGGATACACGCGTTATATCGGTTACAGTGGGGACGGACAGGCCGCCTTATATGCCATCCAATGTGGTGAGTTTGATGCCCTACAGACATCCATCAACATCGCGGAACAGGAACCGCTGGACCTTACCTTGTCCCTCGCCTGTGATCGATACATGGGGGTCATTGCGAAGCGGCCCGTGGCCAACGTTGCGTGGAGCAACGGCGATCGCCCACCCAATGATTCCTATGGTTATCCCTACTGGGAGCGGCTGCAAAAGCTCAAATACGATTTTTTGAAAGGCAAGCTTCAAGATACCGTGGGCCTTGCGCTTCGTTTTACCCTCAGCGTTCCTGGGACCCATACGGCCATCGTTGGCACAACGAAACCGGAAAGATTCCAGCAAAACACCGCAGCTTTGGACACTGGCCCGTTACCCAATGATCTATACGAAGAGATCCGCAACCGGTGGCGCGAAGTGGCACCCTCCAGCTGGGCTGGCGTGACTTAACGCCCCACCGCCTTGCGTCCAATAGGTCTCAAAGGTCCCTAAATTGTAGGTTATTAAAAACGCTGCCGGGAGCAAGTAACGAAAAGGCTGAGGCTATTGGCGTCTCAAAGTTAGTCAGTGGGATTCACTGGCCGTCATAATGACTTGAAAGACTGAGGTCGGTAGGACCTGGAATCAAAACAAATGGAAAGACTCTGCCACTTTTTCCACGGCCGGGAGGAACCATTCGTACCGTTCTTTTATGCTGTTCATACGGATCCTGAACAAATCATAATCTGCTCCTGGTTTATAGATGTGGTAGGTACGCTCTATCTGCCTCCCGCCTAGTTTATCTGTAAACTCAAAGGCAACGAGCTTCGCCTTATGCCCACCCAGGGTGAGATCCATTTCTTCGAGTATCTTGATATCTGTCCAGTCCCGAGCCGTAGATACGGCATTCACCCACCATGCATTGACCTTAGCAAAAGAGAGAGAGCTGCGCATTTTAAAGCCCCCTACTCCGATCCATCCACCCCCTGCATTGTGTTGAAATTGTATGTCGGGGATTCTAGTTTGCGATCGCTGCCAGTCCTTCAGGGGTGGACCGGCGAATCTGTATCCTTTCTCACGGTAGGAATAAACCTTGCTTAAGGAACCGCCGATAAACTGCCTTGTTAACCATGGCGTATGCGGATACTCTTTTAGGAAATAGTCTTTTGCAACCTCGGGATCTGGGCGGACGAAGTTGCTGAACACATGAGAATGTTCTGAGACGCGGATAAAGAATGTCCCAAGGTCCATGACTTTCCCGGGCACTGGAGCGAAGAATCCCTCATGCATAGCAGTGATACCTCCAGTATCGTCATCCGTTGAATCATCGCCAACAGAAAACAAAGGGATCAGAAAATAGGGATCAGGAGGGATATTAGGGATCATAAAGTAGCCATTATCACCTGTAACCACTCTGGTAAACTGACGCTCATCTCTGCTCTCAATGGCCAACATAATCCCTTTGTAAACATTCCCCACGGGAAATTCAGCCGTTGGATCCTGGTTATCAATAACCACCCGACCCATGATGAGAGAACTGTTAGGTCCCTTTGGGTCTGCCAAGCGAGCAGAGCAGCCTCCCGCAAAACTGGTAAACAGGGTGACTGATAGCACAAGATAAAGAATCCTAATTTCTCTCATTTTTGTTTTCCTATGTTTGACATTGCCTCAATGATTTCTCACCTCCGCTCCCCCCAAAGCATTTACGCTGGAGAAGGGGTCGTGAACGGGTCAGGTGGCCCTGTTCTGATCTAGCACCTCAGACCGCATTCTTCGCATTCTCTATTGTTCCAATATCGAATACTCAAATGCTCTGAATTTATTCCGTACCTTGAGGGAAAAATTCCGCACCCCCGTCCGAAAGGGCCCAAGTCAGAGATACCAAGTGATAAAGAGTGATAACCTCCTACCGATTCTAGCCATTTCTCAGATGCTTTTTATCACCGAGTGCTAAGGATTACTACCTGTGTTTGGCACAAAACTGGAACGTTTTTGCGCTATAGGGAAGGGAGGGTGCGTATCCAGCTTCAGGGGTTAGATCTAGCTGCCCGTTTAAGACCGCTTAGAAGCAAATTCTTTAAATGTCAGTTCAATGTATACTCGGACCCCCTCTGGGCCTGGATTTGGATAATATCAGACCCTCCAGGACGCAATTAAACGACGCTTTAATTGTGTTTGAGTAGGGTAGCTCGGGCTACTTTGTTTACCCCTCACCTGAATTCGGCACGCGATGAGAGATCCTGGCTTTCTCTTCCCCATACAAAAAGGAGAGAAGGACAAAACGCTCGCCCGTCGTTATCTCGAGGATCTCATGTAAAAGGGATGCAGAGAAAACAACGGCACCTCCAGTTTCCGGGCGATAGAGATGGGGACCATATTCGGGAAACCGGAGATACCCACCTTCATATCCCTCATTAAGATTCAAAGTGAGGGCAAATCGACGGTGGGCCGTTGCCGGACTTAGGTTGTCGCGGTGAGTACTGAAAAATCCGCCCGTCAAAGCATCGTAGCAGGCAACTTTGAATCCTTCAAAGCGCGTGGCCCTGAACGAAAATGCCTTGTGAATCTCCGGCATAAGCCGACGCCCAACCCGTGACGTGAGTTCTCGGAGAAGTGCTTCATTTGTCACTACGTGATCTCGCCGATGCTTTGACCCAGGAATAATAGCATCCCCACGGTGCCCTCCACTGGAGTGCTCCACCCCTGTTTCCACATTTCCCTGAGTTCGCCAAACTTCGATCAGATGCTTGCAGACTTCCTTTTCGAGCACTTCCGGAACCAAGAGTACCGGCGCCTGCATAATAATCTCTGCGGGCTCGAGCCGCGGAATCCCTCCTATGGCGCTGAGGATCCTCTCCATAGAAGACTCTCGAGCTGATAACTGATGCGCCTCAATGATCCTAAGGTTGGGACCAAGAACGAGAACTGTGATCCTCTCATTGGGATCTATCCCATAAGACGAACCAACCGAACCTTCACCATCTGAAAGTATCGGAAAGGAAACCCCGCGATCATCTGCAACCCCTTTGTTGGTAGCGGGAGTATCCCGGTTCACGGCAAAGAGCGATATTTTCTCTTGCACTCGTTTATTCAGCTCTTTCGAAAACCATACGAGTGTGTCCCACATCTCGTTGCGCTCAATCGTCCCAAAGAAGAAAAGAACAGTAGGCGCTCCGCCGGCCCAGCCGTAAAAGCGCATTGGCGTTCCGTCTTGTCGTGGCAGGACGAAATCAGGACCCCAGTCTCCTCGGACAAGCAATGATACCCTCCCGTCAATCTGACAAATACCAAAACACTAAATCATTCCCAAACCGTTATGCGGTCAGTTTTCCCCCGTCCACCTGATCTTTTCACTCCCTGTCATTAGCTGGATTTCAATTCCGATCCTTAAGGCCACCGAGTCAGCCTCGGCCGTTATTTTTATTCACACCGGAACTTATCGACCTAGGCCATCCATTTAAACGTGAGGACTCGTAGGATTTGTAGCGCACGACCTTTACTCACCCTCGAGATGCAACTAAATGACGCTTTAATTTCATCCTGAGTAGCTCCTTGACACAGCTTAACCCTAGCGATAAAGGGGCCATATGATTGGTGGATGGTCCTTTGTGCCTGGGTAGCCCATAGTCCGTGGTTACGACACCTCAGTCCTATTCAGGGCAGACTGCTTGGAAAGGATAATACACCTTCACGCTGAGGTAGGTGCTTCGATGAACGAGATGGAACGGTTCAAGAAGGCCCAGCTCTGACGGTGATGAGATTCATGGTTCTTACTTCTCCAACAACTCCTTTAAAAGGTCTGTCTCAGTGATTAGCCCAACCAGCTTTTCGGCTTCCATCACCGGTAGGCAGCCGATCTTCCTGTCGATCATTAAATGAGCGGCATCCTTAATTGGGGCGTCTGGCGGTATCGTAACAGGGGGGTGGCTCATAATCTCCTTGACGACAATGGTCCTCAAAAACTCATCTTGGGTTCTTTCCCCATATCCCATTACCGAGCCCAATGACGCTCGATAAAGGTCCCGCTGACTAACCACGCCGACTAGTTTTCCGCCGTCTACTACAGGGAAATGGCGGATGCGACCGAGTGTCATAATGTCTTTGGCCAAGTCCAGGTACTCGTTGCAACTCAAAGCAATGGGGTTCATTGCCATGATGTCTCGCACCGTCTTGTGTGCCATGACAGCACCTCCGATGATGCCCCTTACCATAACGCACAGTCAAATTCTATCACTTGAGATTTCTTTTCGTTGAATTTACTAGGTGCCAGCCGGGTCGGACCAAGCTATCATGTTGATATCTCACTCAATTCGTTCCAATCATAAGTGTTTTCATTGCTTAGAGCCCCATTTTCAGGGTCAAAATCGCTATTGTAAGGAATGCCTGGCTCTCGAAGTTCGTATTCACTGTTTTCCACTATCACCTGGCGCCCTTTTTAGTCGGCCAGCTTGAAGACCTGTTGGGTCGTATTCTACAGCGGCGGAGGCCTGGGAGGAAAAAAGGGCAGAAGCAGAAATAAGTATGGTGTCCCCGATTACCCCGGCGAACTCTACGAAAGGCTAATAACTAGGGACAAGATTGATCTCTTCTTAGGGCCTTATGAAAGTGCCGTCACTGACGCCGTGGCGAACGGGCGACGCCGCCTAATCGGTGAAACTCAATGGCAGGAATACGTCAGCTCCGAAATTTGTTGACAGGTTATCGCGGCTTCATTAGGGTCGGACAAGAGGGCCGTATTTTTCACGTAACGGGAACGACCCTTCCAGCCAAATAGTCCAATCAACTGCGAACTATGACAAGGAGGAGGGGAGCAATGAAAGTACGACTGTTTATCATGGGCGCTGTTGTCGCCACGCTGGCTCTGATCGGCGCGTCACCCGCTATTGCCGCCAAACCGATCGTTCTGAAGTTGGAGAGTCCTGTCCCCATGACCAGCGTAATTTTTGAGAACTTCCAGATGTACGCTGATCTCGTGGAGAAGATGTCGGGCGGCCGGCTCAAGATCGAGACGCTTCCGGCGGGGGCGGTCGTAGGCGCGTTCGAGATCCTCGACGCCGTCACCCGGGGTTTGCTCGACGGGGGGCACAACTGGGTCGGCTACTCCATGGGCAAGCATCCGGCGGCAGCGCTGCTCGGCGGTGCCCCCGCCGGCACCTGGGGCATGGACCAGCTTGACTACTACGGGTGGATCTTCGAAGGCGGAGGCCTCGAGCTATTCCAGGAGTTCTACGACCACGTGGGGGCAGACGTCGTCGCCGTCGGTCCGGTGGCGGGCGTGGGCCCGCAAATGCTCGGGTGGTTCAAGAAGCCCATCAAGAGCCTCGAGGAGTTCAAGAGGATGAAATACCGTGTGCCGGGGCTTGCGGCTGACGTGTACCGCGAGCTGGGCGTCAGCGTCGTCACTCTGTCCGGTGGCGAAATCCTCCCGGCCGGGAAGCGCGGCATCATCGACGGGGCGGAGTGGCTGACCCCGGCCGACGACATCAAGCTCGGCTTCCACACAGTGTGGAAGTACATGCACGCTCCCGCGTTCCACGACTATGTGCCGACCTGGGACATCATCATCGGCCGAAAGGCCTGGAACAAGCTGACGCCTGACCTGCAGGAGATTCTAAAAGGGGCAGCAACGGCAACGGCACTTCGCCACTGGGTGCGGCTCATGCGGCAGAACGCCGAGGCGCTCAAGAAGCTCAAGGGGCTGGGTGTGACTATGGTGAGGACGCCCCCAGAAATCAACGAGGCGTTCCTCAATTCCTGGAAGAAGGTCGCCCAGCGCCTCTCGAAGAAGGACCCCTTCTTCAAGAAGGTGTTCGAGTCCCAGCGAGACTACGCGAAGCTGGTGGCGTCCTACCGGCTCGCTGTTACGCCGCCTTACGAGTTCGTCTCCGACTACTACAGCAAGTAGTCGGCCGGCGGCGCGGGCCTAGTGAGCAACGCTCGCTGTGGGGCAGGTCGTGAAGGCCAGCCCCACAGCGGGTAGCCTTGTGCCCGCGAGAGCAGACAGCTTAACTCATTCCACACAGCCTCCTTCTAAGGCGCTAGCGGCCACGGTGCGGCTCATCGACCGGACGGTCGGCGAGTGGTCGGGCAAAATTTTCTGCTGGCTAATCATCCCCCTGTAATGGGGACGTTGCGACTTTTCGTTAGACGAAGACACAGGCAAGGGTAAAGACCCACCAGAAGATTGTTTCTGGCATCCCAGATCCCTCACTTTGAACCGAGATCTTGTGCTAGCTCGATGAGGTGCCCATCAGGGTCCCGGACATACGCTGTACGCTGGCCCCAAGGGCGGTCGGTCGGTGGCATCACTGGTGAAGCGCCTCGTTCCACCAACTCATCAAAGGCCGCACCAACGTCGGGTACCTTGAAACCAATCTCGAAGCCGGGTGCATCGTGGGCTGGTGGTTTCAGAGACATTCCTAGTGTTTTTGCCATGGCCTTCCTTGTGTAAAGCGCTAGGCGTGTGCTGCCTGTATCAAGCTGAGCATAGTCGCCAGAGCGGTGCCCGAGCCGAAGCCCCAGAACGTCTGTGTAGAATTGCAAGGCTCGGTCCAGGTCCTCAACGATCAGAATGGCGTAGTCGGGTACAGTCAGTTTCAATGCCCACCTCTATCCGTTTTCTGAAACATCGCCTGGTAAGTAGCCCTCTCCGCCTTTATTTTCTCCAAGAACTCGTCTTGAGTCATCACTCTCTTCTCGATAAGGAGCTTTGCCACGGCATCTGTGTGGGCCAAATTGGAGACCACTAACTCCTGTAATGTAACCGTTCCGCCCTTATCTACTGTTGCCATTGTTGCCTCCAGTCCTTCTCCATTCAGCTAAACTCCAGGATATAGCTAATTCAGCGCATTATTGCCAAAAATAGGACACTTTCCGAGCTGCCAAGCTAAGAAATCCTTTGACATGCGAAGCTTTCAGACTGGCACCCCTTTTGCTCGGTTAGGTCACAAATGAAAAAGAAGATCCTCATAGTGGAAGACCACGAAGATCTAATCGAGTTTATGCAGATGTCCTTTAAGGATTCCTTCGAGACCCTTTCGGTAAAACACGGCGAGGAAGCTGTGGGTATGGCCGTGACGGAAGTACCTGACCTTATAATAATGGACCTCGTGGAGTATGAGGTGGACAGTTTAGAAGCTATCCCTCTGATTCGCCAGAACCCAAAAACGCGTTCCATTCCAATCATAGCGATCACAGCGGGCCTCCATGATATTATCGAGCATGGGAATTTGAATACTGACTGCGACGATTACGTTGCTAGGCCATTCCTAGATGACGACCTGTTTCCATGTATCGAGAAGCTGTTGAAGCAGGACAGTAGATAACCTAAGTACTCTTCCCTCATAGCCCTCTGCCTTGTTCCCTCGCCGCTCGCTGATAGCGTTTGAAGTAATCCAGCCAATCGCATGTTCCAACATCATTGACCACCCAGCGCCTGATTGTGCAGGTTGCCAAGGCGCATGGCAGCCTGAGTGAGACGTCCCTGCCAAGCTTGGTCTCAACGATGCAGCTGTCCCACACGGCATGGAGATTCCGTTCACATGGTCCTGATTCCTTGATGTGGTTGCCGCCGCGATCATCCTTGAAGCTCACATGCATTGGCTTGTGAACATCAGCAACCCAATGGCCTAAGAATTTCAATGCATCGAGCTTGCTGACATCAGTGGTACCAGCATCAGCAACGATCTGGAGATCAACCTCAATGGCCGTGACAAGGCATTTGTCAGCCAACGGACATGGGTCATTCTCAAGCTGGGTAGATG
>Ga0209980_10001022_pt1 | contig 15375 bp, 15 predicted proteins | sample CR02metaG_FD_183611 | JGI IMG/M metagenome (GOLD analysis project Ga0209980, IMG submission 183611) | Deep subsurface microbial communities from Mariana Trench to uncover new lineages of life (NeLLi) - CR02 metaG (SPAdes) (version 2) | ecosystem: Environmental > Aquatic > Marine > Ocean trench...
TCGACGCCGAAGACGCCGAGATGGTAGACGGTGTCCTCCCACTTCCAATCCGGCTTTTGCGAAGCGTACATGATGCCCGTGGTGGCGATATTGGTGGTTATGAGAACCGTGCCGTCCTGGGGCTGGGTGCGGAAATAGTCGAAACCGATACGGCCCGACGCCCCGCGCTTGTTCAGCACCTTGATCTTGGTGCCGAGTTTCTTCGCCCAGACCTTGACCAGCGCCCGGGTCAGGCGGTCCTGTCCGCCGCCAAGCGAATGGGGCAGAACGATCGTGATCTGTTTCGGCTTCCACTCACCGGCCTGGGCGGCCGAGAGCGCGACCATCGACAACACCGCGGCCGAGAGTACCGTCGCCGCGGCAACCACAAACAAACTTCGGGTGATTCTACTAGCCACTTTTGCGTCTCCTTGTTCCCTGGTGTTACGGTCCGAAGATCAAGCGGACCAAATTTATCGAGCCCGTAAGTGCCACTTACACGGCAGCCACTGTCGGGAAACCGATGTGGCCGAAAAACCGATGTGGCGTGAACCCTGGTTCCATTCTATAAAATCATAGCCTAAATTGAAAGCCCGGGTCTCGCTTCTATGTTGGCGGGCGGGCATCGATGGTTTTGGCGCCATAGGCGCCGATATGACGGGAGAAGGTGACATGAAGCTCAGGCACATTGCGATAAAGGTCGACGATCTCGAGGCCGCCGGCGATTTCTACGAGAACTTCCTGGGCTTCAGGGACGTTCGCCAGGGACGCAACCGGGACCACTTTTCCCGCCACATGACCGACGGCAACATCGACATCGCCCTGGTCAAGTATGACAGCGAGGACTCGTCGAACGAGGCGAAGGCGGCCGGCGAAGGCCCCTGCATCCATCATATCGGTTTCGAGGTCGATGATTTCGAGGCCCGGATCGAGGAGATCAAGGACAAGGGCTACGAGATCATCTCCAACCCAGGCGTCGTCCCGGTCAAGTTCCGCGCCCCGGGCGGCACCATCGCCGAGTTCGCGCCGCGTGCGCACTTCAAACTCGACTAGCGCATCATCCACTCACGCGGAATCGCCGGGCGGATCCCCCGGCTCGCCCTCCAGCGCTTCGGCCATCGTCCGTTTGCGCCGCCTCGCCCATAGCCATAGCACCAGGCACATGATGGCGCCGGCGGCGAGCGGCCACCGCAGGCCGAACCGTTCGGACAATCCCCCCATGACCAGCGCCCCGATCGCCGGACAGCCCCTGGCGACGATGCCGTAGAGGCCGATCACCCTGCCGCGCATCTCGCCCGCTACCGCGGTTTGTATCAGGGTCTGGACGCTTACGCCTTGCACCACCAGGGAGAAACCGGAGATGACCAGGAACGGCCAGGCCAGCCAGAAGATGTCCGTCGAGGTGAACGCCAACAGGGCGAAAGCCATGACCAGCAGATTGCCGACGACGACAGACGAAAGGCCGGTGATGGTGCCCCGCTGGATCAGCCAGAAACCGGCGGCCATGGCGCCAAGGCCATTGGCCGAGAACAACAGGGCGAGCCCGTCGACACCGCGCCCGAACACCCTGTCGGCGAAGCCGGGCAACAGTTCGGTATAGGGCCTGACGAACAGGGCGGTCATCACCAGGATCAGCAGGATCGGCGCGATCCCGGCATGGGAGAAGGCATAGCGGATCCCCTCGCCGGCCTCGCTCAGAAGACTGCGCCCGGTTTTCTCCTTCTTCTCCACCGGCGCCACGTCGAGGACCATCAGGACGAGGAGATAGATCAGGAAACTCAAGGCATTGGCGGCGAAGGCCAGGGAAACGCCGCCGGCGACGATGATGACGCCGCCGAGCGCGGGACCGACGAAGCGGGCCGAATTGAAGACGACGGAGTTGAGCGCCAGCGCCGATGACAGGTCCTCGCGCCCGACCAGAAAGTAAACGAACGACATGCGCGCCGGCCGGTTGAAGGCGCCGATGACGCCGCGCAACACCATGAGCACGAGCAACATCTCGATGGTGATCAATCCGGCGAAGGTCAGGACGGTCAGGATCACGGCGTGGAAAAGCGCGAGCGCCTGGGTGAACTTGAGCAGGCGGAGGAAATCCATGCGGTCGGTCACGGCGCCGGCGATGGGGCCGACGACGACATTGGGGAAAAGCTCGGCGAAGGCGATCAGTCCCAGCCATGCCGCCGAGTCCGTGAGTTGCCAGGTCAGCCAGCCGACCGCGATCCGCTGGATCCAGGTGCCGAGGTTCGAGCACAGGTGCCCGGCCATATAGATCCGGTAATTCCGGTTGGCTATGACGCGTTTGGCCTTGGCGAAGCCGGCGAGACTTATCATCGGTCCCAATCGTCGGTTCAAACAATCCGGTTATGCGAAACGGCATCCAATGAGGGGCTGAAAACCCGATACCGTCGGGCGGGAAACTGTCAATCGGGCGCCGCGCCCGTCATCCGTCGAACCGCGCCGGACCCGGCCGGACCCGGAAAGACGCGGCCCCCGGTTTACGCCCCGATCGCCCTCATGAAGCGGTCGCGGATGCCAAGCCCGTCCATCGGGATGACGCCGATGCCCTCGGGCATGCCCGTTTCGGTCTTGATCACCATGACCTGGGGACCATCGTTGGCGCCAAGCGCGCGTTCGACGGCGGGCGTGATCCGCGCTTCGGTGTCGATCAGGGTGACGCGCTCGACGCCGCAGGCCTCGGCGACGGCGTCGAGGCGCAAGTTGGAAGCGGTGAAGGAGGGCTGGAAACCGGTCGATCCATAGCGTTCGTTATCGATGATGATCAGCAGGTAGTTCGCCGGGCGTACCAAGCCGATGGTGGCGAGCGTGCCCATGTTCATGGCCACCGCCCCGTCGCCCTCGAGCACGACGACCTTCTTGTCCTGGGACATGGCGAGGCCGAGGCCGATCGAGGAGGCGAGCCCCATGGACCCCAGCATGTAGAAGTTTTCCGGCCGGTCGCGGATGACGAACAGCTCCTGTGCCGGGTGGCCGATGTTGCACACCACCAGCTCGTCGGTGATCGCCTCCATGACCCGCTTGGTGGCTTCGAATCGTCTCAAGGTTCCCGCCTTTCAAGTAGTTGCCAGCGCCGCGATCGGACGCCGGAGGCGAACGGCGGGATCGAAGCTTCGCATCATTCGCCGCCCTCCCAGAAGCTGAAGGGGAAGAGGAAGCCGACGGGGTTCTGGGTCTCGAAGGCCCTGGCGATGCCTTCCTCGACCCGGTCGAGCTCGGCTGTGCTTGCGACCTCGATGCAATCGACCGCGACGGCGGCCATCAGCGGCTTGACCGCATCCCCCATGACCCGCTGGGCCTCCACGGGCTCACCCTCGCTTCCCCGGTGGCTGGTGAGGAACACCACCGGTATCTTGAAATAACTCAGCAGCGAACAGACGGCGTTGATGGTGTTGCCGAAGCCCGAGTTCTGCATCACCAGCGCCGGCCGCTTGCCCGCCATATAGGCGCCGGCGAGGATGCCGAGGCCCTCTTCCTCCCGCGTCACCGGCGTGTAGGTGATATCCGGGTCTTCCTCGAGGCGTTCGATGAGCTCGGCCAGCAACTTGCACGGGACCGAGACGAAGAAGTCAATCTTCTGCGCCCTGAGCCTTTCGTATAGTTGTTCCGTCGGGGTCAACACACGCTCCTTTTCACGCCACCGGGTTCACGCCACCGGGTTCACGCCACCGGGTTTTCCAGCGTTCCGATGGGCTCGATGGTGATCGCCACCTCGTCGCCCGGCTGGAGGAACTTCGGCGGATCGAAACCGATGCCGACGCCCGCGGGCGTGCCGGTGGCGATGAGATCGCCGGGCTCGAGCGTCATGCCGAGCGAGATCGTCTCGATCAGGGTGGGGATATCGAATATGAGATCGGCGACGGACACCTGCTGGCGCACCTCGCCGTTGACACGGGTCGTCATCTCAAGCGCCCCGACGTCCTTGACCTCATCCGCCGTCACCAGGCACGGACCCATGGGACAGAAGCCGTCGAGGCTCTTGCCAAGGAACCACTGGGAGTGGCGGCGCTGAAGGGTGCGGGCGGTGACGTCATTGATGATGGTGTAACCATAGATATGGTCGAAGGCGTCGGCCCGGGGGATCTTGCGGCCGGCCTTGCCGATGACGATGGTCAGCTCGCCCTCGTAATCGACGCTGGCGGTGGGATCGAGATGGCCGGGGATGGGATCGAGGGGCCCGATGACGCTCGATGTCCATTTGGTGAAGATGATCGGCACGTCGGGAATGTCGACGCCGCCCGAGCTCTTGTCGAAGCCGCTGGCCTGAAATTCCCTGGCGTGCTGGTGATAGTTCTTGCCGACGCAAAGGATGTTCCGCGCCGGACGCGGGATCGGCGCCAGCAGTTTCACCGCCGAGACCGGGATCAGCGCGTCCTTCGGCGCCTCTCTCACGGCATCGCCCGCCGGGCCAAGCGCGCGATCGCCAAGGGCGATGAACCCAAGCATGTCCGGCGGCAGATCGGGGCAGGCGGCGGCAAGATCGAGAACCTTATCGCCGTCACAAAGGACGCCGATCCGGTTTTCATCGCCGTCGGAAAATGTCACCAGCCGCATCGCGTTTCCCCGTTCCCCTATTCGCCGCCCGTTAATCGCCGCCGATCAATCGCCGCCGATCAATCGCCTATGGTGATGGTCAGGTCACCGACCCCGTCGACATGGCCCTCGAGTTTATCGCCGCGTTCGACCGCGCCGACGCCCGCCGGCGTACCCGAGTAGATCAGGTCGCCGGCGACCAGCTCGACCAAATGGGAAAGATGGGAAATCATCTCCGGCACGCTCCAGATCAACTGGTCGAGGTCGCCCTCCTGGCGCATCTCGCCGTTGACCTTGAGCCGGATCGCGCCCTCCTCCGGGTGGCCGATGTCATGCGCCGGCGCCATGGCCGAACACGGCGCCGAGCAATCGAACCCCTTTCCCATGTCCCACGGCCGGCGCGCCTCCTTGGCCTCGCCCTGCAGATCCCGGCGCGTCATGTCGAGACCGACGGCGTAACCGAAGACATGCTCGAGCGCCCGGGCGACGGGAATGTCCCGGCCCGTCTTGCCGATGCCGACCACCAGTTCGATCTCATGGTGGAGGTTGGACGTGGCGGACGGGTAAGGCATGACGGAACCGCCGGGGAGGATGGCGTCGGCGGGCTTCATGAAATAGAAGGGCGGCTCGCGGTCCGGGTCGTGCCCCATCTCGCGGGCATGGGCGGCGTAATTGCGCCCGACGCAATAGATGCGGCGAACCGGGAACACATCGGGAGATCCGGTGATCGGCAGCGTCGTGACGGGCGGACAGGTAATGGCATAGCTCATGGTCGAATCTCGAGATGTTGCGCGCCCTGCCGCTACCGAACCCGTGTCGTCGGAAGAGGGGGAGCGAAATATGTTGATGGGCGTCACCGAGTGACGCCGGTGCCGCCCGCTACCGGGGGCGGGCCGCATTTAAATACCACCTAACGATCCTCCATCAAAGCCCGTAATACCACGGCGCGAAAAGGCTAAATGCCAGCCACACCACGATCACCAGCGGCGCCCCGGCGCGGGTGAAGTCGAGGAACCGGTAATTGCCGGGCGCCATGACCAAGAGGTTGGTCTGGTAGCCCACCGGCGATGCGAAACTGCAGTTGGCGGCGAAAACCACGGCGACGGCGAAGGGCTCGACCGGAACGCCGAGGCCGGTGGCGATGCTGACGGCGATCGGCGTGAACAGGACCGCCGTGGCCTTGGCGTTGATCAGGTTCGACAGCACCGCGACGAGAAGGAAGAATCCGGACAACACCGATGCCGGGCCGAAGTCGCCCGCGCTCTCAAGCAACACCACGGCCAGGAAGTCGGCGCCGCCGGTTTCCTGCATGGCAAGGCCGAGAGCCAGGGCGGCGGCGATCATCATCACCACATTGCGGTCGATGGCGCGGCCCGCCTGGCGGATGTTGAGCACGTTCGCGGCCAACATCAGACCGGCGCCGCTGAGCGCCGCGATGGAGATCGGCAAGATGCCCAACGCCGCGGTGGCGATGACCGCCCCGAAGATCGCCAGCGCCCGGCGCGCATGATGGACCGAAGGCAGATCGGCGGCGGACCATTCGATCAACAACACGTCGGGATTGCCGCGCAGGGCGGCGATGTCCTCTTCCCGTCCCTGGATGAGCAGCACATCACCCCCCGCGAGGCGGATCTCGGTGATCCGGCTGCGGATCATCCGCGACTGGCGCTGCAGGCCGACGACGATGCAGTGAGTGTGGTAACGAAAGCCGATCTGCTCCAGCGTCCGGCCGATCAAGCGCGAGGTCGGCGTCACCATCACCTCGACCAATGTCTGGCTGCCGGCCTGCCAGGGGCGGGGTTCATCTTCGGCTTCCGCCTTGCCCTCGGGCTCGTCACCAAGATCCGGGTGCAGGAGATCGGTTTCATCGCCGACCAGATCGGTCAGCGCCTTGCGCGTGGCGGCGACGACCAGGATATCGCCCGGCACGAGGGTCAATTCGTCATCGAAAGGCGGCACGAAGGCGTGCTCGCCGCGCTGCAGGATGCGCAGCGTGACCTCCACCAGTTGCGGGAAATAACCGCCGAGTGGCGCCAGGCCGTCGAATCGTGAACCCTCGGTCACGCTGATCTGGGCGATGAACTGACGGCCGCCGCCGGTCAGCGCCGTCGTAAGCAAAGCGCGCGACGGCATTAGCCGCGGCGCGATGGTGACGAGATAGACCAGGCCGACGGCGGCCAGCACGATGCCGGGCAAGGTGAAATCGAAAAACCCGAAGCCGGGGCGTCCCATCTCCACCAGCGTTCCGGACACCAGGAGATTGGTGCTCGACCCGATCAGCGTCGTCATGCCGCCGAGGATCGCCGCGAAGCTGAGCGGCATCATCATCCGGCTCGGCGAATGATCGAGCCGTTCGGACAAGGTTTGCATGATCGGTATGAAGATGACCACCACCGGCGTGTTGTTGAGAAAGCCGCTGACCGCCAGCACGGTGATCAAGACCAGCGCCAGCGCCAGGAGGGCATGGCCGCGCGCCAGGCGCAGCACCAGACCGGCGCCGCGCTCGAGCACGCCGGTCGCCGCCAGCCCCTGGCCCATGACCAGCAGCCCGACCACGGCGAGCAGCGCCGGATTGGCGAAACCGGCCAGCAACTGCTTGGCGCCGAGGCGGTTGGCGCCGGTTTCGTCGATGACGGGGACGAAATGGAACAGCACCGCGAGGGTGCATATCACCCCCAGCGACGTCAGCACCAAGGGTATGCGTTCGAGCGCATAGAGCACCAATGCCGCGACGATGACGGCAAAGATCGCCCACATGCCGAAGTCGGCCCCGGTCAACGGCACTCCCCCGATCCCCTCGAAGTTTGTTGTCGTCTCGTCGGCAAAAGGTAACACGGCGAGATGCCAGCGCGAAGGGGCCCGGTTCCGCTCGGCCGATCCCGGCGGCCGGACCGCCGCGCCGCCGTTTCACCCCGGTGGTTTCCCGGGTGGTTTCCCGGCATCCTTGGCGAAGCGCCGGGGATGCCGTCGAATGCCAATCCCCATCCGGGCGCGCATCACCCGCGGTGGCGTTGCGGGCCACCGGCTTGCCAACCCCAAACGCTTGACCATCGGTTGGCGCTGAGTCATTGTGCAGGATCAAACTGAGCTTGGTAGGTAAAGGCCCTGAAAAGCAGGCGAAAGAACAATAAGAAATCCGCCCTTCCTTTTCCCTGCGGAGAATAGATAAAATATAATAACCGCGGGAGAGCAATAATTTAAATATAGGGGAAGATGTATAAGGGCTAAGGACTACGTCGATAAAAACTGGGAGAGAGCTTATGTCAGAATTCAAATTGCACCCGACCCGCCGTGGCTTCATGAAGGGGAGCACGGCGGCCGCCGGTTTAGGGGCGCTAACCCTTAGCCCCTTCGGCCCCGCCTTCGCCGCCAAATTCCCATCGCGGAACATCAAGGTTTACGTGCCGACCCGCGAAGGCGGCGGCGCCGACCGCAACCTTCGTGCCTTCACCAGCATTTGGAAAAATTATCTAGGGGTCAACTTCCAGCCGTCTTTCTATCCCGGCGCCGCGGGCCGGGTCGGCTACGAAAAATACATGGGCATCGCCAAGCCCGATTGCTATGAGCTGCTGTTTGGCAATATGGGGCCCGAGGTGTTGAACTGGGTGGTGAAGAAGCCGACCTTCGATCTCAATGACATGTTCTATTTCGGCCAGATGGACCGGGACCCGGGGATCATCTTCGTTGGCCGCAAGAGCAAGTTCAAACACATCGACGAAATCGTCGCCGAAGGTAAGAAGCGGACGATGAATGTCGGCGTCAGCCGGCTCGCCCATCCCGCCACCCTTGGCGTGCTGGCACTCGGCCGTCACACCGGCGCCAGGTTCAATGTGATCCCGCTGTCCGGCGGCAAGAACACCCGGGCCGGCGTCGCCACCGGCGAGATGGACTTCGGCGCCTTGCCTTCGGGCGGTATCGCCAGGCGGGGCAAGAACTTCAGGATTCTCGCGATCTTCGACAACGTGAACCCGATCCCGGACAAAATCAAGAACGCGGTCCTGGTCAACAAGCATTTCGGCATGGACCTGCCGCCGTTGATCGCCGGCGCGCGCGCCTTCGGGATCAAGCGGGCCGCCGTCGACAAATATCCCGACCGCTTCAAGATTCTCACCGACACCATGAACAAGGTGTACGGTGATCCGGCCTATTGGGAGGTGTTGAAGAAGACCAAGGTGCCGATGGCGCTGTTCACCAAGAGCTCCTCGCAGGCGGAAATCGAAAAGTACGTGAAGGACATCACCGCCATCGGCGAGAAGTACAAGGACCTGTTGACCGGCAAGACCTAAGGCGCAACCACGGCGTTGCCGGTGCGGTTTTCGGGCGGCATGCCCGTGCGAGGGGCATGCCGCCCTTTTTGACGAGGGATGATGACGGTCTCGCCAATCCGAGGCGTCGACCAATGACTACGGGCTAAGATGCGGCCCACCGTTCAATGGGGCGTGGCGCCTTCATTGGCGGGGAGCACCGTAGAACAAGGGTGAAGCCGAATGACGGATCACGACGAAGCGGAAAAACCTGAGCGGAAATCCCTCGGCGGGGATCTGATACTCCCCATAGGGGCGTTCCTTTTCACGCTCTATTACTTCTACACCATCATCGACGTGCCCCGGATCGCACAGATTAGCGCCTTCTTCGTCGGTTCCATTCTCCTTGTCTTGCTTGTAATTTTGGCGGTCAGGATCGGCAAGGAAGTGAAGGCGGGCACGGCCGATCTCCGCCTCGGCCCGTTGGTGGAACCCCGTTCCTTCATCCCGACGCGGCTGGCGCTCTTTGGATTGACCCTGGGATTCATCTTTTTCATCGAATGGCTGGGCTTCACCATCATCGTATTCCTGTTTCTCGTGCTGGCGATGCTGTTGCTGAGCAAGGGACAAAACAAGGGCATGATTTTCGGCGTCGCCGGGGTGCTCGCCATCGGCGGTTACTTGTTGTTCATCGTCGCCTTCAGCACGCGGTTCCCGGCGGGGCCGTTCGAGCAGTTGATGGAGAAGCTTTTCTAAAATGGAATTCGACCCCGGACTCTTCATCGGACTGTTCGCCCGAACGTTCACCTTTTGGTGGGTGATCCTGCCCGCCATCTTCCTGGGCCTAATCGTCGGCGCGATTCCCGGCTTCAGCGCCGCCAACACCATCATCATCCTGCTGCCGCTGACCCTGGCCATGGACCCGGAAGTCGGCCTCATCTTCATGGTGGCGCTTTATGCCTCCTCGCGCATGGGCGCCGGCATTCCCGCGATCCTGGTCAATATCCCGGGCACCGCCGGCGCCGCGGCCACCCCGCTCGACGGCTATCCCATGACCCGGCAGGGCCGCGGCCAACAGGCGCTCGCCATCTCTTTCGTTTCGTCGGTGTTCGGCGGGTTGCTGGCGACCGTGATCACGCTGCTGGCGATGCCGTGGTTGTCCCAGGTGGCATATTACCTCTTCTCGGTGGAGATGATCGTGGTGATGCTGTTCGGCATCTCGCTGATCGCCACCATCGCCGCGCGCGACACCCTGAAGGGCCTGATCGCCGGGTTTTTCGGCCTGATGATCGGTTACATCGGCGCCGATGTGGTCTATGAGACGCCGCGGGGAACATTCGGATTCCTCGAGCTTTACGACAAGGTGCCGCTGATCCCCGCCCTGGTCGGCCTGTTCGCCGTGTCCGAAGCCTTCGCCGTCATCGAGAACCAATCCATCCTGTCCGAGCGTGGCAAGGCAGCGATGCAGAAGGCCGGCTGGAGCGAAACCCTGGAAGGGGTCAGGATCGCGCTTTCCAAATGGTGGCACATCACCTGGACCAGCCTCATCGGCCTGGTGATCGGCGTGGTGCCCGGCGCCGGCGCCGCCATCGCCGCCTTCGTCGCCTATCAGCAATCGCGCACCTTCTCCAAAACACCGGAGTTGTACGGCACCGGGCACGTCGAAGGCTTGATAGCCCCGGAATCCGCCAACAACGGCGTGACCTCGGGCACCCTGGTGCCGCTCCTGGTGATCGGTATTCCCGGTGGCGCCACCGCCGCCATCATGCTGGTGGTGCTGCAGTACCATGGCGTCACCATGGGGCCCGATCTGTTCATGGAGAGCCCGGAACTCGCCTATGGGCCGTTCGCGGCCATGGCGGTGACCTATTTCATCATGATCTTCACCATCTTGCCGCTGGCGCGCTACATGTCGAAGATCACCGTGGTGTCCACCATCTATATGTCGCCCATCATCATTTCCTTTACCCTGGTCGGCGCCTTCGTGCCACGCCAATACATGTTCGATATGTATCTGGCCCTGGTATTCGGGGTGATCGGTTACATCGCCCGTAAGACCGGTTACCATACGGCGGCCATCCTCATCGGCGTCATCCTGGGGCCGCTGTTGGAAACCTACTTCCTGCGGGCGCTGAAGATGTCGGAGGGCGACCTCATGGTGATATTCTCATCGACGCTCGCCAACGTGCTGTGGGTCGCCCTGGCGGCATCCTTGGTGCTTCCCTATCTGATACAGCGCCGGCGTAGACTTCGCCGCGGCCAGGAAGCGGCGGCGGGCGGGACCACGGAGTAGGCGCCCGGGGTAGACGCCCGGATTGGCGTCGCATCTTCAGGGGCCCGAATACAAAGGGGGAAGAGAATGAGCACGAACGAAATCGGCGTCACCGCCAGGAACATCAAGCGCATCTCGCGTCTCGACCTACCGGGCGGCGGCCAGATCATCGTCGACGGCAAATACGCCTATATCGGCCACATGGACCCGCCGCATGGGACCTCGATCCTCGACATATCCGATCCGAAAAACCCCCGCGTCGTATCGACCATCGAACATCCGGACAACTATTCCCACTCCCACAAGGTGCGGGTCAACGGCGATGTGATGATCGTCAACATCGAGCAGTACAACCGCCATTTCCTGCGCCTTGGCGATCGCATCCCCGAGCTCAGGGCAAGCCTCGAGGCCGAGCTCGGCCGGGCGCCCGGCGACGCCGATCTGGCCAAGGCGCTCAAGGTCAAGGAAAGCGACATCCCGGGTCTCGGCGAGGCGCAAGCGCGGGGCTATAACGACGGCGGCTTCAAGGTTTACGACGTCTCGGACCGCGCCAATCCGCGCCAGATCGCCTACCAGAGGACCTTCGGCTTCGGCACCCACCGCTTCGACGCCGACGCCGATTACGCCTACATCTCGACCGAGATGGAGGGCTATATCGGCAACATCCTGGTGATCTACGACATGGCCAATCCCGAGCGGCCCGAGGAGGTATCGCGCTGGTGGATGGAGGGCCAACACCTCGCCGGCGGCGAGAAGCCGACCTGGCGGGGCTATCGCAACCGCCTCCACCACGCCTTGCGCCAGGGCGACAGGCTGTGGGCGTCGTGCTGGCAGGGGGGCTTCCGGGTGATCGACGTCGCCGATATCGCCAATCCCAAGACCATCGGCGGCTACGACTATCATCCCCCCTTCCCGGAGCCGACCCACACGGTGCTGCCGTTCCCCTTCCCGATCGACGGCAAGGACGTGGCGGTGGTGATCGACGAGGAGCACGCGCCCCACCCCGGCCAGCCCCACGCCTTCATGTGGCTGTTCGACGTCACCAACGTCGAGGACATGAAGCCGCTCTCGACCTTCCATGTCAGCGAGGCCGATTCACCCTGGAGCCGGATGGGGGAGCGCTTCGGCGCCCATCAGTACCAGGAGCATTTCTCGGACACGCGGGTCTTTATGACATGGTTCTCGGGCGGGCTTAGGGTCGTCGACGTCGCCAACCCGCTGCTGCCCGAGGAGATCGCCCACTTCATACCCGAGCCCGGCAAGGGCGCGAAGACGCCCCAGAGCAACGACGTCGATGTCGACGAGAACGGGTTGATCTACCTGATGGACCGGGTCAACGGCCTCGATATCCTGGAGATCACGGTCTAAGCTCGCGCCCCCCGGCGGCGGCTATCCGCCAACGGCCATCAGAGGATAAACCGACGATCATCAAACGATAAGGGGTCCCATGACCGATCCAGAACTCCTTCCCCCGAGCGTCGATCCCAGCAAGAAGCTGATCGGCATCCGCGAGGTCCGAGCGCGTAACGACGCCACGCCGCGCACCGTGAGCAAGGTGCGCGATTTCGAGGTCGTGACCGACGAGGTCAAGGGCACCAATACCGGCCCGACGCCGCTCGAGACCGTGCTGGCGGCCTTCCTCGGCTGCGAAGGCGTGATCATCAACCGCTGCGCCGAGGTCATGAAGTTCGCCTATTCCGGCGTCGATCTCGAGTGCGCGGGCGAGGTCGACGCCAGGGGCTCGCGCGGGGTCCAAGGCGTCAGGCCCCATTTCCAGGCGGTCAGGCTCAAGGTGACGCTTTATACCGACGAGCCGGCCGAGCGCATCGCCAAGCTCAGGAAGAACGTCGAGTACCGCTGCCCGGTGATGAACCTTTTGCGCGACGCCGACGTGGCGCTAGACGTCACCTGGGAGACCCGCCCCGCCTGAGGCCGGGTGGGGGAGCGGGGCGGATCGGGCGGGCGGTGTAGGCTCGGCCCTCGTAACGCGACAAGGCTTCTTGGCGATGCAATGAACGCAACCGGATTGCGCGCAAGCCCCGAGGGGACGCGGGCCACGGCGCGGAACATTCGAGCCTGTCTGTGGACCGCGATCGCGGTGATCTTGCTTGCCGGGGCGCCGGCGGCCCGAGGGGCCGAAATCGAGCTCGTTGGCGTCCCCGGCGGCGATTTCGTCATGGGGGAGTCGAGCGGCGAGCCCGACGAGGCGCCGCGCGCGGTGACGGTCGCGCCCTTCCGGCTCATGCGCTTCGAGGTCACGAACCGACAGTTCGCCGCCTTCATCGCCGCGACCGGCCATAGGACCGACGCCGAGCGTTCGGGCTTCGGTTACGTCTGGGACGGGCGCTGGCGGCAAGTGGCGGGCGCCGACTGGCGCCATCCCCGGGGCGCCGACGGCGGCATCGGCGCCAAGGCGGACCATCCGGTTATCCAGGTCTCGGCAGGGGACGCGGCGGCGTTTTGCGCCTGGCACGGCCTGCGCCTGCCGGTGGAGGAAGAGTGGGAGTTCGCCGCCCGCGGGCCCGGCGCGCGCCGCTACCCATGGGGCGATGCCCGGCCCGAGCAACGCGGGACCCGCCGCGCCAATTTCGGCACCGAGCGCTGCTGTGCCCCCGATCCGTCGGACGGCTTCGCGCTGACGGCGCCGGTCGGAAGCTTTCCCGCCGGCGCCTCCCCCTTCGGCATCGAGGACATGGCCGGCAACGTCTGGGAGTGGACGGCGACCGCCTTTCCCGGCCGCCCCGGCATGGTGGCGCTCAGGGGCGGCGGATGGGGCAACGATGCCTATTGCCTGCGCAGCGCCTACCGTCATGCCAACCCTCCCGACATCGGCCTTGAAATGGTCGGCTTCAGGTGCGCGGGCGACGCCAAGACGCGCGGGTATAAGCGGCCTTTGCCCCCAGGCGCGCCCGTCAAGCCGCGCCGATTCACCGCGACCGGCCGGCGGTAAAGCGGTGCTCCCGGCCATGACATTCCTACCCCTCGCCGCCCTTGGCGTGTTCCTGCGCCGCGCCGGCTCGGGGCGCTGACGCCTGGGGGGCGGCGGGGCGCCCGCCTATCGGCCCGCCCATTGCCCCAATTTGCACCAAATTCGGCCTAAAAACGGCCAAAGTCCGGGCTTTCTTGGGTCGCGATTCTTCGCCGTCTGTGCTATGATTTTCTCAGGTGAGGCCGCCAACCGTTCCGGCTTACCCATCGATCTATTCGGGTGACGGTTGCGCGAATCGCTTTGCGAGATGGTCCATCTTCAGGACCATAGGGGGCGTCGGAAACGCGCGTCGAAGCGCGTCGTTTCGCGGGCGTCGTCATCGAGCCGGCCGTTGTCATTCTTGCCAGGTGAATGAGATGGCTGAGATGGCTAATTGGTGGGAAGCCCGGTTCGAGCTGATCGGCACCGACTTAGGCGCGTTGCTGCTGCAGGGCGATCCGATCGCGATCCTATTCGTGCTCGTCGTCGTTCTGTTCGGCTATCTGGCGTGGATCGGCATCCGGGCGGTGTGGGAACATTACAGGAGCCGTTAATACCAAAGGTCCTTGATAATGACCCGGCCCTTATGATCGCTTGCGGCGTACCGGTCCCGGGCTTAAGTTGTCCGCGCACGGCTCCCATTCGCGCGCGGTCCCATAGAGGCGCGCGCGGGAGTCATCGGTGAACCGCTGGCGGAGGTGGCGATGAACGAAGACGTCTTCAACATGGAAGTCCGTAAGTTCCTCAAGAAGGTCGGGGTGACCTCGCAACGCGAGATCGAGACCGCCGTGCGCGCGGCCCTCGCCGACGGCTCGCTGGCGCCGGACGCGACGATCAAGGCACGGGTGACGCTGACACTCGAAGGGCTGAACGTGACCCACGAGATCGACGGCGACATCAGCCTCGGCTAGTCCTCCCAAGACCCGAAACCGGCAACGCCCCCGGTCCCGGCCCTTAGCCCGGCGCCATCGCGCCGGAGCGGGAAGGTGCGCTGAAAAGTTAAGGATTTCAGCGTTTTCGTGCTTCTCCACGAGCAAAACAGGCGAGCCGGGCCGGTGAATAACCCTTGTTGATCCTACCCACGCCCGATATTATCGAGCCCAGTTCAAGTCGTATGATGTCCCAAGGCCGGCGCGGGTGCGCCGTTCCATTATCAAGGGCGTTATTTCGACGGTGAGACGTTGGCTTTTCTCGGGGCGCAACCGGACCAAGAGCCGGAAGTTACGGCGGGCCAGCGAAGTTTATAGACAAAGTCAGGGAGACACATCATGAAGCTTTTCTCCAAGATCATCGGCGCGTTGGTACTGGCGGGGTTCATCCTGCCGGGCGCGTCTTCCAACCTTCCGGCCGCCGAGTATCCCAAC
>Ga0209980_10001023_pt1 | contig 15374 bp, 16 predicted proteins | sample CR02metaG_FD_183611 | JGI IMG/M metagenome (GOLD analysis project Ga0209980, IMG submission 183611) | Deep subsurface microbial communities from Mariana Trench to uncover new lineages of life (NeLLi) - CR02 metaG (SPAdes) (version 2) | ecosystem: Environmental > Aquatic > Marine > Ocean trench...
TCTCGGCATTCGAAGAAAGTACCAAACGCGGAGGTGCGACTGGTGTCGAGGCTCTTGCGTACTCAGCGGCGGCATACAGCGAGTTGGGCAAGGAACAAGAAGCCAGGGCCACAGTGCAAAAGTTGCTGGAGAAAGATCCGGATTTTTCCTTAAGGTCCTGGGTGTGGTTACGTCTGTACAAGAACCTTGACGATTGGCAGCGCCTGTTGAACGTCTTCCGCAAGGCGGGCCTGCCAGAGTTCGGCCTGGGGCAAGCGGCCGATAAGCAAGCCTATGCCTATGTCTTCAACGAAGGATCGGGCGACATTTCCATTATCGACACCAAGGCCCAAGAGGTGATCGCCACGGTGAATGCGGGCCTCCGCATCCGTTGGTTCTCTAGCCGCTTCTTCGATGGCAGGCGGGTCTGGACGGTTGACGCCGATCCCGAAAACGCACAGGTGATCGTCTTCGATCCCTGGACACTGCAAACGGTGAAACGGATCCCGTTTGGGAAAGGTCCGTCCATGAGCGTGGAGCTCAGCCCTGATCTCAAGTTTGCCGTCACCATCTCGCCCGGCACTGACGAGGTCGTCGTCATCGACACCGCAACGTACGAGATCGTCAGGAGGATACCTGTCGGGAAGTTCCCTTGTGACCTCACACTCTCCCTTGACGGAAAGCTCGCCTTCGAGCCAGATCGGGAGCAGGACACTCTCTCCGTCCTCGACTGGCGGTCTGGAAAGACGCTGAAGACCATCGCCTTGGAGACCGGCAGCAGGCCCCACATGCTCACCCTCTCGCCGGATGGCAGGCGGCTCTGGGTGCAGGAGCGGGATTCCGGCAAGCTCTCGATCTACGATACCAAGACCCTCAAACGCGTCGCACGCTTTCCCGTCGGACGCTCGCCCATCACCACCGAGTTCACCCTATCCGGCCGCAACACGCTCACCACCCACGCCGGGGAGAGCTTCCTCAAGGTCTTCGACGCCGGCAACTTGAAGGAAGTCAAGACCATCCAGGTCGACCAGAGCCCCGTGAACTCAATCTTCGGACCGGACGGGCGATATGCCTACGTCACCAACTGGGGAGGCAACACAGTTTCCGTCATCGATGTGGAGCGGTGGGAAGTGGTCAAGACAATCAAGGTCGGGAGGAAGCCCTTCGGGATCTACCTTTTTGATCCCCGTCAGGGTAAGATGGCGGGCAACCGGTAGGTTCGGCGACACCAAATCGGCCTGTATCTATCTTGGATGGTATTGCGGTCTACTAACGCTGTCCCACCACCAACCGCCATTATCCCATCTCGCCGCCCGGTAATGGTAAAGCCCTTGTCAACGACCCTTGAATTGAATCCTATGCAGCTTATTGACGGAACAAACCCTGAACCGCAGGGGGGGAGTGTCAATAGACTAGCAAGCGGAGTTTTGGCGGGCTCTTACAGACCGATTTCACCTCAAGACGCAATTAAACGACGCATTAATTACGTTCCCCGCTAAGCCAGACGACTTGATTGGTAAGCGATGGGTCAGTTGATGGTTCGGGAGGACGAGCCTGAAGAGGTAAGGTCAGAGGCGCCTTCCAGCTTGAGTAGATCGAGCAAGATAACCGCCCGATCATCGAGAGAAGGGGCCTCTAGCAGGGCCTGCTTTTCGGCCGGGTGCAGCGGTAGCGATACAGACAATCCATTGACCAAGTCCATGTCTTGGATGCGGTCGATTTCTTCTAGTTGCATCTGGAAACCTAGGGCCTTGGCGTAGCCTTCCAGGGCCCGACGGAGTGCCGGCCGGTCACAGTGCCATGTTTCATCGGGTTTGGCATCGGAAAAAACCTCATAGTTTGCCTTCACACGGCGATAACCACGATGCAACGGTAGTTCCTCTTCTAAGCGAAACCGGTTGACGCCACGTAAATAAATTGCATAGTGGCCGTCGGGTGTCTTTTCCCATTTCTCAATGTAGCCCGCACAACCCACATGATAGAGCTCCGGTGTCTCCTTTTCCGTACCAGGTAGCGGGCGATTGTCTTCCTGGGGTACAAAGGGCTGGACCATGCCAAACACCTTGTCGCCCCTGAGGGCATCCTCCACCATGCTACGGTAGCGAGGCTCGAAGATATGCAACGGAAGCGTTGTCCCTGGCAACAGCAGGGTACCGGTCAGAGGAAAAACCGGTAGGATTTCCGGAAGCTCTGTCGCGGATATACTTTCACCCATGGCTTGGTCTCCGCATCCTTTATAAGTTAGGGCCGTCGCCACGTCAAGATGAGTCTCTTCAAAGCCACGAGGCAAAGGAGGACGATACCGAAGGTGTCCACCTTAAACCTTCCACTTCTGCGCCACTTGCTCCTTGAACTCCCGTGAAAAGGCGTTCACCGCCGGAAAGCGGTCGATCCATTGGTAAGGGCGACAGGCATCGATCAAGACACGATCGCTGATGTAACCCCTCGTGTCTCTTTCCTCGGGTGAGATAGTGGGTTCACAAACCGAGGCCCAGACGTTTTTCACGATGTCGATCCCTTCCCGAACGTTGCACCGGGTGGAAATAGCCCAAATTACTTCATAGGGATTGGTAATATCGATATCATCATCCACCACCACGACCATCTTACCTCCATAGGCGCCTGCTCGCGCCCCCGCTGCCACGAGGAGTGCCTGCTTGGCGTGCCCCGTGTAACGCTGCTTGATGGCTATCACGGTAAAGGGGCCAGGTTGTCCGCCATAGACAAAACCCCACACGCCCTTAATATCCGGCACCCCGGCCCTCTCCAATTGCTCCCAGAGCGTAATGGCACCCAATGGAATGGGGAGGTAACTGTTGGGTGGCTTGAGGGGAGGGGCCCCCAGAATAATCGGATCGTTTCTATAATAGACCCTCTTGACCGTCATCAAAGGCACATCACCCACAGTCGCTTCTGTATAATACCCCGGCCACTCACCGAAGGGTCCCTCCTTGGGCAGTTGCTCAGGCGGGAGAGGGGGAATTTCCCCCTCGAGTACGACCTCACCGTTCGCAGGTAATGGTAAACCTGTCACCACACCTCGAACCACGGGAATCGGTGCGCCTTGGATCCAACCTGCAAACTCATATTCACTCGTGTCCGGCGGCAATGGCATCTGTGAGGACAAAAATAGGCTCGGCTCCTGGCCCAGAGTGATCGCCACGGGAAGGGGTTTTCCCTGAGCATGGCTTCGATCCATGGCAAGGCGACCATGTTTCCCCTTGTTCATCTTGACTGAGACCTTGTTCTTTTCCTGGATCATCACACGATAGGTCCCCACATTGATCTTCCCCGATTCAGGGTCCTTGGTGATGATTCCACAACCGGTTCCCACATAGGGCCCACCGTCCAGGTCGTGCCAGATGGGCGTTGGGAATTTGTAGAGGTCCACTTCATTCTCTCCCATCTGGTTTTCAAAAACCGGTCCTCCTTCCACTGGCTCTACGGGGACGGGCTGGAAGGTCAAGACCCGCTTGCGCCACGCGTGAAGAAAGTCCACCCCCTTCAGCTCCAAGGGAAGCCCCATGGCCACAGCGGCCCTACGGCAGGTCCGAAAGACATTGGATATGACGCGAAAACCGCGGGGATAATCTTTAAAGCCATCGAATAGTAGGGCAGACTCCTCCCTCTCTCCCATGAGCTCTGTTAGGGCACCCACCTCAAGGTTCAAATCTACTCCCTCCAAGCGTTTCAGCTCGCCGATCTCCTCGAGACAACGAACAAAACTTCTCATATCTCGCACAGGTTCCATAAAATCCTCCAGTTACTGGCCTAACAGTATGCCGCCGGTCTGTCCCGAGCGTAATCTCAGACGGACACCAATGTCAATGTGCCCCAAAACTAGCGGGAGCTGCCGACTCTTTGGAAAAATCTTTCCTAACAACTCGTACCCTATTTCGCTTGCTGGCGCTGGCGCTTTTCTATATAGCTGGGATTCTCCGAATAGAGGACGCCTCCGTTGGACCAATCGGAGATCGGGATATCGTGAAGGAGCACGTGAACCTCTTTAGCGTCGGTCCCAGCCCCGTCCACCATCGCTTGGGTAATCCCTGCGACAATTTTTCTTCTCTGCTCTGCCGTCCGCCCCTCAAACATATATACGTGAACTAATGGCATGGTTCCCTCCTTACGATTAAATTACTAACCAAAGACATTTTGAAATTTTCCAGCGCAGCGCTAAGCGCTTGGAGCAGCGATCAGTAAGCAGTTAGCAGCAGGCAGTGGGACGCACATCGTGATAAGTTTCCGGACACACTACACCCTTTTTGTAGCTCTTTGCTGCCTCCTGCATACTGCCTTTTGTCTTTCTGTCGTCCGTACTTCTGTTGTCTGTTAACGCTTTGCGCCATGCACCTTGCTCTTTGCGTCTGGCGCTCTGCTCTTTGCCATTTTTCGTCTGCGATAATCGGCGTAAATCGGCGGTTAATTATCTGTTTCAGTGCACCGTCTTATCCCCCTCAATATGACAGCTCCAATGTAAACCCCAGGACCCCGGCGTCTGGAATGTTGCCAGTCCCACCGATGGGACATAAAACAACTAGGGCTATACTCAAGAACGCCAACAGAGCTGACAAACTACGCATGCCGACCAACCGTGGGGAGTGTTACGAATTTAAGGTCAGTAACATCATAGCGCTTGCCTGTCAATTGACAAACCCCCTGTGAATCAGTATGTTGGCCGCACTGTTATGGCTACGGTGTCTCGTTTCGGGGTGTCCCTAGAACAAGATTTGTTGACGATCTTCGACCGCAACATTTCCAAGGAAGGTTACGCCAATCGGTCAGAGGCCATCAGGGACCTGATTCGTGATCACCTGATTCAGAACCGAATCAGCAATTCCCATGAGGAAATTGTTGGGGTGGTAACCCTTCTCTACGACCACAGAACGCGCCGGCTAGGGGATCTCTTAGCGGACATGCAACACAGGGCAGAGGTGAGGATCAATACCAGCTTACATGTACATTTAGACGAGCATAAATGTCTGGAGGTGATTGTGATACAGGGAGAGAGCCAAAAGGTTCATGGGGTGGCCGGTCGACTCATCGCCACGAAAGGAGTAGAAAACGGCAAGCTTGTAACCACTGTCGCGTGAAGCCTGGGAAAATTTTTTTCTGAAATGGTAACACGATTAACAAACCAATAACACGAACGGACGGTTCCAGCAACCGGCTAGCGTCTCTGTCACGACCATGATGAGAATGAGTCCATATTTGCCCACTCGTCTTTGTAGATTCACCTTTTGGGGACTATTGCCTCTCCTCATAGTCTTTAGCGCCTGTGACAAGAGAGCAAACCAGGTGTCAGGGCTGGACAGTGAGAAGCTCAAGGTCGTCATCACTGTTGCCCCAATTACCAGCATGGTCGAGAACATCGCCGGAGACAAAATTCAACTGACCGGGATTATCCCCGAAGGAATGAACTCCCACACTTTCGAACCTATCCCATCGGACATCCGGCTACTGGTAGAAGCTGACCTCATCATACTCAACGGGCTAGACCTCGAGATTCCAACTTTGAATCTTGCCAGGGCCAACAAGAAGAGCGGGGCCACGATACTTCTTCTTGGTAACAAGACCCTTGGCGAAGCAGACTATGTCTTCGACTTCAGTTTCCCGAAGGATCGGGGTCATCCCAATCCTCACCTCTGGCTGAATCCTAAATATGTCATGCGGTATGCCCAACTCATCAGCCATGAGCTTGGCCGGCTGGACCCAAAAAACCAGGCTACCTACGAACAGCATACTGCGACTTACCTTAGTAGACTTGAAGACTTAGATCAGGCCATCGCCAAAGCGGTACAGACCATCCCGAATCGGAACCGTCGACTGCTGACCTACCATGACTCTTGGCCCTACTTCGCCCGCCGCTACGGTTTCCAGGTCATCGGCGCCGTTCAGCCCTCTGACTTTTCCAACCCCAGCCCTAGGGAAGTTGCTAGACTCATCGACCAGATCCGTAGAGAAAAGGTACCTGCCGTCTTCGGATCTGAGGTTTTTCCTAGCCCCATCTTAGAGCAGATTGCGAAAGAGGCAAAGACCAGATACATCGACAAGCTCCGCGATGATTATCTTCCAGGTTCCCCTGGAGACCCCGAGCACTCCTACATTGGTATGATGCTCTACAATGTGCGGATCATGTTCGAGGCGCTAGGAGGCTCCACGGAAGATCTTAACGCGATTAACCCGGAACCCGTAGCCGGTTCGCACGCAAATTACCGAGCGTAAGGAGTGATTGTCCCATGAGCCCAGACCACCACCACGTAACCGACCCGCATACAGGCCGAGGAAGCCTGCACCCCCATGGGTCCATGGAGCCCCATGGGGCTCAGCTCCAGGAAGTTCCCCTGCTGGAGATTGACCATGTCACCAGCGGTTACGAAACCGGGCCTGTCATACAGGATGTCTCCATCAAGATTTGGCGTGGCCAGTTTGTCGCCGTGGTGGGTCCCAATGGAGGAGGAAAGACAACCTTGCTCAGGACCATCCTTGGAACTATCCGCCCTACCGGGGGAAAGGTGGCCCTGAGAGGACAACCGGTCACCGCGGGGAGCCTGGGGAGAATCGGCTTTGTCCCGCAGCTCGAGACCATCGATTGGAATTTTCCCATCACCGTCGAAGAGGTCATTCTGATGGGCCTTTACCGTAAAAACCACTGGCTGAAGCGAATCACCAAAGAGGACCGGGTGAGACTCCATGAGATGATGGAACGGCTCAATCTTGCAGGTCTGGGCAAACGTCATATCCGGGAGCTATCCGGCGGCCAGCAACAGGCGGCCTTTCTCGGTCGCGCCTTGCTAGGGGAACCGGACCTCATCTTGCTCGACGAGCCGACTGCGGGTCTGGACATCCGGTCCAGGGATAATGTCGTTCACTTCCTACACGAGATCAATCATCAAGGTGTCGCCATCATCCTCACCGCCCATGATTTGAATTGGGTCGCCGCTCACCTGCCCTGGGTTATCTGTTTAAACCGCCGTGTCATAGCCGAAGGACGACCACCACAGGTTTTCAACTCGGAGGTCTTAAGGGAAACCTACCGTGGAGAAATGGTGGTTTTCCAGCATGAGGGTATGATTATGGTGGGTGAACGACCCCACTCCCTTTGAGCTGAACCAATCGATAAGATGATTTCTTCTTTTAATCCTCTTCAGTACGAGTTTTTTCGCCATGGGCTCCTCGCTGCTATCCTCGTTGGCGCGTTGTGCGGTTTTGTAGGTGTGTACGTAGTCCTACGAAGGATGAGTTACATCGGTCACGGGCTTGCCCACGCTATCTTTGGCGGTGCAGTCCTCAGCCTAGCCATTAATATTAACTTCTTCATTGGGGCGGGAATCTGGGCCCTCATGGCGGCTGCCCTTGTTCACCTCATCGCCCACCGGAGGTTGGTCGGTGCGGATGCCGCCATCGGCGTGGTCACCACATCCAGCTTTGCCATTGGTGTAGCGATTGTTTCCACCTACCGTCGATTCACAAGAAACATTGAGGCGGCGCTTTTCGGTAACATCCTGGGAATCACACAAAGTGACCTCTGGATTATTGCTGCCATCGCGCTGCTGGTGTTTTTGGGAATTATTATTATTCGGCGGCAGCTCCTTTTCTCCACCTTCGACCCCGAGGTTGCCTCTGCCTATGGGATCTCCACCGGCTGGACTGATTTTGTCTTCATCCTTTTACTCGCCATTACGGTCTTGGCTTCAACACAGATCCTTGGTGTTACCCTCGTCGCCGCCGCCATCGTTATTCCCCCGGTCATTGCCCGCTACCTGACGCGGAGCTTTCACACCCTGCTCATTGTCTCACCGATCATCGGGGCCCTCTGCGGTGCCGTTGGTATGTTTCTGAGCTATTACCTCGATATCTCTTCTGCCGCCACAATCGTATTAACCGCCGCCGCCCTCTTTCTTGTGGTCGAGGTTGGGCTCACCCTCAGAAAAGCCTTTACCGCCTGACCACCCGATCCCGTTGTCGGGACGTCTTGGGCCTTTTGTCCCATGGACTGGAAATTCAATATTACGGAAACTTAGCGTCGGCTCCATAGTTGATCATGGGAACGACTGGGGGCGATGTGTTGTTTATATATTCTGGCCGTTCCTGCTAAGAAAGAAGAAATGAAACGATCCGCTTACATCCCCATTGCGCTTCTTCTTCTCAGTGCCCTGGCGGCCGCATGGTATTTTTGGGGGCGTGCGTCGTCTCAACCTCAATATACTCTCACGCAGTATCTCACGGCCGTCTATGCTCGTGATTACAACACGGCGTACCAATGGATCTCGGCCGAGGACCGCGAGGTGAAGAGTCGTGAGCAATACCTGCGGGAAAATCCCTCCTTCTCCGGCCTGGCCTTACGCTTGGTCCGCGTCCTAGCCAACCGGATGGAGATCAATGATGTGCGCAGTACCGACCACGGGGACAAAACGACCCTCCGCTTCAACCTCAAACTACCGGACGCCAGCGATCCTTCCCTACAAGAGATCTTTCTGGATTTTGACCTCGACCGCATCAACCGTCTTTCGGCAGAAGAGAGTCGGGCCATCGAGCAACAACTAAAAACTCTCGCCAAAATAAATAAGCTCCCCATGTTGGAAGGGGAAGAACAATGGGAGCTCGTGAAAGAAGCGGATGGCTGGCGAGTCTTTCTCAATTGGGCCGGTGCCACGAGAGTTTTATTTGAGGCTAAGGTCATGGAGGGGCTACCCTGGAGGTTCGAACCGGTGCCGGATGAGGTCTGGGCTAAGCCGGGGGAAACCCTCCACGCCGTTTACAGGGTGAAGAATCTGTCTGACAAACCCATTACCGCCAAGGCCCGACATATCAATGAGCCGAAAGAGTTGGCATCCAAGTACCTTGAAATTGTTCAGTGCTTCTGCTTCATTCAGCAAACACTGGCTCCGGGAGAAGAAAAAGAGTTCCCCCTGGTCTTTAGGGTCAACTGGAATGTACCAGAGGAACTCAAAGAGTTCCGGGTCTCCTATGAGTTTTATCCCATCGACAGGTTTCCGGAAAACTAAAGGTCCCCTATGATGCCCCGAAAGCGGCCCCTGTGGGCATATACGCTACTTTCGCTGCTGGGAATTTCCTTGCTCGCAATTGCCGGTTTATGGTTGATGACTCGGGCAGAGACCAAGGGTACTCTGGAGATCCGTCTCAAAGATCATCGGGAAGCCATCGGCGATTTCGCCACACTAGAAGTGAGCGTCAGGGTTGTGCGCCTCAGTCCTAAAACAGCAAGGACTGCTGCGCAGGCCGATTGGCAGGATCTCAGTCCATCGGTGAAACAGGTGGATTTGACTCGATATACGGGAAAGAATTCCGCAGTGATTTTCCATGGCAAACTGGCGCGGGGCCACTTCGAAGCGATTCATTTAAAACTAGATCCCGTCAAAGGCATACTGAAAAAAAACCAACAGGAAGTTCTCATTGAGAACTTGATCACCCCAATCAAACTTCCTTTCTCTATCCACCCAAGGACAGAAACAGGTATCGTACTGGACCTCGTGGTCCTTGATATAAGGGATCATCCTCCGCAGGGGTATGAGCTCCACATCAAAGGGTACGAGCTCTATACTGGTGGCCGATTAGTCGATAAAATACCACCCGGTTAAACGGTCATACACAAAGCGATTAACAATGACTCAAAACATTGACAAACGTCCTACCCTCCAAATCGTTTTTGGTGCCTTCCTACTCTTATTTCTCGGTGGCATAGTTGCGTGGAGTCTCAAGGTTGGACCCAGCTTTTGGCCCCTCAGAGGGGGAAGTCAAAAGTCTTTGGAGGGGCCAGGGGATTTTGGCACGGTACCCGACTTCTCTCTGGTTGAACGGAGTAAAAGGACGTTCAACCTACACGAGCTTCGCGGCAAGATCTGGATCGCCAACTTTATCTTTACCACCTGTACCGAGACCTGCCCGACCCAAAGTGCCGCCTTGGCCGGACTCCAATCGGACCTGGACCTCAAGGGAAAAATCAAACTGGTCTCCATCACCGTGGACCCGAAACGAGACACACCAGAGGTGCTTTCCCAGTATGCAAGCCGCCTTGGCGCCCACCCGGACCAGTGGTTCTTCCTAACGGGGAAACAAGAAGAGATCTACCGCCTGGCCCAGCAGGGTTTTCACCTCGGTGCCGCCCAAGTTGCAAATAGTAGCAACAACCCAGCCTACATCCATAGCTCCAGACTCGTGTTGGTGGACGGGGAAGCAAAAATCCGGGGTTATTACGAGAGCAACGACCCTCAGGCATTGCACAAACTCACTCACGATATAAAATTGATCCTAAGACAAGATAAGACCTATGGCTAAGAAATCCCGACGAAAGAACCCACAGGCAAAGGCCGTCGCCGAACCGCCCGCCCTCCGATCCATACCCAACTGGCCGTTACTCGGTTTCGCAACGATTGGCATGGGGCTTACGATCTACCTCACCGCCTCGACCTGGACTGGGCAAGAAGTGGCAGGCTGCACGGTAGGGAGTGGGTGTGAAGTGGTCCTGAACAGCCGTTGGGCTACGCTATTTGGGTTACCCACTTCATTCTGGGGCCTACTCGCTTACGCCAGCCTTGGAGGTATCTCATTTATCAAGCGCGTCGACGTCCACTGGAAATTGGCATGGATCGTTTCTCTGTTTGGCGTCTTTTACAGTGTCTACCTGACATCCATTTCATTCATCAAGTTAGACACCGCCTGTCCTTACTGTCTCACGTCGCTTGCTCTGATGCTGGCTAGCCTGGGCATCGTCAGCTATCAGTGGCCGCGAGAGCTGTCTGGATTTTCCTGGGGGTCGTGGACCCTCAAGACTGTTCCGGCTGGGCTCATCCTTGTGCTGGCACTCCACCTAAACTACACCGGGATCGGGGGCGAAACCACCGGGGTTGCCGAAGACGCCAAACTCCGTGCTTTGGCGGAACACCTAGAAACGGCAAACACAAAATTCTACGGGGCGTTCTGGTGTTCCCACTGCGAAGAGCAAAAAGCGATGTTCGGATCGTCCGCTCACCGTTTGCCATACGTTGAATGTAGCCCACGGGGACGAAGGGCACCCCAGGCCACCGTCTGTAGGGTAATGAGTATCCGAAGTTACCCCACATGGATCATCAACGGCCGTCGTTATTCCGGTAGGCTGAGCCTGAAGGAATTGGCCCAGCACAGTGGATTTAACGGCACCTTTTAACCCTTAGTACTCATTAGTAATCAGACATGAACGATTTTATCACCCAGGCTTTTGAAGATAGCATTCAGGCCAAAAAAACATTCCTGAAAGAAAACCTCGACAACCTGATCACAGTCATTGACCGCATCGCCCAGGCCTTCGCCAATGGCAACAAGCTTTTGCTCTTCGGCAACGGGGGGAGCGCCGCCGATGCCCAACACATTGCGGCTGAATTCGTCAACCGATTCCGCATCGAGAGACCCCCTCTCCCCGCCCTCGCCCTCACCACGGATACCTCCGCCATCACCAGCATTGCCAACGACTACGACTACAAGGAGATCTTCGCCAAGCAGGTGCGGGCCTTGGGTAAAGAAGGGGACCTCGCCCTGGCCATCTCCACCAGCGGGAACGCCGCCAATGTCCTAGCCGCTGTGGCCGCCTGCAAGAAACTCAAAATCACCACCGTGGGACTAACCGGAGGAAATGGAGGGAAATTGTCCAAGCGGACCGATTTCCTACTGCGCGTTTCCGCAACCAAAAGTACGGCACGGATTCAGGAGACCCATATTCTCGTCGCCCATGTTATCTGTGAAATGGTAGACCAGAAGCTCTTCCCGTCCTAAATCTCTCATGGCCTCTAGCTATGGCGAAAAAAACTTTTAGGCCCCTAGACTTCCCGAGGGCTAAAACCTACCCGTTGAAAAGGCGCTTTAGCAAGGTCCAGCAAACTCACTTTGGTAAACCCTCTGCCAAGGGAACCCGGCTTCGCTCCTTTATAAACGGGCTACCCAACATTCTAGCAGCCCAAAGTTTCAAAGAAGTAACACGAAACATGGCAACGGCCCACCGGAAAAATAAGACTATCTTGCTGGGAATGGGGGCCCACTCCATTAAAGTCGGACTAAGCCCGCTAATCATCGACTTCATGCAAAAGGGCATCCTTAGCGCTGTGGCCATGAACGGTGCCTGCATCATCCACGATTTCGAACTCGCCCTAATGGGCCAAACCTCTGAGGATGTAGCCGTCAGTCTAAAGGATGGAAGCTTTGGAATGGCAGAGGAGACCGGGGCCTTTTTAAACGAAGCCATTTCTCAGGGGCATGAGCGGGGAGAAGGAATTGGCGCGGCCGTTGGAAAAGCCATTGTCCAAAACAAACTGCCTCACCAACGCCTGAGCATCCTTGCTGCAGGAGCACAACTGGGGGTCCCCACTACCGTTCACGTGGGCATCGGAACAGACATCATTCACATGCACCCCAAGGTGGATGGTGCCGCCCTAGGCGCCGGGAGCCTGCAAGACTTCCACACCCTCACTTCAGTCGTGGCGACCTTAAAGGACGGGGTCTATCTGAATCTGGGCTCGGCGGTCATTCTACCCGAGACCTTCTTGAAGGCATTAAACCTGGCCCGTAACCTGGGTCATTCGGTAACCAACCTCACCACAGTCGACCTGGATTTTCTTGCCCACTACCGTCCCCTCACCAACGTCGTCGCACGCCCTACGTTGGACAGTGGAAAGGGATATCACCTCACTGGACACCTGGAGATCATGGTGCCATTACTATTTGCCGCAGTCCTAGAGGAAATGGTGTAGAGTCCTCCCGAGCCGTGATGACGCAAAGCACGAAGCGAAACCGGCTGGCAACGGGCAGCACGCCGCTAAACGCAGAGCAAAACCAGTACTGAGTAACGAGTACTGAGGACTGAGTGCAGTTAGCTATCAGCAGTCAGCTATAAGTTGTCAGCCAAAGATACGAGAAAGACAGTATGCAGTTAGCAGTAGGCAGCAAGAAAACACTAGGCAGAAGGCAGAATGCAGCAAAGAGTAAAAAGGAACGGTACGACTGGAAGATTTCGAAATTCGAAATTGCAAATTCGAATTGGCTCCACCCCGATCTCCGGTCCCTGGTCCTCAGTCTGCGGTCATTCGTCACCGGTCAACTGGTAAGAGCAGTGTGCAGTTAGCAGTAATGAGTCCGGAGCTGAAGCTTGACGGCTGAGAGCCGATGGCTTAAAAATGGACGCTATGCACTCTGCTCGTTGCCATTTTTTATCTACGTTAATCAGCGTGAATCTGCGGTTAGTTCTTAATTAAAGAAATGTTTTTCGGCGAAAATCGGCGGCTAATTGCTCCTAACGTTATGCGACATGCGCTTTGCTTTTTGTTGCTGATAGCTGACTGCTGATAACTGATAGCTGGTTTCCTGAAGTCGTTCTGTTGAACATTCTATCGGCAAGAATCTAACTCACATGGAAACTTCCCGCCGAGAGCTGATGCAGGTGTATCGCCGTCTTTTCCGACATTACGGCAACCTACACTGGTGGCCTGGAGAGAATCCACTCGAGATCTCTGTGGGGGCGATCCTAACTCAAAATACGGCCTGGTCCAACGTGGAAAAGGCGATCCGACATCTCAAGGAGAACCAGGTTCTAAGCGTCAGGACCCTTGGCCGCCTGTCCCTCGGTCATCTAGCTCAACTCATCAAATCGGCGGGTTACTTCAACGTGAAAGCGCACCGGCTCAAAAATTTCATCTCCTTCCTCCAAAGTCGCTACGGAGGAAGCCTCAACAAAATGTTTGGTCAAGACACCTCGCGTCTGCGTGAGGAGCTACTCTCCGTCAACGGCACCGGCCCAGAAACCGCAGACTCAATCCTACTGTACGCTGGCGAAAAACCAGTCTTTGTTATTGACGCCTACACCAAGAGGATCTTCTCCCGTCATGGCGTGATGGCTTACGGAAATAGTTACGACGATTTTCAGCAGCTTTTCATGAAACGTATTCCCCCCGATATTCCGCTGTACAATCAGTACCACGCGATGCTGGTCTTCACCGGCAAAGATTTTTGCCGCACTCGACCCCGCTGCGACTCTTGCCCTCTCAACGGCTGGCGCAACGTGCCGCCACTCAAATGCCCTTAATCTGACGCCTAGATCCATCAAGCCTCCGTCAATATTAGGAAGCCGCCCCCCTTGGGCCCATTTTGGCCACCCAATGCGGACAATTAAGGACTAATAGGGCAAGCCGCCACATCATAGCAAGGTAGTCTCGCTGTTGGCAGATCCCCGTTGGGACAATTGGATCATTCTCGGTACATAGGCGACAAAAAATGTACCCCAATGACCAGAGGGGTCGCGCAGGGGACTCGCATTCTCGTGCAAACACCTTCTGTATCCATGCTTTGGCCCCAGCGGAGGAGTAACCAGGGGAGTGAGAAAAGACACCCTTATTGGTGGGCGGGGAATCCGCCCCTGGCATCATATTTGCTCCAAAATACCCCAATCCTATGAAAATCGCTCGATGCAAAACAATTTAGCGATTCAGACCAACAAGCACCGGAGGAAATTCCATGACCCCAAACGGCGAATTCACTTTCTCCATTGAACTGATCCTTTACATCCTCACCCTTCCGGTATCGTGGATCCCGAAGGTCCACACCATTATCCTGAACTTCCTCTGGGATTTCTCCACACCCGTGGAAGCCTCTGTGAAAGGCATTGTCTTCCTGCTCCCGGGCCTACACCTTATTGTGGCCATGTGGGCTACCATGCTCGCCTTGTATACCGTCCCCTTCCGCTCAGGGCGAGGCGCCTTCATCGTCTCCCTTATCACCACTTGGTGGGATACGGGTCGAACCATTGCCCTTTATTGGTTGGGTTTCGTTCGGGCTGCATTCCTTACCTTGGGGTGGATTTGGGGTTTCATCCGTATCGTCACCGGCGGGCTTTACCTAGCAATCGTCGAAGTCCTCATGCTTCCCCTCTCCATTGTCAAGCGGGCTACTCACAGCTCCTTACAGCCTGGTATTCCGTGGATCGCCATCTGTCTCACTATGCTTTGGATCACTATCGAGGCGGGCCTCTTTAGCTACACCATCTACCCTATGATCTCTGAGATCGCCGCTGACCTCGTGGGGACCAGTGGCGGTGTGTTCCTCCAACCCGCACTGTTTTTCATCCTGTTCATGCTCATCGCCGGTAGCTTTGCCTGTATGCAAGTCATGGTCGACGCCATCCACCAGAAAAACTACAAGGACTTGGTTCAGATGCTCATCGTGGAAGTCTTTGTCATGTTCGTTGAGGTGGTCTTCCTTTACCGCGAACTGGTGGACGCCGTCACCCCTGCGCTGGCGCAGCAAAGCGGTGGTCAGCTTCGTATCGGTATTTTCGGTGTGCTCGCCATCTCAGCCATGTGCTGGACGGGCATCCGTGGCATGACCTGGTTCCTCTTAGGTAGGTATGGGACGCC
>Ga0209980_10001024_pt1 | contig 15366 bp, 22 predicted proteins | sample CR02metaG_FD_183611 | JGI IMG/M metagenome (GOLD analysis project Ga0209980, IMG submission 183611) | Deep subsurface microbial communities from Mariana Trench to uncover new lineages of life (NeLLi) - CR02 metaG (SPAdes) (version 2) | ecosystem: Environmental > Aquatic > Marine > Ocean trench...
AATGCTGGAGAACCAGTAACAGTAGGACCAGTGCAATACATTGTAACATTTGAGGGAACTCATCAAGGAAACAAAGAAACACAACCAGAATACACCTTTGTAAAAATTAGAATAGAGGCAAAAAACATTAGCCAAGAAACAACAAGAATGTCTGGCATTCAATTTTACCTAATTGATGAAAAGGAACAAAAACACGAGGCAGTTTACGTGGGATTTTCTGAAGAAGACCTAATTGATGATAATTTAGAACCCGGAAAACCCGTAAGCTGGACTACACAGTTTGATGTTCCATTTGATGAACAAAAACAATACAACATTGTAATTCGTCCAACAAAACAACAATCAACAGTTGACACTGCAATGATTTGTCTTACAAATTGTTGATCGCAAAAAATTAAAGTTTTTTCGAAAAATTGTTGTCAAAAATTCCTATTTTTGGGGCAATAATGTTCAACTTTACCCATATAACCGCGATGAATAATCCGAAGTAGTAATGGTATCCGCTAAAGCGAAACGAGCAGCTGCAGCTAAAAAAGCAGCAGCTACTAGAAAAAGAAATGCCGCAGCAAAAGCAGCAGCAGCAACTAAAGCAGCAACTTCAAGAAAACGAAGTCGTGCTGCAAAAAAAGCAGCAGCTACTAGAAAGCGAGCAGCTCCTAAAAGAAGAGCAGCACCAAAACGAAGAGCAGCACCAAAACGAAGAGCAGCTCCTAAAAGAAGAGCAGCTCCTAAAAGAAGAGCAGCACCAAAACGAAGAGCAGCTCCTAAAAGAAGACGATAGACTGCTTTTTCTTACTTTTTTCTATCAAGAGTTACTAGTGTTAAAATAAAATATTTCTAAATTCGAGTTTAGAAACATTATAATTTTCTAGTCGTTATTCATCTTTAATTCAGGCAAGACAAAAATTCGTTCAAGCCTTATCTTGAAGATGATTCTTTTTTCATCTTTTCTTTTGAAAGGATAATGATCACGGCCGGTGTATTGCATAGTAAGTCTATCTGCATGTTTGTAATCATAGTCTGGAATCATTTCAACAACAGTTCCTCTAATTGTTGTCATGTCAAGAGGATTGTCTTTTGAAACAACTGAAATTGCCACTCGAGGATCTCGCAAAACATTTTTGTGTTTAATTCTACCTTCTGCAGTATTTACCAAAACGTGTCCGTCCTCATAGTTTGCCCAAACAGGAGATAGTTGTGGTGAACCATCTTTCATCAACGTTGCAATAAAGACCAGATTTTTATCTTGGAATAGTTTTATGGTTTTTTCATTCATATGATTTTTGATACAGTATACTAGATAATTATTTTACGTTGCCAAAATTCAGAAAGTTTTAAAAGTGAAAAAAAGGGTTATTTTTTTCCTGTATTCTCTAGTATGTTTGTCATGGCTCTATTCATAATCTCCACGACCAAATACTGGGAATAGTACTTGTGATTGTTGTTTTTGCTCTTTTTTGATGGTGTAATCTTTGGAACTAGTCCTTTGAGGATTTTTTCAATTTTAACTGATGTACTTTCTATTATCTTGGAGTACTTTGTATCAAAATCATCAGGCGCAGTGTATCCCAACAGCTTTGTCGATGTGCTGTAAAATTTGGTGATTGCACCACGTGCCTCCTCAATTTTTACAAGTTCAATTAGACCAGAATTTTTTAAAATTTCTAAATGATGTCTAACTGTAGTTAGGGCTTTTTTGTAACCTGTCTTTTTTAGCTCGTTTGCAATCTGCTCAGCAGAAAGTGAGTTGCGGTATAAAATTTCCATGATTTTTGCTCGTGCAGGGTCTTCAATTGCGCGGGCGTGCTCTGTGCTTAGGGTAACTATACGGTTTACTTTGATTTGTTTTTCTAGTAATGTAGACATACAGAATATTCCTCAAATTCTGATCTAAAAGATCCCTGTATCATATTTTTTTGTCTAATCGCATTAAATTTTATCCATTTTAGTATTTTTCCTATCGATGTTACCATAATAGATTTGTTATCATATTTTTTGTATCACTATCATATTCATTGATAGCATTACAATTAGAACCATATTGATTATGTATTTTTTGGAGCGATACAAAAAATAATAAAAAATGACAAAAAATATCCATCTTGGAAACCTTTGGTGTCTTTTGGGTCAAATCATGCCGTCTCGACGGTTTTGTCAAGGTCTCCTAAAATCAAATTTGAGTTGAAATCTATCTTAAAGTCATGTTAGTCACAAGATTACAGTCTTGAAAATTAAAGAGAATGACCAGTTAATTTCTCAAATGCTGCAACATAACGATTTGTCATTTTTTGTATAATTTCTTCAGGTATCTTAGGGGCCATTGGTTCTTTTCCTGTATCTCGTGCATCATCAAATTGTTTTTGATATCCATTACCAGTTAACCAATCACGTAAAAGTTGTTTGTCATATGCTTCTTGAATTTTTCCAACTGTATAGGAATCTTTTGGCCATAGTCTGTACTCATCAGGTCCAATCGAGTCACCCAAAAGAATCTCTCCATTCAAAATACCAAACTCTAATTTCAAGTCAGCCAGAATAAAACCTGCATTATCGGCAACCTTTGTCATCTTTTTGTAAATATCAATGGAGGTTTTTTCAAGCCATTTGTACTGCTCTTCTGAAACTAGTTTCATCTCAATTGCTTTTGTTTTGTCAATTGGAATATCGTGCTCTGATTTTGTAGTAGGATCAAAAATTGGCTCTGGGAGTTTTGCAGCAAGTGAAGTATTAGTTCCTGGAGGTAATTGCACTTCTCCATTCTTCCATCTGCTTACCAGGCTTCCATAAAAATAGCCTCGGACTACACATTCTATAGGAAGCATGTCCATCTTTTTTACAATAATTTCAGTATCAGATTGTCTTTTTACAAAATGGTTTGGCACAGGTAATTCATTGAACCAAAATTCGGCAAATTTACATAAAACCTCACCTTTTCGCGGAATATTTTCCTTAAATTTTACATCATATGCCGAAACTCGATCTGAGAATCTGAAAAGTATCTCATCTTCATTGTATACATAAAGATCCTTTACCTTACCTGAGGTAAGAAATTTCATCAAAAATCATCAATACACATAAGATTTAACTGCTCGGAAAAATCTAAGAACCCATCATTCCAACCATCTTTGGAGGGGTTCGATAAGCCTTGCTAACAAAGATATCATTATCGGCGGTAATCATTACAAACTCCATAGAGTTTTCAGATGGTGGTGAAAGCAGAATCTTATCACCAGGCTCCAGAATTTTAATATCAAGTGTATCTCCATCTCCAAAATTTATGTGAATATTTGTAAGTGGTTTTGAACCAATGTTATGTAAAGTAACCCTTCCAATATCAAACAAACTTTGCCTGTCAATTATTGGATCTACAAAAATTTCATAATCCTGTGTGGGTATTGAAAATTTTATTATGTCTGAACCAAAAAATACCGTCATTGCTCCTATTAAGGAGGCAATTACAATGAGTAGAATTGTGTAGTTTTTCACCAGAAATATTGAGTGATTCTAATAATTAAAACTAATTATTTAACTTGCACACCGTTCCAAAACGCTATCATTCCCTTTATTTTCTTAGCAGCGTCGTTTGGTTCAACATAATACCATGCACAATCCTTGTTGGTATCACCATTTACAGTTACAGAATAATAATTTGCCATTCCTTTCCATCCGCAAAATGAAGTAAAGTCTGTTTTTTGAAAATATTCTTTTTTAATAGAATCAATTGGGAAATAATGATTCCCTTCAACTACTACAGTATTGGTACTTTCGGCAATTACAACATCATTCCATATTGCTTTCATGCTTATTGAACAAATTGTTTCCATTTAAAAAATTTCCTAAATCAATTTCATGTAAATTATTGGTTTGGGGTTTTAAAATCGTGGCAAAATACCAAGTCTAGATTTTGCAGATATGACAATTATTGAGATTATAGATACAGCCAAAATCATTGCAGCGATTGTTCCAAATTCTGGGATTACTTTACCCTCAATTATCTCAACATCTATTGAATCTCGAAATTCTGAGGCTATTCCTTGGTTAGCAGTAACTGTATAAACGCCATCTTCAACCCATAATGGTCCACCAGTCTTGATTTCGACTGTAAACTGGCCGTCTGGATTTGGAGTTATTTGTTCAACTGAGACCAAGTTTCCATTTGGAGAGGTAATTGTAAATGTAATATCAGTATCCCGTGATACTGAAGTACCAGTAATTGTAATTGTGTCAGACCCCTCAATGGCTATAGCTGAAATTTCGAGTCCTGGAAAAATTATTCTATCTCCAGTTCCAGGTGCTGCAACTGGGGGTTCTTTTACTAAGGATTTTCCAGTTACAACGAATTGTATTCTTGCTGAATTGTCAACATCCTCATGACCTGCAATGACAGTGTATGTTCCTACTTTATAGCTTGGAAGTGGAGGATGTATCAATCTCTTAAAAACACCATCACCATCAAATTGAACTAGTGGTGAAAAAATAATTTCACCATCAGGTGCGATAACTTCCAACTTTATAGGAATGAAACTGGTAACACCTGATATTGTTCCATATACCAGAATAGTATCTGTGGGTTCAATATTATCCTGGTCAGAATTCAATTCTATGGTTCCTTCTGCAATTGCGGAGGATACTGGAATTAAAGAAATTGCTAGCAAAGCTAAAACTGTCATCCTTAACATATCATCAATGAAAAAATCTCAAGTATATATGAATTAACATACATCGATCAATAGTAATGCTCTTATCGATCCATAATTTTAAAATCCATTTTTGGTTTTAATTTTTTTGATAAAAGAAATTAATAAAAAATATTCAACACAAAATTTTAGATTGAAAATTTGATTTTACTGATTCTTGTTATTCGCCTTTGAGCTCTTCTCTGGTCTTAAATTCAGGAGTTATTCCTAGAGAGTCATAGTTTCCTGAAGAGCATGTAAAGCACATCGTGTCTTTTGGAATTCCTACTGCCGCCGCAAGATTCTCTGCATCATTATATCCTAAAAAGTCAGCACCAATATCACGTCTTACCATCTCAGTAATTTCATCAGAGGTCATCTCTTTGCCATTTGTAAATGTGGCAAGCTCTTGTTGTGATGGAAAGTCAATTCCGGCATAACAAGGGAAGTTGATTTGAGGATATGTGATGACCATACTGATTTTTTTAGCGCCCGCTCTTCTCAGGGCTTTGATAATTGCCTTTGAGCTTGTCCCCCTGACTAGACTATCATCAACTACAATTACATGTCGACCTTCTATAATTTCCCTGATTGGAATAATCCAGCGATTAATCTCAACTCTGTCTGTCTGATGAGGTTCAATGAAACTGCGCAATGGACCTTTCTTGCTGTATCTGTCTTTTAGCAATCCTTCATCAAAAGAAATACCCAACTCTTGAGCATAACCAAGGGCTGCAGGACGTGCTGAATCTGGTACTGGAATCACCAAGTCTCCATCTTTAATGGGGAATTTTTTTGCAAGAAATTGTCCTATCCTTTTCCTAGAGATGTAAATATTTTTTCCTTCCATCTTACTTGCTGGATGTGCAAAGTAAGTAAATTCAAAAGAACAATGAGCCCTGGAATTTTCTTTTGAAAATCTTTCTGTTTCCAATCCATCTTTGCTTAGCTTAATTAATTCACCAGGTGTAACATCTCTTTGTAGTTCTGCCCCTACTGCTGAAAGTGCTGATGATTCTGATGCAACAATGTAAGTATTATCAGACTCCTTGTGTCCCAATACCATCGGTCGAAATCCTTTGGGGTCTCGTGCAGCATATACAGAGTTGTCATCAGTGATAAAAGTAAAACAATAAGAGCCAATCATTTCATTTTTTAAAATGGAAAGTGCCTTTCCCATTTGTCCGTTCTCAGAAATTAATGTCACTAGCCTTTGTGCCGCAACTAGAGTGTCACTTGAATTTTGAGGGGTAAAGGAGCAGCCTCCAACTAGGTTTGATAGTTCTTGAACGTTTGCGATGGTCCCGTTGTGCGCAATACACAGATCTTTTACTTTTAGTGGTTGTGCATTCTCAAGGGTGCTCCGTCCCATTGTGGAATATCGCACATGACCAATTACTGAGGGTGAACGATATTCTTCTGTAATTTTTTTAAATTCAGAAGACGCTGCAGATACCAGTCCCAATCTTTTCAAGGGTTCCTTGTTTGGGATTGCAATTCCCCACGCTTCCTGTCCTCTATGCTGGAGTGCACGTAACGCGTCAATTGCCATTGGAACTACGTTGGTGCCACTTAGACTGAAAATCCCTACAACACCACAATTTTCCTTAACCAAAACTATTTTCACTCCTTTGGCATGCGTAAATTTTAAACCGTAATTCAGCTAGATTGGTTGATAAATTTTCAGAGAATTTCACTCCTTTGCAGAACAACCTGACTTTAGATATGATTTTGAATAATAAAAATGATGACAGATGATGGGATCAGAGATTAGTTGATACTTACTTAACCATTCAGTACCAGATCTCTCAACGAATTTATCCAGGACTTTTGTGCCTTTTCAACGCTTAGATCAATCAGAGATTTTTTTCCACGGTTAAATTGAATTTTATTTCCACCAAATTTTCCAATTATCTGGTATGTTGCTTTATTTTTTTGTAGAATTGTTTCTACTTTCTTGAGATTGTTCTTCTCTACTACAAGAAGATATCTTGAATGACTCTCAGAAAACAATATTTTATCAGAATCTAGTTTTTCTCCTGGAACCTTATCTAATGATATCTGACATCCAATTTGATTTGTCATACATAGTTCGGATGCTGCAACTGCAAGTCCTCCCTTTGAGCAGTCATGTGCATTTTTGATGATTCCTTTCTTAATTACATCAAGCACTGCTTTCATGTTTCTTTTTGATTCTTTAAAGTCAACTACAGGGCAATTCCCTCCAACAAAATTGTGAATGTACTCATAATATTCAGAACCCCCAAGTTCATTTTTGGTATCACCTACAATGATTAGACAGTCTTCATTTTCAATTTTTAGAGGAACGAGTGGATTTTGGTCAATTAATCCCAAGACCCCTATTAGTGGAGTGGGTTTGATTGGACCTGCTGGCGTTTCGTTGTAGAGGCTCACCTTTCCACCAATGCATGGAATTTTAAAGTATTTTGCAAAATCAGTTAATCCTTTTAGTGATTCCAAAAACGTCCAGAAAATTTCTGGATCTTCTGGATTTCCAAATTGCAAATGATCAAGCATTCCGATTGGTCGTGCTCCAGTACATACAACATTTCTACATGCCTCCTCAAAGCATCCAATTGCTCCCTCTCGCGGATTAATGTAGCATTGTTTTGGATTGCCGTCAATTTTGACTGACAGAAATTTTCCATTGTCTAATCTTAAAACAGATGCATCTTGTCCTGGCTTTACTACTGTTCTAATTCCAACCTCGTGATCATATTGACCATAAACCCAAATTTTGCTTGCAATGTTTGGAGAAGATAATAGTTTCATCATTGTTTTTGAGAAATTGAAAATTGGTCTAAGTCTTTTTTCTTTTTGTATAGTTTCTAGATATGCGGGTTTTTTTGATGGTCTATCAAGAAGATTTGCGTTTGCTACAATTTCTGTAGAAATGTTTGCAAATGTCTTGTTTCCTTTTTTAACATGCATACTATTTCCTGAAGTAACATGGCCAATTACAGAACATGTAATGCAGAATTTTTTACAGATCTCTTGTAGTTTCTTTAGTTTTTGTTTACCTGTAATTATCAGCATTCTTTCTTGTGACTCTGATATCATTATTTCATCAGGATGCATCCCAGGTTCTCTAGTATGCACCTTGTCAACATCCAGCTCTATTCCTATACCCAAAGTATCTGCAGTTTCAGAAACAGCACAGGATAAACCACCACCTCCAAGATCCTTTAATGCGTTGATTAGATGGTGATTTCTAGCCTCAAGTATTGCCTCTATGATTAATTTTTCAATAAAAGGGTCAGGAATTTGAACTGCAGACCTGTTTTCGGATTCGAGAGAATCTGAAGCAAATTGTGAGCCACCGATACCATCTCGTCCTGTAGCGCCACCCATCAAAACTACAAGATCACCCTTACTGGCATGATTTTTTATTAGATTTTCTTTTTTGCCAAAGCCGACTGCAGCTACATCAACTAGTGCATAGTTTGAATAACACTCATCAAATTCTACTTCCCCACCAATCGTAGGAATTCCCAAACAATTTCCATAATCTGCAATTCCAGTTACAGCATTTTTAAAAAGCCATCTTGCTTGAGAGTCTTTTTCTATATCTCCAAATCTTAATCCATCTAAGATTGCAATTGGTCTGGTACCAGCTGACAAAATATCACGAATCACTCCTCCAACTCCCGTTGCAGCTCCACCGTAGGGTTCAACAGCTGAAGGATGATTATGGCTCTCAATGTGTGCAGTAATCACAAACCCACCTCCAACATCTAAAACTCCAGAATCGTATCCCTTCTCAGTGATAACCAACTGTCCAGTCATTGGCAACATCTTTAGGTGTTTTTTAGTTGATTTGTAAGAGCAATGCTCAGACCATTCAGCTGCTACAATTTGCAACTCAGTTAAGGTCGGTTCTCGCCCAATTTTGGATTTTAAATCTGCTAGTTCTTGTGGTTCTAAACTCAATGTTTAACACCAATTGTACTTAGCAGTGATTCAAAAATCAAGGATGATGGTTTGTTATCAATAGGGTTTATCTCAGATTCGGCTGCACGTTCTGGATGTGGCATCATGCCAACAACATTTCCATCTTCATTGCATACACCTGCAATTCTATCAGAAGAGCCATTTACAACTTGGTCATATTTAAAAACAATTTGATTTTGCTTCTTTAATTTTTTTAGGGTAATCTCATCAACATAATATCTACCCTCACCATTGGCAATTGGAATAGGAATTTTTTGATTTAATTTGAATTGGTTAGTAAAGGGAGTGTTATTATTTTCAACTGTCAAATTGGTCCATTTACACATGAAATTCAATGAGTCATTTTTGAGAAGCACTCCAGGCAACAATCCAGATTCTACTAGAATTTGAAATCCATTACATACACCTAAAATAGGAATTCCTTTTTCTGCCATTTTTTGAATATCTTTAATGATAGGACTATGAGCAGCTATTACGCCTGCTCTAAGTCTATCGCCGTATGAGAATCCTCCGGGAAGAATTATCGCATCTATATTTTTTGGAAGACCCTTCTCATGCCAAAAATATTGAGCATTAAGATTAAAGACATCTGTTAAAACATGAAACATATCTCGATCGCAATTACTACCAGGAAAAACTACAACCCCAACCTTCACAGCAATATTACCTCAGAGAGATATTTAATTTGAATCGAATTAGAAAAACATCTGCCAAGAACCCTTGGCAACTTTTTGATAATAGGTACTAATGAAAAATCAGAATCAGATTAATCAAATACATCTATTGTGACTTTGCTCACCATTGGATTGTAAATGCGCAACTCATCACAAATTTCCTGAATTTTTTTTCCAGCAGTCTTTTTGTCTTTTTCCTTAATGGTGAATTTTAGCATCCTGGCCGTCTTGATTTTAGAAATAGCTTTGTAACTACCTTTTAGCACAAGATCATTTAGGATGGTTTCTCCTTCTGGATCACTAATTCCAGGCTTGTTTTCAATGGTCACATGAACCGTATAAGTCGCCATGAATGTCTTGCAAAATAAAATTGAGGTTAATCTATCTTCCGAAAATTTTGTGCTTGTATACTTAAATTATAACAGACTCCAGATACATGATATTGAGGATGAGTTTTTTGGGAATCACCCAAGGTTAGTAGCACTATAGAATTTTGATCAGGTTTTTTTAATAAAATTATCTTCATTTTTTTCATCAATTTCATTAGAAATAGTTTTTCAAGATTATTTTTTTAACTTTTGAATTGAGTTTATGGTTTATGTTTTTTTAAGCCATCCTCCAAAACTATATTCAATACATGTGAAAAACTCACAGATTTTGAAGAGGACTTTATCATTTTAGCTTGTAGGTTTCTCAATTTTTCGGCATTAACATCGTCCAATACAATTGTGACCCTTGATCCCATATTCTTATTATCACTTTTTCATATAAAAGTAAATCTGAAATTTTACTTTTCTCACTTATTTTGTCTGAATTATAATAATTTACTATGAATTTATGTTAAATTTTGATGTTTTTACCATGATAATATTAGATATTTTAGTATTTGATTCCTAGATTCTAAAACAGGAAAATCAGCAATCACAATTATCTATAGTATCATTACACTCTTTTGGTTCCAATATATTGAGATGATGTAGAATAGATTTACTGTGAGGCATTTTTATTAATTTTGGTATATTTGTGAGTTAATAAGCGGATGTTAATAAAAAAAACTACACATTGGTTCTCATTTTATCTCTAATTTTCCTAAACCAAAAAGATTTAGAATCTAAACCGTGATTGATTCAAAGTTTGTAACCTGAAAATTGAACTCATAATGGAATTTATAATAGAAATTCCTTAAAAATATCAATTGTCAAAGCAAAGATACTGGAAAATTACCCCAGATGAAATTGAAAAATTTACCTATGATGAAGACAAGATACTAAATTGGGAAATCAAATGCATTAGAGACCCAGAAGAAAAGGCAATATTCATTGGCTTGTTTCTTTACAGGCATGGGACACCATTTGATTATGAGTCGGTAAAAGGTATTACCTATTATTATAACAATATTTCTCGTTCCGAATTGCCTTCAATTACTAAATTTCTTCAAGACAGATTTGGTGGAAAAGTGATGGAAAAGGGCGATAGGGTATTCCTAAAAGGTTCAAAGGAAATCTTCTCCGGAAAGGAGATTGCAACATTAGCACGAGAGATGGAAACAAATTTCAAAACAAAGGCAGTAATTTCTTTGGAATTTAAAGACCTTACCCCAGAGGAAATAAAACAAAGTGGTATGCCTGAGTCAAAATTACTCCCAATACCAGGCAAATAGATAAGTCAGTTTAAGATAGATGGATCTTAGATGTCCGAGGTAAATGAAATCCGTTATCATCTCGAGGAGCTTAGAAAACGTGTACTGAGGATCGTCATAGTTATTGGAATAATTGCAGTTTTTGTACTTATGTTTCATATGGAACCATTTGAATTTGCAGGATCTACATTATACTATCCAAACCCAGAGCCGCTTGATAACATTGCTGCACAGATCACCAAACACATGAAGGATACTCTTGTTCCTGAAAACGTGCAACTAATTCAAACAGCCCCAGGTCAGGCTTTCTTTGCCCAAGTCTACATAGCAGCGTTGGTTGGAATTGTAGTTGGCATGCCAGTAATTATCAAAGAGTTAGTTGGCTTCATAAAACCAGCTCTAAAAGAAAATGAAATTAATGTTAGCAGAAGCATATCTATTCCTGCACTAGGATTGTTTGTAGTAGGATGTGTGTTTTCATATAATTTTGTAATCCCGTACATTCTAGAATTTTTATATCGATATGGTGAATCTGCTGGCCTAATTACTTTTCTTAATGTAATGGACTTTGTTACATTTGTTTTACAATTTTTGTTAGCGTTTGGATTGTCGTTTCAGCTCCCTCTGGTAATGTATGCAGTTACAGGATCTGGTATAATTGATTCAAATTTTTGGAGAAAAAATATACGATATGCAATTGTAATCATTGTGATTTTTGGCGCAGTAATTACACCTGATGGAAGCGGAGTAACAATGTGGTTTATTGCTGGGCCTATGATTGCTTTGTACTTTGCAGGAATGGTCATCATTGAGCGTAAAGAACGAAAAAAGTTGAACACTTAAATCTAAAATAAGTGAACTGATAACTAGAATGGTTCTAGCAAATATTGCTAATTTTGTTTTTGGTCCGGAGATTATAATTCTTGTAATAGTAATAGGGGTCTTGATTTTTGGAGTAAAGAAAATCCCAGAGCTTGCAAAAACTTTTGGAAAAGCCAAAGGTGAGTTTGAAAAGGGAAAAATAGAGGCCGAAAAAGAGCTTAAAGATTTTAAAGAGAAAAGCTCCAATGATGTTAATAGTAAAGAAACAAAATCGGACTAATTTTCGGCAATTAAGATCAATTCATCCATAATCTTTGAAAATTCATTTTCAAACTTTCTTCTTCCAAAAATCCTTGAAAGTAGCATGTGCCCTTTTAACTTAAAATCAACAGTAACAACAATTCTTGTACCTTCTGGTGTTTGTTCATACTCTTCAGTAATTTGAGTTCCCTTTGCATCGCCACCAACAATAAAAGTTTCATGAATTGTTGGTTCGTTAGTTACATGTTTTGCCATTAAAATTAACTCCTTCCCAGCAATGTTGAGATGCTCCTCCACAAGAGTGGTGTTTGGTCTTACTGAAATAACTCTTATTGAAGGAAAAAATTGTGGCATGTTGGTTTGAAATGATTTATAGTTTGTGGCGATTTCAAAAATTTTTTCTCTTGTTGCATTTGTAAATTTTTCAAACTTTACTTTTGCCAATTTTAATTTAAAAAGTTCCCCATCGATGGTATAAATCGTGCTCTAAATCAAACTGGTCTAAACATTTTCCTACACCGTGATTTACAATATCGTTAATGGTTTTGGGTTTGGTATAAAATTCAGTAACAGGTGGCAAAATTACAACTCCTATTCGAGATAATTTTAACATGTTTTCAAGATGTATTGCCGAAAGAGGGGTTTCTCTAACCATTAAAATTAATTTTCTAGATTCTTTAATTGTTACCCCCGCTGCTCTTGCAACTAATGTTTCATCATACCCATTAGCAATTGCAGATAATGTCTTCATGCTACAAGGTGCTACAATCATCCCGTCAACCTTATGAGTTCCACTTGAAACACTTGATGCCATGTTTTTTTCATTAGAAGTGTTGGTAGCCAAAGATGTTACATAGTCAGGCGTGTATTCAGTTTCCATAGAGATGCATTTTTCTGCCCACTCAGACATTATCAAATGAGTCTCAACACCTAATTTTTTTAGAACTTCAAGCATTCTAATTCCATATATAACTCCCGTACTGCCAGTAATTCCTATGATTAATTTCATGAATACTCTATTGGTTGATGGTATTTTATCTAATAGTTACAAAACAAAATTTAGTACTAGTGAATCAGAAATTTTGAGCCTCGTCGTTTTGTTTCTCATCTAATTCCTTCTGAGCTTTTCTTCGTTTAAGCCATAAGGACACCCCTCCTAAAGCCATCGCAGTGAACAAAATAACTCCCGCCATTTGTAACTCGAAGGAATAATACACAAATTCATTGCAAGTTAGATAGAAAAAAATCTTGTGTTCCTTTAATTGAGCCAAATTATTGGAAATTAGCTATATTACCTCCTGTTTTGTACTTTAAATGTGATAAAACCATCTGAGATCAAAAAAATTGTAAATAATTACTCTGATGTGAAAATAGCGGTGCTAGGAAGCCATTCTGCCTTAGAGGTTATGGATGGTGCAAAAGAAGAAAATTTCCAGACAACAGTTTATTGTCAAAAGGGAAGAGAAGGCCCATATCGAAGATTTGGAAGGATAGCTGATGAAATTGTTGTTTTAAATAAATTCAAAGACATGGCTTCAGTAAAAAATCAAAAAATTCTCAGAGACACAAATGCAATAGTAGTTCCTCACAGATCATTAACAGTTTATTTAGGATATAAAATTCTTGAGAATTCTTTCAAGGTTCCAATCTTTGGAAATAGAAAATTATTCCAAGCTGAAGAGCGTACCGCAAAACGAAATCAATATTATCTGTTAGAGAAGGCTAGAATAAAATTTCCCAAATTATTTAAGAATCCAAAAAATATCAACAAGCCATGTATTGTTAAAGTTCAAGAAAAAAATAGACCGCTTGAACGTGCATTTTTTACAGTTTCCTCTTACAAAGACTACTTAGAAAAATCTGAAGCCAAAATAAAAAAAGGATTGATTTCGAGGAAAGACTTAGAAAAATCAAGTATCGAAGAATTGATTATTGGAACTTTCATGAATTTTAACTACTTTCACACTCCAATCTCTAATCAAGTAGACTTTATTGGAATAGAGCGAAGATTACAAACTAACATACATGACTATAATGCACTTCCTGCAAAGCTACAAATGGATATTAACATAGACATTCAAAATATCGAGGTAGGTCACACCCCAGCAAGCATTAGAGAATCTCTTTTGGATAAAGTAATCAAGATGGGTGATAAGTTTGTTGCAGCAGTAAAAAGAGAATATGCTCCTGGAATTATTGGTCCTTTTTCGTTACAGAGTATAATTACAAAGGATTTGGAATTAATTGTGTATGATGTTTCTCTAAGAGTTCCTGGAAATCCAATCGTAGCTACAACTAGCCCATATACCAAATACCAGTATGGGCAAACATTTGGTGTAGGACGAAGAATTGCCATGGAAATTAGACGTGCTCTGGAAGAAGGACGTTTAGACGAGATAGTTACCTAAAAAAAAATAGTCATCTAAAATAAGATAATAAAAAAGGCGTAGCCTCTTTCTTACAGAACTTTGAGAGATTTCCTCTCGTGGTCAGGTCTTTAAATGCCTGATTGCCTTTATCGTTCTGCGAGGTCACGCAGTTTAATCGCCAGATTTTGCAACTAACGACATTATTTACTATAGGATATTGAAGTATTTAAGATATTGTATGAATTTTTTTAATAAACATGAATATAATATGTAATTTTTTTAAAGGTATCGATCAGATTTTTAATGTCAGGATTACCCCAAATTCAAAAAAATACCAAAAAAATTTATGTTATTCAAAAAATAAAATTAATTGTTAATTGGCCAGATTAGGAAATATGTTGAATACCTAACGTTTTGTTTCAAATAATTAAACGGTTTGATGTTTGAAATAAAACTGCTGGGTGCCAATTAACACCTAAATTAAAACGCTTTATTATTGAATTGGGAAATTTCTAAAAATGGCAAGAAATATTTTCATTAGTGAAATAGTTACCATTCTAAAAGAACCAAGACTATGTCCCACATGCAACAAAGAAGACAAATTAAAAAAAGTAGGTATAGTTGAAAATAGATCAGGTGGGAAGACTGTTCTGTGTTCTCGCTGCGAGGTATTAATTGTAGTTACAAATCACAATCTAAAAGAAGTTGAATTATCCGCACCTAATGATATTATCATTATGCTAAAAGAACCTCATTTAATAAGAAAAGTGACTTACTGAGCAGCCAATATATCTTAGAAAAAAATTATTTGGGCGCTCCCAGACATGAAAAACGCAACATAACTAAAGACATTACGACATGAATTGTTTGTTCAAATCTTACAACTGAGTAATTTCAAGAACCACTCATAATTAAGATCATTTTGTTCATCAGTATCTTCATGTCCAGTGGTT
>Ga0209980_10001025_pt1 | contig 15362 bp, 16 predicted proteins | sample CR02metaG_FD_183611 | JGI IMG/M metagenome (GOLD analysis project Ga0209980, IMG submission 183611) | Deep subsurface microbial communities from Mariana Trench to uncover new lineages of life (NeLLi) - CR02 metaG (SPAdes) (version 2) | ecosystem: Environmental > Aquatic > Marine > Ocean trench...
AAACGGCCCAGCCGATATTGGCTAAGCCGTTGTTTTATTGGTCGGGGCGACTGGATTCGAACCAGCGACTTCCTGCTCCCAAAGCAGGCACTCTACCAGGCTGAGCTACGCCCCGAGAACCGCCAGCACCCGGGCCGGAACATATGGGCATGCGCGCCGCTTTACAAGATAGCGCAGCCCCACAAGGCAGGGGCGCCCGCCCTACTCCGCCGCCCCGCGTTTCGCCGCCTCGGCGGGCACGCCGCCCTTGAGTTCTTCGGCGGGCGTATCGGTGCCGTAGCGCGCTTCCTCGGCGTAGTAGTCGTCGAAGCCGACCACCCGGCACAGCTCGGCGAAGTCGATCAGGCGCTCGTGCGGATGGCGGCCGCCTTTGATGTCGTCCAGGCTCGCGCTCATGGCCTTGATCGCCGCGCGCAGCAGGGTCACCGGATAGGCGACGATGCGGTAGCCGAGCGCGCCCAGGCGCGCGGGCGGCAGGAACGGGGTCGCGCCGTCCTCGACCATGTTGGCCATGTGCGCGCCCGGCACCTCGGCGCAGATGCGGGCCATCTCGGCCTCGGTCTGGGGCGCCTCGACGAAGAGAATGTCCGCGCCCGCCTCCTTGAAGGCCCGGGCGCGGGTGAGCGCCTCGTCGAGACCGTGGGTGGCGCACGCGTCGGTGCGCGCCAGGATCAGGATATCGGCGCCCTCGTCCCGCGCGTCGACCGCCGCGCGCACCCGGGCCACCGCCTCGGCGCGGGCGACCACCTGCTTGCCCCGGGTGTGGCCGCAGCGCTTGGGCGAGACCTGGTCCTCGAGCATGATCGCGGCGAAGCCGGCTTGCGCGTAACCGCGCACGGATCGCTTGACGTTGACCGCGTTGCCGTAGCCGGTGTCGCCGTCGCCGATCACCGGGATCGACACCGCCGCGCAGATGTTGCGGCCCTGGTCGAGCATCTCGCCGTAGGAAATGAGCCCGGCGTCGGGCAAGCCGAGGCGCGCCGCCGAGACCGCGTAGCCGCTCATGAAGGTGAGCGGGAAGCCGGCCGCCTCGATCAGATGGGCCGAGAGCGCGTCGAAACAGCACGGCATCACCAGCGGGCCGTCGGGTTCGGCGATCAGCGCGCGCAGGCGCTGGGCGGGGGAGATTGCTTGGGTCATCTTGATTGCCTTTTTCGCGAGGTACCCCAGCCTACGCCACCCCGCCCAGGGATGACAGGACCAGAGATGACAGGACCAGAGATGACAGGACCAGGTGCCAGGTGGCGCAGGTCGCATATCGCGCTATGATAGCCGATAGCGGCCAGGCGTCACCGTCCAAAACCGGAGAACGGGAGGAGTCACATGAGTTTTCGCGAACAGGCCGATAAAGCCGCCGGGGCGGTGGCGGAGGCGTTCGGCGCCGCGCCGACGCCGGAGCAGGCCAAGGCCGCCGCCGACGTGATCGAGCAGGCGATCATTGTGTCCTACCAGGATGCCGCCGAGCGCTGCGCCAAGGTCGCCTCGGACTGCTGCGCCGCGGACCGGGACCTAGCGCACAAGGTGGCCAACCAGATCCAGCTGGCCAACACCGCGCTGATCGCCAATCTCTCCAGCCTGCGTTGAGCGTGGCGACCGTGGCTGAAACCCCCCTGGGGACTTCCACCGCGGCCGAGACCTCCGGACCGCTCGGGCGCCTGGACGCCCTGCCGCGGGCGCGGCTGGGCCACACGCCGACGCCGCTCGAGGCGCTGCCCAACCTCTCGGCCCGATTGGGCGGCGCGCGCCTCTTGGTCAAGCGCGACGACTGTACCGGCCTGGCCTTCGGCGGCAACAAGGTGCGCCAGCTCGAATTCTACCTGGGCGAGGCCCAGGCGCGCGCCGCCGATACCGTGCTGATCACCGGCGCGGTGCAGTCCAACTTCGTGCGCCTGGCCGCGGCGGCGGCGTGCAAGCTCGGCCTGGAGATTCACATCCAGCTCGAGGAGCGGGTACCCAAGACCGACCCGGCCTACCGCAACTCGGGCAACGTGCTGCTCGACCGCCTGCTGGGCGCGACGCTCCACGCCTACCCGGCCGGCGAGGACGAGGCCGGCGCCGATAAGCGCCTGCGCGAGATCGCCGCCGGGCTCGAAGCGCAAGGGCGCCGACCCTACGTGATCCCGCTGGCGCCCGGTCACGCACCGCTGGGCGCGCTCGGCTACGTCGATGCGGCGCGTGAGATCCTGGGACAGGCGGCGGCGCAGGACTTGGCATTCGATGAGATCGTGGTGTCCTCGGGCAGCGGCCACACCCATGGCGGTCTGCTGTTCGGCCTGCGCGCGCTCGGCTGTCCGGCGCGGGTCACCGGGGTCTGCGTGCGCCGCCCGGCCGCGGCGCAGCGCCCGCGCATCGAGAGCCGCTGCCGGGAGATCGCGGAACTCCTGGAGGCCGCGCCGGTGGTTGCGGAGGACGACGTCCACCTGACCGACGAATTCCTCGCGCCCGGCTACGGCCAACTGAACGCGGCCACCGTCGAGGCGATGGAATGGGCCGCGCGCGCCGAGGGTCTGATCCTGGACCCGGTCTACACCGGCAAGACCTTCGCCGGCTTCATCCAGCGCGCCCGCGAGGCCGGACCCGGGCGGACCCTGCTGTTCATCCACACCGGCGGTACCCCGGCGCTGTTCGCCTACGGCGCGGCGTTCGCAGCGGCGACGGCGGAGACCGGCGCGGGCAGATAGCCGCCGCGAAACTCTCTCGACTCCCCAGACCGGCAAGGTAATGCCAAAGGTCCTTAGTAATGACCCATAGAGACGGCTTCCCCCATGCTTCCAGGTTGGGGTTTTCGGCCAGGAGCGCGTGGCGCGGCGATGCGGGGCATCGCAAGCCATGCGCCCCGTCCACAAGCATTGGGCCGTCCGAAAGCCCCGGCCCAAAAGCATGGGGGAAGCCGCCGTGCCGGTCGCGCGGGCGATGCGACGCGCGATCTCTATGGGTCATTACTAAGGACCTTTGGTATAGGGTCGCAGCTTGACCGACGCAGCGCCGGAGTCTCCGTCATGCCGCAAGCCTTCCCGCACCTGTTCGCGCCCCTCGAGCTGCGTCACAAGACGCTCAAGCACCGGCTCACCTTCGGCGCCCACACCACCAACATGGCCGAGGACGGCCTGCCGGTGGAGCGCCACTTCGGCTACTACACCGAGCGCGCCCGCGGCGGTACTGCCATGATCGTGGTCGAGCCGGTGCCGACCCACCGCACCGCGGTGCTGACCCGCGGCAATTTCCGCCACCAGGACGATTCGATCATCCCCCACTTCCGCAAGATCACCGAGGCCTGTCACGAGCACGGCGCGGTGATGATCCACCAGCTCTACCACGTCGGCCAGCACGGCGATCAGGACAACTCCTTCGAGCCCAACTGGTCGCCCTCGGGCTTGCCGTCCTATCACGACTGCGACGGCAGCCACACCATGACCGAGGCCGAGATCGAGGAGTCGATCGAGGGCTTCGCCCAGGCCGCGCGCCGGGCCCGGGAATCGGGCTTCGACGGGGTCGAGCTGTTCGCCGCCTACCACGCGCTGATCGACCAGTTCTGGACGCCCTGGTCGAACCGGCGCGACGACCGCTGGGGCGGCAGCCTGGAGAACCGGCTGCGCTTCTCGAGCCAGATCATCGGCCGCATCCGCGGCCTCGTCGGCGAGGACTTCATCGTCGGGCTGGCGGTCTCCATGGACGAAGACGCGCCGGCCGCACTGACCATGGAGAACCTGCAGGAGATCGTCGCCTATCACGACACGCGGGGACTGATCGACTACGTCACCTGCGGCACCGGCAGCTATTTCGACCATCATGACCTGATCCCGACCTTCGCCTACCCCGACAAGCTGGGCGCGCCCTACGCCGAGGCGCTCAAGCAGGTGGTCCGCCACGCCCGCGTCCAGGCCGAGAGCCACATCCGCACGCCTGAGAACGCGGACAGCGTGATCGCCGCGGGCCAGGCCGACATGGTCTCTATCGTGCGCGGTCAGATCGCCGATCCGCAGCTCGCCAACAAGGCGCGCGACGGCCGGCCCGAGGACGTTCGGCCGTGCATCTCCTGCAACCAACTGTGCTGGGGCCGACGCGCCCGGGACTACTGGATCTCCTGCCTGGTCAACCCCTCGGCGGGGCGCGAGTTCGAGTGGGGCGGCGACCGCTTCACCCCGGCCAAGACCCGGCGCGAGATCCTGGTGATCGGCGGCGGGCTGGCCGGGCTCGAGGTGGCGCGGGTCGCCGCCGAGCGCGGCCACAAGGTGACCCTCGCCGAGGCGGCGCCGGAGCTGGGCGGCCAGTTCCGCCTGGCCGGACTGCAGCCGCGCCGCGGCCAGATCCTCGAGCTGATCGCCTGGTACGAGGGCCAACTCGAGCAGTTGCAGGTGACGGTCCGGCTCGATACGCCGCTCGAGGCCGAGGAGGTCAAAGCCTTCGGCGCCGACGCCGTGGTGATCGCCACCGGTTCGCGGCCGAGCGGCACCGGGTTCCAGAAGGCGCTGCCGCGGCTCGAGCCCCTGCCCGGCATCGAACGCGGCAACGTCTGGTCGGTCGAGGAGGTCATGGGCCACGCGGCGCGGCCCGGCAAGCGCGTGCTGCTGCTCGACGACACCGGGCACTGGCGCGGTTGCGGCACCGCCTGGCACCTGGCCGAGCGGGGCCACGAGGTGATCCTGGTCACGCCCCAGCCCATGGCCGGCGCCGAACTGGTGCGGACCTCGGCCGACTGGGCGCTGCGCCAGCGGCTCGCCGCGCTCGGCGTCGAGACGATCACCGACGCCGCGGTCCGCGAGTGGCACGGCGACGGCGCCACGGTGGTCAATCTGCTCGACGGCAGCACCCGCCGGGTCGATGGCGACGCGCTGGTGCTGGCGACCATCAACGTCGCCGAAACCACCCTGATCGACGAACTGGCCGGCAGCGGCCTCGAGGTCCACGCGATCGGCGACTGCGTCGCCCCGCGCCGCGCCAACAACGCGACCTACGAGGGCCGGCGCCTGGGCCTGAAGCTCTAACGCTCGGGCACCAGGACCGAGCCTTCCATCAGGCGGCGCTGGGTGCGATAGACGGTAATCGCGCGGACCGACCAGCGGCCGTCATCGTCGCGCGCGACATCGGCATCGACCGGCAGCACGCCCGAGGGGTTACCGATGCGGATCGGGACATGATCGCGGGCCAGGCGATGGGGAATGGTGCCTTCGATCCGCGCGGCGGCGGCGATGCACATGCCGTTGGTGCCGGGGACCGCGCGGTGGACCTTTTCCATCGAGATGACCCGGAATGACAGGTCCATGTCGTCCGGCCCGTATGCCGTCCCGTCGAGCGCCGTGAATGCGGCGGGCGGGCCGACGATGCCAACCTTGGGCGCCGACAGCGGCGCGCCTTCGGGCCGGTTGGCCATGCCCATCAGCACCGCGCCCTTGCGACGGACCTCATCCATGCGGGACATGAAGTCCGGGTCCGCGTCGAGCGCTTCGGGGCCTTCGGTCGCTTGGTAGCCCAACTCGGCGGCATCCAGGAACACCACCGCGCTGGTGGCATCGACCAACGACACCTCGACGCGGCCCAGCCCGGCGACCTCGATACGGTCGCGCACATGGCCCGTGGGCATCAGCGCGCCCGTGACCGCGCCCCCGGGATCGAGATAGTCGAGCGTGACCTTCGCGCCGCTGCCGCCGACCCCGGGCATGACGAAATCGCCCGCCTCGACCGCCATGCCGTCCTTCACCGGAAAGCGGGCTTGGTAGATCTTGCCGGTATTGGTCATGTAGACGCGGACGCAGGCCTCTCCGTCCGGCGCCTCGACCAACCCTTCATCGACCGCAAACGCGCCGACCGCGGCGGACAGGTTGCCGCAAGTGCCGCTGTAATCGACCACGGGCCGGTCCACCGACACCTGGGCGAAGGTGTACTCCACGTCGGCGTCGGGCCGCTCTGACGGTGCGACGAACACCGCCTTTGACAGCGATGACAGCCCACCACCCATGCCGTCGAGCTGGCGCTGGTAGGGGTCGGGGCTGCCGAGCACATGCAAAAGGATTCGGTCGCGTTCCGCCGGGTCGCCGGGCAGATCCTTGTCGTGAAAAAAGACCCCTTTGCTGGTGCCACCGCGAATGAAAACCGCCGGTATTTTCAGCCGCGCCATCGCTGCCTCACTGCCATCCCTGTTTCCGAAGCCGGTCGCTGGCGATGCGCGCCTCCTTGACCGGCGCAGCGAGGATCGTGACCGGCTTGCGTGGGACGCGAGGCCGCCTGGTTCAGTTGCTGTGGGTCCCACGGATGACGTAGCGGCCGTCCTCCCGGCCGGTGAAGAAGTCTCCGAGCTGGGGGTGCGATACGGGCTTGCCACTCTCGTCCATCAGCAGGTTCTGCTCGGAGACGTAGGCGATGTAGCTCGTGTCATCGTTCTCGGCCAGCAGGTGGTAAAAGGGCTGGTCCCTGCGCGGCCGCACATCCTCGGGTATCGACTCCCACCATTCCTCGGTGTTGGCAAATTCCGGATCGACGTCGAAAATCACGCCGCGGAAAGGATAGATGCGGTGGCGAACGATGTCGCCGATCTGGAACCTGGCGATCCTGATGGTCATAACCGTAGTCTAGCACGAGCAAGCGGCGATAACCACAGGGCCCCTTGCGGCTGATTTCCACCGAACCGGGATCGCCCAGATGGCTTCTCCCGATCGCCGACGATGGTCGCACAACGGGCAGTTTCCGGTCATAACCGGCTGTTTCGGACACCGCCGGCGCAGGTCCGTGGTTTGGCCGAAAGCAGCGGACCTCGCTACTCGCGGCGTGATCAAGTCATGAGTCCATGACCTGGACTTCGGCGCGCGTGCACGGTCTTATGCGCCGGGGCGGCGCGGCCGTCGAAACCGACATACCACTAGGGGGCAGACAACATGACAGTCGAGCGCAAGCATACCAACGAGCGGATGAGCCAGATCGTGATCCACGGCGACACGGTCTATTTGGCCGGCCAGGTCGCGGTCGATGCGGCCGGCGAGCTGGCGGGCGCGCAGATGAGGAACATTCTGGAGCGCATCGACGGGCTCTTGGGCGAGGCCGGCAGCGACAAGAGCCAGATCCTCTCGGCCACCATCTGGCTCGCCGACATGCGCGACTTCGACGCCATCAACCAGGCCTGGGACGCCTGGGTGCCGGAGGGCAACGCGCCGGCGCGGGCCTGCGTCGAAGCCAAGCTCGCGTTCACCAAGTTCACCGTCGAGGTCGGCGTCATCGCGGCGCGCTGAACCATCGCTAGGCGCGCGGGCGGGGGTCGCCTACTGCGGGTATCGGGGAGCGCGGGGGGCATGAAGATCCTGGTCCTGGGCGCCGGCGTCATCGGCGTCACCACCGCCTATCAGTTGCTCAAGGACGGCCACGAGGTCGCGGTGGTCGAGCAACGCGAGAGCGCGGGCGAGGAGACCAGCGCCGGCAACGCCGGGCTGATCGCGCCCGGGCATGCCTTCGCCTGGGCCTCGCCGGCGGCGCCCAAGATCCTGCTGAAATCGCTGTTCCAGGAGGGTCAGGCGCTGCGCTTCCGGTTGCGCCCGGACCCGCGGCTCTGGGCCTGGTCGCTCAAGTTCCTGCGCCAGTGCACCGTCGAACGGGCGCGCATCAACACCCTGCGCAAGCACCGCCTCTGCCGCTATTCCCAGGAGTTGCTGCACCAAGTCGTGGCCGAGACCGGGGTCGCCTACGACGGCCTCGACGGCGGCCTGCTCTACCTCTACCGCGATCCGGCCAACTTCGAACACGCGGCGGTCAAAACCCGGCTCCTGGCCGAGGCCGGCCAGGAGATCGAGACCATCGATACAGCGCGCGCGATCGAGATCGACCCGGCGCTGGCCCCGGCCAAGGACAAGCTGGCCGGCGCGATCTACTGCCCGACCGACGAGAGCGGCGATTCGCGCCTGTTCACCCGAGGGCTGGCCAAGGTTTGCGAGGGCCTGGGCGGCAGATTCCACTACCAGACCACGATCCGGCGCCTGGTCCTCGACGGCGACCGGGTCGAGAAGGTGCTGACCGACAGGGGCGCGTTCTCGGCCGACGCTTACGTGCTATCGCTCGGCTGCGACAGCCCGATCCTGGCGCGCCAGCTCGGGATCAAGCTGCCGATCTATCCGATCAAGGGCTATTCGGTGACGATTCCGGTGACGCCCGCCAACCGCGAGCGGGCGCCGCGGATCGGCGGCGTCGACGAGGACAACCTGGTCGCCTACGTGCGCATGGGCGAACGCCTGCGCATCACCGCCACCGCCGAGTTCGCCGGCTACGACCTGAGCCACCGGCCGAGCGACTTTCGCCACATGCTGGCCGCGGCCCGGGACCTGTTCCCCGAGGGCTGTGCCTTCGACCGGCCGTCGTACCGCGCCTGCCTGCGGCCCATGACCCCGCAGGGCACGCCGATTTTCGGGCTTGGCCGCCAGCGCAACCTGTATTTCAATACCGGCCACGGCCACATGGGCTGGACCATGGCCAACGGCGCGGCGCGGATCGCCGCCGACCTGATCGCCGGGCGCAAGCCGGCGATCGACCTGACCGGCATGACGCTGAGGTAAGACCCCGGCGCGACACGCTTTGAGACACTTTTGGGAGGCGACGGACATGGCCGATACCGCGGTCACCGAGATCCAAAGCGAACTTGCCGTCAACCGCACGCACATGGCCTTCGAGATGGACCCGGGCGTCTACGCGCGCGCCGCCATCGGGCTGATCGTGCTGGCCAGCGACCAGACCGTCGAATACGAGTTCCGCCGGATCTTCGATGTGCCCGGCGTCGCCCTCTACCAGAGCCGGATCTACAACGATGCCACGATCACCCCGGAGACGCTCCAGGCCATGGAGGCCGGCATGACCGAGGCGGCGCGCCTGATCCTGCCCGGCATCCCGCTCGACGTGGTCGCCTACGGCTGCACCTCGGGCGCCATGATGATCGGCGACGACAAGGTCGCCGAGTTGATCCACAAGGCACGCCCCGGGGTCACCTGCACCTCGCCCATGAAGGCCGCCATGGCCGCGTTCAAGGCGTTCGGCGCGCGCCGCATCGCGTTGCTGACCCCCTATCTCGACGAGATCAACCAGACCATGCGCGGCTTCATCGAGGCGCGCGGCGTCGCGGTGCCGGTCATGGGCTCGTTCAACGAGCCCAACGACAACAAGGTCGGCCGCATCAGCCCGGCTTCGATCCGGGCGGCGGCGCTGGAGCTGGGCCGCTCCGATCTGGTCGATGCGGTGTTCGTCGCCTGCACCGCCTTGCGGGTGGTCGAGATCGCCGCCGAGATCGAGGCCGAACTGGGCAAGCCGGTGACCTCGAGCAACCACGCCATGGCCTGGCACTGCCTGCGCCTGGCCGGGATCGACGATCCGCGGCCACATCTGGGCCGCCTGTTCGCCCTGCAGCTGGCTGAATAGCGGCGCGGGTGCACGCAGGGCATGTCCAGACGCCGGACCGAGATCGACGACCGGTTGTACGACTACATCCTGGCGAACTCGCTGCGCGAGCCCGAGGTACTGCGTCGCCTGCGCGAGGAGACCGCGGGCCTGCCCGGCGCCGGCATGCAGATCAGCCCCGAGCAGGGCCAGTTCATGGCGCTGTTGGTCGAGTTGATCGGCGCGCGCCGGACCCTCGAGATCGGGACTTTCACAGGCTACAGCGCCTTGGTGGTCGCGCTGGCGTTGCCGCCCGGGGGCCGGGTCGTGGCCTGCGACGTGAACGAGGACACCACCGCCGTCGCCCGCCGCTACTGGGCCGAGGCCGGGGTCGCGGACAAGATCGAGCTCCACCTGGCGCCGGCGCTCGAGACCCTGGACCGCCTGCTCGCCCCAGGCCCAGCGGGGGGCCAGGCGGGATGCTTCGATTTCGCCTTCATCGACGCCGACAAGGCGAACTACGATGCCTACTACGAGCGCGCGCTGGCGTTGCTGCGCCCGGGCGGCCTGGTGGCGATCGACAACGTGCTCTGGGACGGCAAGGTGGTCGAGGACGCCCCCGACGACCCCGATACCCGGGCCATCCAGGCGCTCAACGCCAAGCTGAAGGACGATTCCCGGGTGACCCTTTCGCTGCTGCCGCTGGGCGATGGCCTGACCCTGGCCAGGAAGCACTAACCAATTGAAATGACATACTAAAAAATAGGACATAAATAGAACACTTGATTACGGTTGTTTACATTGGTTGTTAAAACATTCTTCACGCTAGCCGGTGAAAATGGTGTCAGCTGCCAGAGTAGGTTTGGCAGCGGTTTGTGGATCAGTGAGGTCAGTCATGTGGAAGATATTGACGCTTGGCGCCGGCTTCGCCCTCGTCGCTTCGACCGCGATGGCCCAGCCGCAGTGCAACGAGCGGGACAACGTCCTCGAGTTGTTAGCCAAGAAGTACCAGGAGACTCCGATCGCCGCGGGCGTGACCAATACCGGTGGTTTGGTGGAGGTGCTCACCGACCACAAAAGTGGCACCTGGACGATCATCGTGACCACGCCCCAAGGCATGTCGTGCCTGGTCGCCGCCGGCGAAGGCTGGCGCAACATGGAGCAGATCTCCCTCGAGCCGGAGGCCTAAGACCAATGGTTCTAGGGGGGGCTGCGCTACGGGGTTTGCCGACCGGGCGTTCGTGGACGGCTCACGAGCCGCTGCCGAACGCCCGATGCAGCACGCGATCGCCCGGCTGAATGCCGAGCCGCGCAACGGTCCCGCCATTGACCTCTAAAACCGCCGAGGCGGCAAACCGCGACGACACCGTCTCCAGCGAATAAGGCACCGTCCGCTCCGCGATATCGACGATGCGCCCGTCGGGCGCGATGAACATCATGTCGAGCGGAACCGGCGTGTTCTTCATCCACATCGACAGCACTCCCGCCCCGCTATAGAGGAACAGCATGCCGGCGTCCTCGGCCAGGCTGCGCCGGTACATCAGCCCCTGGGCGTGTTGTTCGCCGGTCAGCGCCAACTCGACCTCGAGGCGATGACGCTGGCCGTCGGCGGTCTCGATCGACAGCACGTCGCGCTCGAAGCGCTGCAGCTTGATCTGCGCCGAGGACGGCGCGCCGGCGCCGGCCAGCGTCAGGTTCGCGAGCGCGGCCGAGGCGAGGATCAGGACGGGAAGCAGGCGGATTTTCATGGGCGATGCATACCCCTCCAGTGGGCGCGTCGGCAAGCGTGATTGCGGCGCGCAAGCCATAGCCCTTCCCCACCACCGATTCGACTGGTCCCGCCGAAGGCGCCGACCGCCCCGACGGATCCGCGCGGCCTGCTGGATTTTCGGCCCTTCACCTTATCAGAAAGTGAAATGGGTAAATTAAATCCAATATTTATAATTGCAATATAACCTATCACATTACCGTGATCCGGGGCCGGGACGGTGGCGCCGGGCGCGCGGCTCGCATCTCGCATCGACTCACCGCTTGACCGGGCGGTAGAATTGGGCCGAATTGCCGAGTCGCCGGCGGCCCGGGTTTGGCCCGGCACGGCCGCCGGCCCGAGTTGCCAAACACGTTACTTGATCGGGGGATCGGGAATATGAAGCTCACTGCCCAATTGGCGTCTATGTGGGCGGCGTCCACTCACGCGGCGTCCACCTTGTTCCGGCACGTGCTGTACAAATTGGCCGGGCCCGCCTTTGTGGCGGCGGCGCTGATCGTCACCGGACCAATCGTCACGGGGATGAGTGGAGCCGTGTCCGCGGCCGAACCGGGCCTCGACATCGAGCTCAACAAGGCCGAGGACGGCGACGGCACCTGTGTGGCCTCCTTGGTGGTCCGCAACGACATGGGCCAGACCCTGGACCGCTTCTCCATGGACCTCTACGTTTTCGACAGCGATGGCGTGATCGCGCGTCAGGTGCTGCTCGACCTGGCGCCGCTGCGGGGCGACAAGACCACGGTGGCGCGCTTCAACCTGATCGCGCGGCCCTGCGTCGAAGTCTCGCGCATCCTGGTCAACGACATCCCCTCCTGCCGCGGCGCGGGCTCCGGCGAGACCCTCGACTGCCTGGCCGCGCTCACGGTCTCCAGCCGCGGCAAGATCGAGATGGTGAAGTAGTCCGGCGTATTTTCGGAACCCTCAGACGCCGGGCGGGCGCATCCGCGCCCTTGGCTTCGCTCGACTTCGCTCGCGGGGCCACAGTCACGGCCCTGTAGGCGCGCGACCGCAGGGCCTCGTGCTTGTCGCACTCTCCGGGGCCTGCCATAGTCGAAACGGTCACCGGGGGAGCCGGATCATCGGCTGAGAGGTTCCCAAGATTTTGGAACGACCCCGCCACCTGATCCGGGTCATGCCGGCGTAGGGAGCGTGAGCGCATGCCGAACCAGGTTCCCCCCCAGAGCTCTTCCCCGTCCCCGGCCCCCCAGGACGCCCCCGCGATCCACCTGCGTGCCGCGACCTTGCGTTATGGCGGGCGGGTGGTGTTTGACGCGCTCGACTTCGAGCTACCGGCCGGGCGCACGACCTGTTTGCTGGGGCCCTCCGGGGTCGGCAAGACCAGCCTGCTGCGCCTGATCGCCGGGCTCGCCCCGGATACCCCCCAGGGCACGAAGGGCGGCGTCGTCGACGCGGCCGGGCGGCCGGTCGCCGGGCGCATCGCCTATCTGGCCCAGCGCGACCTGCTGCTGCCCTGGCTCTCGGTGCTCGGCAACGTGACGCTCGGCTACCGGCTGCGCGGCGAGGCCCGGGGTCGGACTGAGCGTGAGGCCACGGAAACCCGGGCCCGGGAGCTGCTCGCCCGGGTCGGGCTGGCCGGGCGCGCGGAGGACCTTCCGGCCCAGCTCTCGGGCGGCGAGCGCCAGCGGGTGGCCCTCGCCCGCACCCTGATGGAGGACCGGCCGGTGGTGCTGATGGACGAGCCGTTCTCGTCGCTCGACGCCATCACCCGCTTCGAGTTGCAGGCGCTCGCGGCCGAGCTGTTGGCCGGACGCACCGCGCTGCTGGTCACCCACGATCCGCTCGAGGCGCTGCGCCTGGGCCACCGAGTCCAGGTCATGGCCCAGGAGCGTGCCGGGGCGCCGGCGCGGCTCGAACCAGCGCTGGAGCCGGCCGGCGTGCCGCCGCGCGATCCCGCCGACCCGGCGCTCCTGGCGCAGCAGGCCGAGTTGCTCAAGCGCCTGGTCCAGGCCAAGGCGGCAGGGGGGGCGTGAAACTGTGAGGCGTGAAACTGCCATGAAGATCCTGCGCCCGGTGATCATTTTCCTCGGCCTGATCGGCGCTTGGCAGATCGTGGTGCTGGCGACCGGGGCGCCCCACTACATCCTGCCGGGCCCGGCCCGGGTCGCGCGCGCGCTGGTGGCGCGCTGGCCCGAATTGCTCGGCCACGCCGGGGTGACGGCGCTGGAGATCCTGCTCGGCCTGGCGCTCGGTGCCCTGCTCGGCTGCGTCTCGGCGCTGGTCATCGCCAGCTTCCGGCCGGCCCGGCGCTGGCTGCTGCCGGTCCTCGTGGTCAGCCAGGCGATCCCGGTGTTCGCGCTCGCGCCCGTGCTGGTGCTGTGGCTCGGCTACGGCCTCGCCTCCAAGGTCGCCATGGCGACGCTGATCATCTACTTCCCGGTCACCGCCGCCTTCTTCGACGGCCTGCGCCGGACCGAACCGGGCTGGCTCGACCTGGCACGCACCATGGGCGGCAGCCGCAGCGCGATCCTGCGCCACGTACAGATCCCGGCCGCGCTGCCGGCCTTGAGCTCGGGCATCCGGGTCGCCACCGCGGTGGCGCCGATCGGCGCGGTGGTCGGCGAGTGGGTCGGCTCTTCGGCCGGGCTCGGCTACATGATGCTTCAGGCCAACGCGCGCATGCAGGTCGACGTCATGTTCGCGGCGCTGTTCCTGCTCGCGGTGTTCGCCGTCGGTCTCTACGCCGCGGTCGACGTTGGGCTTAGGCGGGCCTTGCCCTGGCAGGCCGAGGACGCGGCGGGTTAGGATCGGCGCGGTCTGATGGAGGGCTCATGAGCGATCCCAACCGCGATACCGCCGCCCACTTCTCGCGCCGGGCCGAGGCCTACGCCGAAAGCCCCTCCCATGCCCGGGGCGCGGACCTGGAGATCGTCGCCGGCTTCGCCGCCCCGGGGCCTCACGACCGCTGCCTGGACATCGCCTGCGGGCCCGGCCACACCGCGCTGCGCATGGCCCGGGAGGCCGGCCTGGTGATCGCCGCCGACATCGCGCCGGGCATGCTCGCGACCGCGCGCCGCCTGGCCGCCGAGCGCGGCCTGGACAACCTGCGGGTGCTCGGCGCCGACGCCGCCGCCCTGCCCTTCGCCGACGCCGGCCCCGGGGCCGGCTTCGATCTGGTCACCTGCCGCATCGCGCCGCACCACTTCGCCGACGTGCCCGGCTTCCTGGCCGAGGTCGCCCGGGTGCTGGTGCCGGCCGGGCGCTTCGTGCTCGAGGACAGCCTGGCCCCGGAGGATCCCGAAACCGCGGCCTTCCTCGAGGACCTGGAGAAGCGCCGCGACCCGACCCACCGGCACAGCCTGTCGGATGCGGAGTGGCGCGCGGCGCTTCACGACGCGGGCTTGCGCATCACCGCCGAGACGGTCTGGGCCAAGCGCCACGAATTCGCGCTCTGGGTCGGGCGCGCCGGCCTCGGTGCGGCCGAGATCGCGGCCCTCGAGGCCCGGGTGCTGGGGGCCCCGGCCGCGGTCCGCGAGGCCCTGTTCGAGATCGAGGCGGACGCGGTCCGTGCCTTGCATGACCGTAAGGTGATCTTCCGGGCCGAGCGCGCCTGATCCCGGCTGGAAAACGGCGGAAAAATGGCCTTCTTCGCGGTTTCGATGACCTGGAGGACGGCTTGGCGCGCCGGTCTGGACCCGGGCCCGGCAGGCTTGCTTTGACCGACCGGGCCGCTATGATCCCGTCATGTCCGTCATCCGGGCGGTTTGGGGCCCGGCAACAGAACCAAGATTCACCAACATGGGAGGTTGGATAGATGTTTAGTCTCAGGACTTTGACGACCCTTGGCATGGCTGTTTCGGCTTTGGCCCTGGTCGCCGCCGGGCCCGCCGGTGCCAAGGTCGAGGGTGACACCATCACGCTCGGCTCGGCGATCTCGTTCACCGGCAAGTACTCGACCAACGGCATTCACGCCAAGAACGGCTACGACATCGCGGTCAAGCAGATCAACGACATGGGCGGCGTCAAGGTCGGCGGCAAGACCTACAAACTGACGATCAAATACTATGACGACGAATCGACCCCGGCGCGCACCGCGCAGTTGCTCGAGCGGCTGATCAAGCAGGACGACATCAAGTTCGTGCTCGGTCCGTACAGCTCGGCGACCACCAAGGCCGCCGCCCCGGTGACCGAGAAATACAAGATCCCGATGGTCGAGGCCGAGGGCGCCTCGCGCTCGCTGTTCACCAAGGGCTACAAGTACCTCTTCGCGGTGCTGTCGACCTCGGAGCAGTAC
>Ga0209980_10001027_pt1 | contig 15340 bp, 14 predicted proteins | sample CR02metaG_FD_183611 | JGI IMG/M metagenome (GOLD analysis project Ga0209980, IMG submission 183611) | Deep subsurface microbial communities from Mariana Trench to uncover new lineages of life (NeLLi) - CR02 metaG (SPAdes) (version 2) | ecosystem: Environmental > Aquatic > Marine > Ocean trench...
CCGCGTCTATTTTTCACTATGTGCAGGGTTATGGCCCGGCTTGGCCCTGTAAGAGTCTTTGTCCGTTCCATGTCGTTTTCCAGCACGAATACCACGTCGGCGCTCGCCACTCTCTCGCCCCATTCCTGAGGGGTCGGTCTATTAGGAGAATCCTCCCGCCCCAAGTCTGTCCAAGTAGCGAGCATTGCTACGTGCAGGGTCATGGCCAACTCCTGGAGTTGTTCAATAACTAATGGAAAGCGGGCATTGATGGGTAGGTCCCTTGGCCCTAAGCGTTGGCTATCGTCGATTACAACCATGACTTGGTCCGACTCTTTGATTTCTTTAATCCTGAGGATGTCGGCTTCCATTTCCCTGAGATTTGTTTTTTCTTGACACTCGATAGTGTAGAGGAGATTGAGCCAGCCCCTGGCTTCATCTGCTTCCGATAGGAGCTTTTCCCAGCTGGGGGGTAACTCGTCAGCGTCTGCGCCCTTTGGCACCCCGTACCAGTGGCGAACAAAGGACCTTCCTCTACGGATTTCTCTGTTTTCGAGTCCACTTAGGCGCGCTAGGGTTCTGATTCGCAAGTCCTTCTTTTGCTCAGTAAAGGTAAAAAAGATCGCCGGCACGGAGTTATACATGGCTACCTGGTCACAGAGCTGTTTGGCGAAAGCGGTCTTACCACAGGAGGTTGGACCAATAAGTAAGTAAAGGCCGGGGAGAATGCCGTTGAGGGCGCTATTCAAATTGGTAAAGCCTGAGTCCCACCCGGCAATTTTCGTAACCTCTTCAGTGGCTTCCAGTTCCCCGAGGAATGCATCAAGCTCTTCCCCATCGGAATGGAGCGGCGGTTTTTGTCCCATAGGTTTGGTCTTGAAACTACTAGTTTTGGCGGACCGGGGCAAGTCCAGGAAGGAACAGGAAATAGAGGGGCGGAGACTTAACAAAAAGACAAAAAAAACCAAGAATGCACCGGGTCGTTTGACGGTGGTCGCGCCGGAGATTACACTTGGCGAGTTTGAGTTAGGGAAAATGAGAAGCAGGCTTAGCTGGGTTGTTTTTGTGCCCCTGATGATTCTCCCCTCATGGGAAATTTTTTCTGCACAGGACAATGCAGAAGCGAAACGACTTTACGCAACCTATTGTTCCAATTGTCATGGAGTGTCAGGTAAAGGGGATGGACTTGCCGCAAAGTCCTTACCGGTTAAACCGGCCAACCATACGGATGGCAACTTTATGAGCCAGCTTTCCGATCAATATCTCCACGATATAATCTCCATGGGAGGTTCCGGAGTCGAGAAATCCCCTTTCATGCCCGCCTGGGGAAGCCTGCTCAAAGACCAGCAGATCCGTGACCTTATCAGTTACATGCGAAGCCTATCCACTCCTCCTTCCCAGTCCCCCGGGGAGTAAACCCCGTGCCACGGGCTTACACCCGCGGCTTAGCCCCGTGGAGTATTATCCACGGCTGAACGTAGGCGGTCTCGTCCGAGAGGTTACTCCACAGGGTTGCAGGGAGTCCGCAACATTCACCCTGTGAAATAGCGGCTAGAGGAGTCTTCAAAGTCTTGACAGAGGAGATTATTTCACGGGGTGAATCCCCGTTCTTACGCACGGAACCTTTTGTGGCACGGGGTAAATCCCGAACCGCAGGCTTAGGATTATGGCTTTCCCCTGTGGAATCCAGACCGCGACTAAATTGAGTGGTCTCGAACAAGGGGCTCAAGATGCATGGTTCGGGGCAAAATGCCCTTGACAGAGAATTCACAGCGTAATAGTTTCCCCATCACTGCTATCTGCTCACATAAGTAGAGAGAAAGAAAGGGGGAGAGACCATGGAAAAACATCCGAAAGGAAAAGGGGTCTCCCGTCGTGAATTCTTGAAGGGCCTCAGTGGTGGCGCCGTGGGTGCGGCGGCCGTCTCCACCGGACTCCTGAATCCAGGGCGCGCAGATGCCTATCCCAGAGAGTTGGTGGGATCGGCGTCGGAGCAATCGCTGGTCAACCTCAAGGTTAACGGGAGGAGATACCGTTTGGAGGTAGACCATCGGCAGACTCTGGCCGAAGTGCTGCGCGATCAGCTGGGATTGACCGGTACCAAGATCGGCTGCAACCGCGGCGAGTGCGGCGCCTGTACGGTGATCATCAACGGTCGCAATCACTACTCCTGCAGCCAGCTAGCCATCTGGTTGGAAGGAAAAGATATCCTGACTATTGAAGGTCTCGCACAGGGGGGAAAGCTCGATCCGCTCCAAAAGGCCTTTATCGAGCACGACGGTCCCCAATGCGGCTTTTGCACTTCGGGACAGATCATGGCGGGCAAGGCCTTATTGCTCCGGAATTCAAGTCCCACTGAAGCACAGGTTAAAAGGGCGCTGTCGGGAAATCTATGTCGGTGCGGTAACTACAACCGCGAGGTGGCAGCGGTACTGGCAGCCGCAAAGGCTCGATAAGGAGGGTCCTATGGCACGACAATTTTCCGTTGTTGGTAAGAGAACCACTAGAATCGATGCTTACGAGCGTGTAACAGGACAGGCCAAGTACACTAGGGATGTGCAACTCCCCGGCATGCTTTACGCCCGTGTGCTGCGTAGCCCCCATCCGCATGCGCGGATCCTTAGCATCGATACTTCAAAGGCAGAGAACCTTCCTGGGGTGAGGTCCGTTATCCATCATAAAAATGCAAAAGTCCGTTGGTCCAGTGGGAGCCGAACGGCCAAGCGGTTCATCTTTAACAACCCGGTTCGATATGTGGGGGAACCCCTTGCAGTGGTGGCAGCCACGGACCCTCACATTGCCGAGGACGCCCTCGGTCTCATCGAGATCAAATACGAAAAACTTCCCTATGTCCTCGACGCTAAAGAGGCACTCAAGCCCGGCGCTCCCAAGGTCCATCCCGAGGGTAACGTTATACCGGGCCGCAGCAGGTTTGCCGCTCCCTACGAGGAAGAGTGGGGCGATCTAGAGCAGGGCTTTAGAGAAGCCGATAGGACCTTCGAGGACACCTATATCACCAAACATGTAAACAATGCCCAGCTGGAGCCCAGGGTGAGCGTGGCGAAATGGGAGGGAGGAAAGCTGACCGTTTGGGCCTCCACCCAGGGGATCTCTAACTGTCGTCGAGACATTGCTAGGGAACTGAAACTCCCTATGAGTAAGGTCCGGGTTATCTGCAAGTACATGGGCGCGGGCTTTGGCAACAAGAACCAGTGTCAAGATCTGGACCTCATGGCGGCGGTCTTGGCTAAGGTTTCTGGGCGGCCGGTCACGCTTGAGTTTACCCGGGAGGACGACTTCATCGGCATGCACGGGCGCTGGGCCTCCGAGCAACACTACAAGGTCGGCGTAAAAAAAGACGGGATGATTACGGCGTTGGAGGAGAACTCTGTCACCAACATGGGGGCCTACCGTAAGAGCACCGGGAATCTAAGCGGGACAGGCTCTTACGAGGTGCCCAATTTCGAGAAGGTGGTCACACCCGTCCACACCAATACGGTGGTAGCTGCCAACTACCGAGCCCCGGCCGGTCCCCAGTCGGTTTTCGGCATTGCCTCTATGTTGGATCAGATTGCCCATGAGTTGGGAATCAATCCACTTGAGATGTTCCTCAAGAACAGGATCCAATTATATGACGACGAAATGCCCTTTAGCTCTAATGAACTGGAGCAGTGCATCTTGCAGGGGGCGAAGAAGATCAATTGGAACGAAAGGTGGCACAAGCCCGGAGCCACTCCCGGGCCCAAGAAGCATGGTATTGGTATGGCTTTGGGAGATTTTGATTTCAGTCTCGGGCTTGGGTCTGCAACCATCAGAGTCAATCGGGACGGGACCGCTCATGTGATGGTGGGCGTGACAGATATCGGGACGGGAGCAAAAACCACCATGGCGATTATTGCCGCTGAGGCACTCGGATTGCCGCTCAACCAGGTTCAGTTGACCAGTGGCGACACCGACGTCACCCCGTACTCGGTTGGCGAGTCGGGAAGCAGAACCACTTCCTATACGGGAACCGCCGTTATCGCAGCGGCGGAGCAGGTAAGGAAGCAAATCTTCCAGACTGCCGCGTCCCAATTGAAGGTAAAACCCGAGGACCTGGATTTAAAAGACGGCTTGGTCTTTGTGAAGACCGATCCCTCCCAGAATTTACCGTTAAAAAAGGCACTCAGGAGGACCCGCGGTTTTATCGGGCAGGCCACGACCAATCCCCGGGAGAGGATGTGGGATGTCGCGGGTAAGAGTTTTGCCGCTCACTTCGCAGAGGTGGAAGTCGATGTTTTGACCGGCTTCACAAAGGTCATAAGGTATGTGGCGGCCCACGACAGCGGCACCATTATCAATCGTCTCTCCGCTGAGAGTCAGGTCAAAGGGGGCGTGATCCAGGGAATCGGGATGGCCCTCACTGAGGAGCTACTCATTGACCGGATGACGGCGATCCCCCTCACACCGAATTACCGGGATGCTAAAGTCCCTACCCATATGGAGGCGCCGGAGGTGGAGGTGATTTTTATGGATTCATTTGATCCCTACGGTCCCTTTGGAGCAAAGGTGCTGGGAGAGTTCACGATCGTCCCCGCTGTGGGTGCTGTAGCCAACGCGATTTTTAACGCGACGGGAAAGAGGATCAAGGAGATACCGATCACGCCTGACAAAATCTTGGGATCCCTACTTCTCTAACCTAGGAGGAACAGGCCATGAAGAGTTTCAAGAATATTGATGCAAAGAGCGTAGGAGAGGCAGTTGAGCTGTTGGCGAAGCTCGGCCGGGAAGGAAAGAACACACAGGTGGTATCAGGCGGCAGCGAGCTTTTACAGCTCATGAAGGATCGGGTGCTCACACCCGAATACCTGATCAACCTAAAAACGATCCCAGGGCTCAATTACATCAAAGAGGATAGACGTGGATTTCGGATCGGCGCCCTGACAACCCTCAGTGAGTTGGAAGAGCACAAGGGTGTTCAGGAAAAACTGCTCATTCTCTCTCAGGGTGCGGCTGAAGCAGCGTCTCCGCAGATCCGCAATTCTGGGACCATCGCAGGAAATATCTGTCAGCGTCCTTTTTGCTGGTATTTCCGATCGGCGAATTTTCCCTGCCTGCGAAAGGGAGGTGAGATCTGTTATGCAGTGGCGGGAAACAGCCGCTATCATGCGATTTTAGGTGGGGGACCGAGTTTTATCGTCCACCCTTCCGACCTTGCCCCGGTACTGATTGCCCTGGGGGCGCGGATTAAAATCGCGAGCGCGAAAGGCGAGCGAACGATCCCTCTGGAAGAGTTCTTTGTCCTCCCCCAGGTGGACTACACGCGGGAAAATATTCTAGCGCCAGGTGAAATCCTAACTGAAGTGCAAATTCCACTTCCTAAATCGGGAAGTAAAGGCTACTACCACAAAGTGAGAGAAAGGCAGGCATGGGATCATCCCATTGTAAGCATCTCTACCGTAGTTCAGATTCAGGGAGGGATATGCCGCGATGCACGGGTGGTGTTAGGGGGAGTAGCCCCTATACCGTGGCGTGCCACCAAGGCGGAAGGCTTTCTACGGGGTAAACGAGTTGATGAGAACGTCACTCAGAGAGTAGGAGAGATTGCTCTGGAAGGGGCAAGGCCCTTGAAGGATAATATGTACAAAGTAGGTCTAGCGAAATCTCTGATTCAGAGGGCCTTATTGGCTTCCGCCTAGGAACCAGGAGTTTTTAGTTTGAGGGTGTGAGGGGGATCGGAAAAGTTACAGTGGAGGCCTTGGTTCAGCAGGAGGGAGATCTTCCTACGAGGCAGTAACGGCTACCTTTCCTTTTAATTGCGTGACCATCTGTAAGGCTCCTGTCTGCCGAAGGTCAAAGAGATACACCACAGCATTACCCGTTATAAGATAAGATCTCCTCTTTTCGTATTTTCCGATGCCAAATCTCCCCGTTTGTCCGAATCGAGCTGGCGCTGGGTACTCATTACCTCGCTCGACCGCTATCCCCTCTCTTCCCTAAGCCTCAAAGCAGTAAGACTCTTCACCGAGAAGAGGGAAATCCCGAACCGGGATTGACCGACCATACCCCTCCCTTGCCCCACCCTTAGGGCACAGCTATGTTGTAGACGTTAGCTTGGTTCGATCAGTCATCCCGGGGAACTTATCAAGACGCAGATTAGTTATTGAGTCATTAGATTTGGGACAAAACAGAAAGAAAGGGCTCGTATATGAAGAGAATTATTGATCTTAGCTCGCTATTTTTTCTGCTCATCTTTGCCGGCGGTTGCGCCACCATACAGGTATCACGGGAGGTGCAGAGCGGGCGAAGCGCCTTAAAATTAAACCAACCTAAAGCCGCCCTTACCCACTTTGAAGCCGCCGCAGCCCAGGATCCCAATTATACGACCCGCTTTACCCTCTTGACCACAGGGATCTGGACCTATGTTGGTAGGGCCTTTTATGCGATCGGTGAGAAAGATAAAGCACTTGCAAGCCTGAAGCGGGCGAAGGAGAGCTCTAGCGATGACTATATCGGCAGGATCTACCTTGGGCTCGTCATGGCTCAAACTGGCAATACGCGGGGAGGAAAGGCGGAACTTGAGGCTGGACTCAAGGGGCTGGCGGCTTGGCTGGAAAGTTTGCCTGGTTCAGGCCTGGAGGGTGAACTTTGGGATCCAGGGCAACGTATCGCAAACGGTATCTCAGAATTACTGAAGATGGTGCAAGTGGAAAGGCCCGATTGGCAGGGTATCGCAAACAATGTGGAGTGGCTTGGAATGGAGCTTGAAGAAGAAATCGAAAATGTGAAAGATGACAAGGCAAGACAGAAAGGAGATGGCGGTGACGGTGATTAAAGCCAACTAGACCTCGACCCAATGGTTTAGAGAACCATCTAGAACGTTTTCGAATTAACCCCGATCCGAATGATTTCTCGGACCGATTAATGTCGGATCGGAGTTAATTCGTTCATCCGGTAAGCACCATCGCCAATGGATGGACAAATCCCCAATTCTACGGAAGCCGCAGATCAGACCGCGGGCCCTTCTCTCTATCCTATCCTGGCCGTCAATTTCGTTGGCACGTTGGGATACAGCATCATCCTTCCATTCTTAGTATTTCTAGTCACCAGGCTGGGAGGGAACGCACTCATTTACGGTATAGTAGGCGCGACCTATCCTGCCTTTCAGCTGGTGGGAGCCCCCATTTTGGGTAAATGGTCGGACCTGTATGGGAGGAGAAAGATCCTCCTGTTAAGTCAAACCGGAACTCTGGCTTCTTGGTTTATTTTCTTATTAGCCCTTTTTCTTCCCATCAGTTCTGTATTGAATATTGATTCCGCTGTGTTTGGGACATTCTCAATAACCTTACCCATCATTGTCTTGTTCTTCGCACGGGCCCTGGACGGGGTCACTGGGGGGAACGTGTCGGTTGCCAATGCTTACCTTGCCGATATCACCGATGAGGAGCATAGAAATGAAAATTTCGGAAAGATGGCGATATCCGCCAATCTTGGCTTTATTCTGGGCCCAGCTCTGGCTGGCCTATTGGGAGCAACCGACCTGGGAGAAACCTTACCCGTTTTAGCTGCACTGATCATATCCTTCATTGCGACCCTGATGATCGCGTTCAATCTTCCAGAATCCCACCCATGTTTTCTCAACAGAGATCCTGAGATGGTCAATGTGAGAAAAGTTTTCGGCCAGGAGCACAAGGAATGTTTTGAATTGAAAGGCAGTGAAAAACTAGCGCTAGGAGAGATTCTCAAACTGAACAACATTCCGTCTCTTTTGACGCTCTATTTTCTCATTTTTCTTGGGTTCAATTTCTTTTATACCGCCTTTCCATTCCATGCGGTGAAAAGCTTGGGATGGTCTATTACCGATACCGGCATGTTTTTTTCTGTGTTGAGCCTCATGATGGTGATTGTTCAGGGACCCGTTTTGAGCCGAGCGGCAAAAAAATGGTCAGATGGTTTGTTGATTGTCGTTGGAAGCCTAATTTTAGGGACCAATTTCCTCCTGCTGACTTCGCGGAACAACGTGATGATCTACTTGGCTGCCGTGCTATTCGCACTGGGCAATGGACTCATGTGGCCATCAGTGTTAGCCACCCTCTCGAAGGCAGCAGGGGAAAAATCTCAGGGTTCTGTTCAGGGATATGCCAGCAGCTTTGGAGGTGTTGCAAGTATAATTGGCCTCACCATCGGCGGAATCTTGTACGAGCTATTAGGGGCCGGGATTTTTATCGTATCGGCAGGAATCATCTATACGGTCTTCTTTATGGCCCTCGGGCTTTTCTGTTTTAGGAAAGATGTTCCAGTTATTGAAGGCTCATAGGTTATTTCTTACCATGGGCATGTTATTTCCTTTCATTCGATGATCTCTGTTACCTCATCCAAACTTGACTATCTTACCGATAAAGGTAAAGTTATATACTCCATTTTTTTCTTATTTCGGTACACACTTTAGTGAAGGGAAAATTTTCAGACACGATAAAGAGCGTTTCATTATGACAAAATCGTATGCCATTTTTACCTTTTCTGTGGTGGCTAGTCTTCTCGTTGCCCTCACCCTTCCGGTTGCAGCTGCAGAAGACACTCTACAGCTACTCAAGGCAATGGCCCGACACTCTGAGCGGATCAAGGACTACACTGCGGTCTTCTATAAGCAAGAGGTCGTGAAAGGAAAATTGCTTCCGCAGGAAAACATCTTCCTGAAGTTTCGCAAGCCGTTCAGTGTTTATATGCGATGGCTTGAAGGCCCCTTTGAGGGACAGGAGGTCCTGTACGTCCGTAACAAGTACAAAGGGAAACTCATTGGCCATAAGGGAGGATTCTTCAGATTCCTCACACTCTCTCTGGACCCCAAGGGCCGCCGTGCAATGAAAGGAAATCGATATCCCATAACCGAGGCTGGCCTGGCAAAAGTGATCACCCGTGTGCTCAAGGACGTGGAAAAGGGTGAGGCCGAAGGGGTTATCCAGCTATCCCATAAGCAATCTAGGGAGGTTTTTGGGAGAAAGAGTCGGATAATCACCATAAGGTTACCCGGTGATCCCGAGCAGGGATTCTCGGCTGCTAAAATCAACCTGTGGATCGATTTGGAAAACGGGCTTCCCATCAAAACAGAGTTCTTCGACTGGGACCTGAAAAAGGTGGGGTCCTACGGGTACAAAGACTTGATGTTGAACGTCGGTTTGACAGAAAACGACTTCGACCGGAACAACAGATCCTACCGGTTCTGAGGAAAATAAAGGAAACATCAAAATTCGAATCCAGCTGTGGTTCGCATCGTTTTTCAGACTGGAAAATATTCGAACCTACCGGTAGTGAGAATTGTATTCGACCCATAAAATAGAAGGAGAAACAAATGAACAGATCTCTCGCACTCAAAGGTAATTCCATAGAGACGGAACAACCGAAAATCCATGAAGGGAATCAGGTCCTCTTTCGAGTGACCTCGCTTTACGGAATTTCCAAAACCGGCATGGAACTCCCGGTCAACCGATCAGATTCGATCGAAACAGGCCCCGTTACCATTACCCTCGATCCCGATAGCGAAAAGTCATGCAACCTTGGGATCATGAACCTCGAAAGCGGGCGCATGAAGGTCCGCTACGGCATTCAGACAGTTTTCCCAGCACTCCACCAACTTCTGTCCCAAGAAACAGAGGAAAACGCCCTGCTGAATCCACCGCGTGCGGTCTCCAACAATACCTGTACCCTTTTCGATGACGGTAAAGGGTTCCTGGCCCAAGGGGTGGTGGAGTTTCTACCGGGGTCTCTATGGTCCGGCACCAAAGGAGGCTGAGACAGCCGCACGCGCCCCTCCCGTGTGGAGGGTTCCCTGACCGAATCGTTGGTCTCTGGTAAGTCCGTCCAACTTAAATGGAACTCCGAGCTCACACTCGATTTCCCAGACCACCTGGGCGGTGGTTCTACAACCGTAAAGTTCGAAGGGGGTATGGTTTTTATCCCTCTCATCCAGACAGTGTGAGAACCAACCCAAGGTACCGTTCTAGGGTCAGCATCCAATTGGCTTATGTACCCATACTTGACACATGACCCGGTCTGGTTCTCGTTTCTTGTCCATCCACGTGACATGGCCGACTTGTATCGTTGCAGGGAGTCTGCCTTTCTACTCGACCGAAGCCAAAGTGAGGAGGACTTCCTTCAGCAATTAGCCCATCACCCGCCTACGGTCATTGGGGAAGTCACTTTTTCAGGGAGTACTGTCCGTGGGGAAATTATCGCTGTCGGCTTCCTACCAAAAGATATGTTCTCCACCTTAGCCAGTCAAAAAATTATCGAGGCCCTCGAGTTGGCCCGCCAACGTGGCGCAAAGACCGTGGGTCTCGGGGGCCTGACCTCATCGGCCACCATAGGGGGAAAGAGCCTCCTTCCCTATGCCGACGGGATATCCCTCACCAACGGAAACGCTTACACGGCGTCAACGGTCGCCAGTCAAGTTAATGAGGCAGCCCAAATCCTTGGGCTCCGCAGACCCATAAAGGTAGGTATTTTGGGATGTACGGGCTCAGTCGGAATCCCCGCAACTCGTCTCCTTGCAGAGGCAGAGTTTGAGTTAATCCTGGTGGGAAGGAACGAGATTCGGGTCCAAAACCTATTCGGAGACCTTCACGGCTCAATCCTCGCTGGAGACCCATCGACACTACGGAAAGCAGATATCGTAGTCCTTCTCACCGGTGGCGGAGAGGCGGGCCTTAGGGCATCACATGTCTCGGACTCAACTATCGTTCTTGATTTTGCCCAACCGGCCAATCTCTCCAGAGAATTCCACAAAGCGGTGCAAGGGCGGAACATCACTGTGATGGAAGGCGGCCTTGTTACCATTCCGGGGTATCGAAACACAGTGGATTGGGGGCTAAAACACCCAGAGTCCACGTTCGCCTGTCTAGCCGAAACGGTTCTCTTCTCTCGAGAGGGTCTAAGGAATCACTCCGTAGGTAGACCCAGCCTCGAATTTGTCCGACGGATCGAAAGAGTCGCAAAAAGACACGGAGTATCACCTCTCCCTATCACTAGGCAGGAAGCGAATGACAGCGCGACGGTTCATGAAGGGATCTAGTGTCTGGGAGATTTGTTGACTCGACCTGGCATGGAAGAAGCTGAAGAGAAATCTGACGGACAGACTCTTGTATACGTCAATCTCATTTTTGCAATCATTCTGGCAGCCCTGGCCACGCCGGTAGTCAAATGGTTGGTGGTCCACGGTGGTAAGCTAGGAATCTCAAACCCCAATGCGATCTCATTCTGCAACATTCTATTTGTAGGTAATATCTGCTCAGGTCTCGTTGTCCTGGCCACCTTCGGTTGGGGAAGACTCTGGCCCCAGCTAAAAAGGTTAGATGCGAGAACAAGCCTGCTTCTGGCCGGTAATATACTCATTGGAACTGTCGTTGCTCCCATTTTGTTATACACAGCATTGGCAACAGCCATGGTCACTAATCTCGTCCTGCTGACAAGAATCGAAGCTGTCTTCTATTCCATCCTAGGGGTTTTTCTTTTCAAGGATCCCATTGCCAAGTCCAACTGGGTAGGATTGGCAGGTAAGCACTTTGGGAGACTTCCTGTACCTGCCAGAAGTTTCGTTGCTGGTAATTTTCGTTTGGCTAGTCTTTTCAGGTGCAGGCAAAATCAGCATCGATCACCTTCTATCACGCAAGCTGGGGTTAGAGGGCCAGTAGACTTAAGGATGCGCTAGGCGAAGGTTTTTTGTATGCTCAATAAACTGACAGAGCATTGGCCTGAGTATTTGATGGAGGCCGCCGACCTTGGAACCTTCATGGTTTCGGCCTGCATCTTCGCTACCATCCTTGAATCCCAGGGCTCACCCATACGACAATCCATTGACGACCCGGTCATCCGTCGGGGCCTAATGGGCACAGCGATGGGCTTGACCGCTATCGGTATTATCTACTCGCCTTGGGGTAAGCAGTCAGGGGCCCACATCAACCCCGCGTTAGGAGTATTGCTTATTGCGATCAATTACGTCGTAACCATTCCGGGTACGGATGGCACAGGCATTGCATTTTTAGCTGAGTTAGTTATTTCCTTTATCCTCATGTCAGTTGTACTGGTTGCCACCAACACGCAAAACCTCGCCCGGTGGACTGGACTCTTCGCCGGCCTCCTTTTGGCCACATACATCACAGTAGAGGCCCCGCTTTCGGGAATGAGCATGAACCCTGCGCGCACGTTCGCTGCAGCCCTTCCCGCTCAACTTTGGACAGCACTCTGGGTATACTTTGCTGCTCCTATCGTAGGCATGCTTTTGGCCGTGGAGCTGTATTTACGACTTAAAGGGGCACATGAGGTATTCTCTGCAAAGCTCCATCATCAGAATAATAAACGCGGTATTTTTAAATGCGGTTACCCAAAGGTCACAGAGCCGGTGGTCGAAAGCAAGAGACCCCCAGAAAACGGACAGGAACCGAAGATGGGATATGTCAATTCCGTGCTCATGGGCGTTTCCAAGTGTCCCAACCCGACCGTTTTTCAAAAGACACTTTCGTTAAATGATTTTTACCTTGCCTCAAAGGAATGGGACTACCCCATGGGCCATATCTCTTTTGTCGGTAAGCTGGACAGGGACACCTTGCGGGCCGGCGCCCCCGCCATCGCACCGGGTTTCACCCTCGAGCTGATGGCCCAGCACTCCCTAGACTTCTGGCTCACATCAGAAGATCTACCGGACCCCAACAACCGAGTCACAGTGGATCCTGCGGGTAACATCGTGTTTCCTATCAACCCAATAACGAAGAGGCGCATAAACGGCTTATCGCGAAGCTAAAAGACCTTTTGAATCACCAATCCAAGTGTCCACCCACGGTCACCAATATCATGTGGGCCTGTTTTCCAGGAACCTGTTCCTCGGCCAGCAAATTCCACTGGCCGGTGTGGCCCATCAGAACGGAACCATCCGTTTCGAACAGGATCCAAAGAGCTCAGCCCTCGACAGCCATTGCAAAGCACACGAGTTGAATAACCTGTACGTGATGGACGCCAGCTTCTTCCCCTCCTCCGGTGCGGTGAATCCCGCGCTGACGGTTATGGCCAACGCGCTGCGTGTGGGGGATCATTTAATTGAGCGTCTGAAATAAGGAACGTCCGTAGAAAATTGATCAAACATGCAACACTAAACCGCAAGGAGCGGATTTCTTAAGGAGGTTTTCTTATGGCAGTGTCTACAAAGGATGAGCATCTACCCAATGTGGTCATACCCGCGTGTGGAATCGAGAAGATCTTGAACGGACAAAAAGCACTGATCACAGGAGCCAACTCGGGTATTGGTAAAGGTATCGCCCTGGCCTTGGGGGAGGCCGGAGCAGACGTGGTGGTCAACTACTATTCTGGCGAGGAAGCTGCCGAGGAGGTAGTAAACGAAATTAAAGGCCGCGGCAGCAAGGCATTTGCTCACAAGGCCGACGTTTCGAAGGAAGATCAGGTTCAGGCCATGTTTCAGCAGATGTTCAAGGAGTTTGGCACCATCGATATTCTCATTAACAACGCAGGCCTGCAAATCGATGCGCCCTTCGATGAACTGACACTGGAACAGTGGAATGGGGTCATCAATGTGAACCTGACGGGGCAGTTCCTTTGTGCCCGTGAGGCCATACGGGAATTTAAACGCAGAGGAGTGGTGGAATCGGTATCTTGTTCGGCCGGCAAGATCATCTGTATCAGTTCCGTTCATGAGGTGATCCCCTGGGCCGGACATGTCAACTACGCTGCTTCCAAGGGCGGCGTTATGCTGATGATGAAGAGCATCGCTCAGGAATTTGCCCCCCACCGTATCCGAGTTAACAGCATTGCGCCGGGGGCGATTCGTACGCCTATCAACACCGTCGCATGGAGCACACCCGAGGCCTACAACGATCTGATGAAATTGGTCCCCTATAAAAGGATTGGCGAGGCGGTGGACATAGGGCGCGCGGCCGTATGGCTCGCCTCGGACCACGCGGACTACGTGACCGGCATCAGTCTATTCGTGGACGGAGGGATGACACTATACCCCGGTTTTCAAGAGGGAGGTTGAGTGCAGAAGAGGTTCCTCAGCTCCCCGAAAAAAAAGCGTAGCCTAGAGGTCCAGCAGCAGTGAGAATGGACTCAATGCCTCAGAAGGCGGTCATTTGCCTCCGATTCCTCATCATCTTTGTGCTGTGGACGGGGAGCATGCCCGCCCAGCCATCGGCCAAAGACAGGCCGGTTTAAGCCGTAGATTCAGTTGGGCTGACCGTTTCGGACATAAATCGTTCAGTGGATTTCTTTTCGAAGGTCCTGTCCTTTGAAAAGGTATCCGATGTAGAGATATCGGGGCGCGCATACGAAACCCTGCAGGGATTGTCCGGGCTTAGAGTGAGAGTAGTAAACATGAGACTCGGCGACGAGTATATCGTACTTTCCCAATATTTCGCGCCTCCAGGGGGCAGACCTATCCCCATGGATTCCCGCAGCCATGACCTCTGGTTTCAACATATTGCTATTGTTGTCAGTGACATGGACAAGGCGTACCAGAAATTAAGCCAACACAGAGTCAAACATGTCTCCACCAAACCTCAGACCATTCCAAAATCAAATCCTGCCGCCGCCGGAATTAGTGCGTTCAAGTTCCGGGATCCGGATGATCATAATCTGGAGCTGCTATATTTTCCATCGGGGAAAGGCGACCCGAGGTGGCAATGCACGAATGAACAACTGTTTTTAGGAATTGACCATACCGCCATATCCATCAGTAACACAGAATCCAGTTTGAAATTTTACCGAGATATGTTGGGACTCACCGTCGTGGGAGAAAGCTTAAATACCGGTATTGAACAGGAACGTTTGGACAACCTTTTTGGGGCAACAGTCCGAATCACAGGACTCCGCTCAGGATCCCACCCTCCTGGAATTGAGTTTTTGGAATATCTGACTCCGTCGGGTAGACGACCGATGCCACTGAACACAAAGGCGAATGACCTGTGGAGCTGGCAGATCCGGCTGGTCGTTAAAGATGTTAACGGAGCTAAACGACGAGTGAGCAAAGCTGGTTTCCCAAAAGTATCATCGGCGGTCTCCAACTTCAGCAATGACAAGTTGGGGTTCGTCAAAGGTTTCATGGTTCTTGATCCAGACGGTCACAGGGTTTTATTAATCGAGAAACCGTAGTTGACAAAACAGGCAGTTCTCATACACGAATCCGTTTACTATAGGAGGTTGTTGAAAAAAGCTGTTGGCAGGCTGGTCAAAAAGATCTCAGAGGCGAGGCGCGCGATAAATCGACGCGCGGAGGCATACTTACGCGGTACGTTGGAGCGACTCCGCTTGGAGCGCGAATGATTCCCGCAGCGATCGAGCGCAACTATCCTAAACGCCTGCTTAAGGCAGGCTGGTGGCATAT
>Ga0209980_10001028_pt1 | contig 15333 bp, 12 predicted proteins | sample CR02metaG_FD_183611 | JGI IMG/M metagenome (GOLD analysis project Ga0209980, IMG submission 183611) | Deep subsurface microbial communities from Mariana Trench to uncover new lineages of life (NeLLi) - CR02 metaG (SPAdes) (version 2) | ecosystem: Environmental > Aquatic > Marine > Ocean trench...
CGTGCGGGCCAGCTTGCGTTAGTCGGTGGTGGCGGGTGGATCTATCTACGAGGTGACCGGGAGTCGCCGGCCGCCGCGGCGATGGCGGAGGTACGGTGAAAATCACAGTCGTGCTGCACAGTCCGCAAAATCTCATCAACATCGCCGTAGTGATACGGGCGATGAAGAACTTCGGCTTTCGGGACCTGCGACTGGTATCTCCCGGCGAGTTCGATATTCGACGGATCGAGGGCATTGCCCACAAGACCGGGGATATAGTTGAACGGGCGAAAGTCTTCGACGACTTTGACAGCGCCGTTGCCGATTTCACGATGGTGGTGGGCCTGACTGCTCGGGGTAGAACCGTCAGGCGCAACGTGCAGTTCGTGGAAGAGGCAGCCAAGGAGCTGGTAGCTCTCGGCGAGTCGGAGAAAGTGGCCGTTGTTTTCGGCAGAGAAGACGATGGCTTGGCCAATCGAGACCTCGATCGCTGTCATCGGATTGTCACGATTCCGACGACCCAAGATCATAGCTCGATGAATTTGGCCCAGGCGGCGACCGTCACCCTCTACGAGTTGTTCAAGGCGGGGCATGTGTTGCCAGAAATGAAGCGGCCTCGTCGCGACGCACCGCTGGCCACCCGCGAGCAACTCGAGCTTCTCTTCCGTGACGCCGAAGCTGCCCTGCGGGCGGTGGAATTCTTCAAGAGTCGCAACGAGGAGGCCATCATGCGATCGGTCCGCGAGGTGGCGCACCGTGGACCGATCGACCAGCGCGAGGCAAGATTGCTGAGGGCGATGTCGCTCGAGGTGATCCACTTCCTCGAGCGCACGGGCATTCGTTCGTGATTCCCGGATTCACTTCTACGGGCAGCAAGCGACCGGAAGCGCTGTTCGGCGACCAGCGACCCGTCCCGCAAAGAATGCTGCGGGCCAAGGGGTGCCGCGTGTGGGACAGCGACGGTCGCGAGCACTTGGACGTGACCATGGCACTCGGCGCTGTGTCTCTAGGATACGGGCATCCGGCCGTACAGCAGGCTGTCGAGAAGGCCCTGGCCGACGGCGTCGTGGGCCCGCTATCTCCGGTGCTGGAGCTACAGGTGGCGGAGCGACTGTGCGCATCGATTCCGGGCGTTGAGGGAGTACGATTCTTCAAGACCGGAGCGGAGGCCGTGGCCGCCGCCGTGCGCATCGCGCGGGTACAGACCGGTCGCGAGATGATTGTTACGTGTGGGTACCAGGGCTGGCACGACATGTTTTCCAATTCAGCCGGAGTGCCGGCGATCGTGCAGCAGGGACGGTGCGACATCCCGTTCAATGACGTTGGTGCCCTTCGGGAGGCCGTTCCCAACGATGGGTCGGTGGCAGCAATCGTGATAGAGCCCGTGGTCGATGGCCCGCCGTCTCGTGAATGGGTAGACGCCGTCAACGAGACACGAGCGAGTTCGGGGGCTGTTCTCGTCATCGATGAGATCAAGACCGGACTGCGACTCGGATGGGAAGGAGCCAGCGGACGATATGGGTTTCACAGGGATTTGATCGTGATGGGGAAGGCGTTGGGGAATGGATTCCCGATCGCTGTGGTAGGTGGCGGTCGCTCAATCATGCAGGCGGTTACCCGCACATGGATATCCTCGACACTGGCAACCGAGTTCGTCAGCCTGGCCGCGGCCGACGCCGTGCTGCAGGTCTACGAGCGGGAAAATGTAGCCGGACACTTGGCGGTCGTGGGACGACGCCTATACGAAGGTCTCGACCGAATTGCGTCGACGTATCATACGGTCACAAGAACGGTGAAAGGCATTCCCGAGTTCTGTTACCTGGATTGCGTGGATGATGCGACGTCAGTGCGACTCGCCGGTGGATGTGCGGCGCAAGGCCTCATCTTCAAGCGCGATGCCTACAACTTCGTTTCTCTCGCTCACACCGCCACGGTGGTAGACGACATCTTGCAGCGCGTCGGCGATGTAGTCGACAGCCTGGCGTCGCGGCCGGCATGAGTCACGCCGAATTGATTGACGCTCATGCCCACTTCTATACGGAGGAGTCGGGACGCACGGACTGGCAAGCGGTAAACGATGCGCGTCTGGAGGCGGGAGCCCGGATGGGCGTGACGGCCCACGTTGCTTCCATTCTCGGAACGTGGGGGAACAGTTCGCCAACTTACTTTCCGTCGCCAGACGATATCACACACGGTAACGAGGCCATGCTGGGGCTTACCCGCGCGCACCCCGGGCTAATCTTCGGTTACTGTGTCGTGAATCCCAATTATCCGGATCATGCGCTGAAGGAACTCGAGCGGCGGTTCGAAGCAGGGATGGTAGGAATAAAACTCGCGGCGAGTCGACGGGCGAATGACGCGTTGGTGGACCCAATCGCTGTTTTCGCCGCGGAGCATGGCCTGCCGATCCTGCACCACGTCTGGCAACACCGCCGCCGGGAGTGGCCAGGCCAGGAAGCGTCGGACGCGATCGAACTGGTTGAGCTGGCGCAGCGCCATCCCGACACCAAATTCCTGCTGGCGCACATCGCCGGCGGTGGGGATTGGGCGCACTCGCTCCGGGCGGTGTGCGATATCCCCAACGTATGGATCGACCTGTCGGGGAGCGGCGTGGACAGCGGCATGTTGGAGGCTGTCCTCGAAGCCGTAGGCCCGCGCCGCATGGTTTGGGCCTGCGACGTCACGATGGATACCGGCCTCGCCAAGCTGAGACACCTGGAATCACTGGAGCTCGGCTCGACGGATTTGGACCGTATCAGGAGTGGTAACGCCAAGGATCTGTTTCCGGCGGGGGTGTTCGAGCCGTGATAGTCGACGTTGCAGCGTTCATTGGTGCCTATCCCTACACACACCTTCCCGAGTCCTCGCCGGAGTACCTGCTGGCACAGATGGACCGGATGGGAATCGGGGAGGCCTGGGTGGGACACCTTCCCTCTTTCCTTTATAAGGACCCTGCTCCAGGAACAGCCCTCCTGTTGGAGAGCCTGGAGCCGGCCGGCGAGAGGCTGCGTCCGGTCCCGACGATTCACCCCGGCCTGCCGGGATGGCGGCGCGATATGGACAATGCCAAGGATGCCGCGGCGCCGGCGATCCGGATTTACCCCATGCATCAGGAATTGAGCCCCGACGGCGAAGCAGTGAAGGAATCTGCGATTGCGGCCGGTGCGCTAGGACTAGCGGTGGTGCTCACTGTTCGTTTCGAGGACGTTCGGCAGCGTCATCCCCTCGATGCGGTGCCGGATCTGCCGCCGTCTGCAGTGCGCGCTCTCGCACGGGCCGATCAGCGGGTGAGGATTCTCGTCACTCACGCTGGCCGCGCGTTTGTCGAGGAGGTGCACTTCGGATTGACGGCGGAGGAAGCCAGTCGCGTGCTGTGGGACGTCAGCTGGCTCTGGGGGCCGCCGGAAAACGAGCTGCGGAAGCTGGTGGCCACGATTGGAGCGGAACGTTTCGCATTTGGGACCGGAATGCCGCTGCGAATTCCCGATGCGGTGCCGGCGAAGCTCGACTTGACCGGACTCTCGAGCGGAGATCGTGCCGCCATCGAATCCGAAAACGTCAACCGATGGCTCCAATGGTAGGGCACGCGGCCAGCGTCTCTGATCTGATATCTGATCGCGTGGTTCCGGCGGTTCCCGTTCCTTTCGGAGGCGACGGCGAGATCGATACCCAGTTGCAGGACAGCTACGTAGCATGGATGGCGGAGCAGCCAATTGGCGGTGTTGCAATCTGGGCGCATACGGGGCGGGGCATGAAGCTTACCGACGACCAGCGCGAGAGTGTGATGCGAGCCTGGCGGTCGGGACTAGCTGGCAAACCCCTCATCTGCGGGGTGGGCGTGCCGGAATCGATCGCCCTGCCGTCGGCGGCTTCGTCCCTCACCGACGTGGTACTCCGTGCTGTTACCGACGTGGCTGAAGGCGCCGTGCGGAACGGCGCGGATGCCGCCCTCGCTCACCCTCCCAAGGCGTTGGCCGCGCTCCCGGACGCAGAGGAACGCATGCTCGACTACCATCGCGCGATCTGCGCCACCGGCGTTCCGGTGATCGCCTTCTTTCTCTACGAGGCCGCAGGTGGGGTGTCTTACTCGCCGCGGCTCATCGAGCGCATCGTGGAACTGGATGGTGTGATCGGTATCAAGGTGGCGACGCTGGACAGCGTAATGACATATCAAGACATCATCGCAGTGGTAGAGGGTATTCCGGGAGTGCTTCCCATCACAGGTGAAGATCGTTTCCTGGGCTACTCGCTCACGGTTGGGGCAGGGGCAGGGGCAGGGGCAGGGGCCCGATCTGCCTTGATAGGTCTCGGAGCGGCACTCACCGACTGCCCGGCGGCACTGCTGGAAGCCCGGGCGTGCGCCGCGTGGGACCGCTTCCAGGAGTTGACGTCTGTGCTGGACGAATTTGCACGAGCCACGTTCCGGGCGCCGATGGAGGGCTACGTGCAGCGGATGCTGTGGGCCCTGGAGGCGGACGGCGTCTTCCCGCGGGAGGCCTTCGATCCGTGGTGTCCCGGCTTGGCTTCCGACGAGCGCGACCGGGTTTTTGCCGCCGTTCGGGCGTTGCGTTCCAGGTGACGCTTCCCGACACTCCCACCGTACCCTCCGAACGGCGTGTCAGGCTGGAAACCGTGTTCGAGCGGACCCGCACCCATCCGCCATCCGACCTCGCCGCGATCGTCAAGCAAGATCTTCGCATCGACTTGACCACCCGGTACGGCGGCGTGCGGATCGCACATCCGTTCGGCAAGGCCTCGGGCCAACTCTCGTGCACGCTTGCGCAGGTTGAGGACGACATTCAGGCGGGCATGGCGTTCGTCGTGCTCAAGACGGTCGTCGCCGAGGATTCGACCGGCGGCAGATCGATGGGGGCGTGGAGCGTGCGCGACACGAAGATGCAGGTGGAATCGCGTATCAGTGCCACCGGACGAGAGGGCTGGACGGTGACGTGGACCGGTCGCGGGTGGCACGGTACCCTCGCCGACTACCTGGAGTTCTTCGAGCAAGCGCTGGCGCTCGCCGGTGGCTCGAACATGCCCATCGTTCCTTCGGTGAAATATCATTTGCCGGTTCGGGGTGAGTCGTTTCGCGAGGCGGAGTACGAACACACCACGACGCAATTGATTGAAGTTTGGAATCGCGCCGGGCGTGGCGGCGACTTGATTCTGGAAAAGGATTTCAGTCCTACGCTGGCAGGCGACCAACGGTCGGGCGATCTGTCGGCGGTGTTGCGTTGGCTGGAACGCGTTCCCTCCTTGATCGTTTCCGCGGGTCGAGGGTGCGTCCAGCTCGGCGTGAAAGTGATGAACGGGATGGCGGGTGATGAGTTTCAAATTGCCATGCTGAAGACACTCATGGAGGCCGAACCGGCGCCTGCCTTCTTGATTGTTTTCAATCGACTGTTCGATGCCGCAAATGGGGTGGCGTTCGGAGGCTGGGACTTGAGCGACCGCAACCTGCGCGTTCTCGACATGGCGCATCAACGGGGCTTGCGGCTCCCGCCCCCGCATTCGCCCACGCCTCCGCCACTGTCGGCCACCGGCAACATTTGTTCGGGGCGCATGATGTTGGAGTATGCCCTTCGCGGGTGCGAGAATGGCCAGGTCCACACCTTCTTTCAGCTGCCCAGGAGTGAGTACACGGCCACCGGGGGGAATCGTAGTGCGGCAGCCCTTCACACGCTCCTCTTGCATCCATCCGAGGGGCTGGTGCCCTGGCTCTGGCATCTGCATGAGAGCGGTTCACTGGAAGAGGTTGACGGATTGCTGCGATTCCGCGACGTGATTGGACTTGGACATGCATGAAGTCGTGATCGAGCGTGTTCGAGTGTACGAGGTGGCGTTGCCGCTTCGCGTTGCGTTTACCATCTCCGGTGGGTCGATGTCGGTACGCAGGTCCCTCATCATCGAGTTGGTAGACCGGTCCGGCGTGTGCGGCTATGGAGAATCGGCGCCGTTCGAGTTCCCGTTTTATTCCGCTGAAACAATCTCCTCCGTCAAGGCGTGTCTTCGCGAGACGTTATTGCCCCGGGTCGTCGGTCGAGAAATCCGGAGGCCGGAAGCCCTCCTGGAGTTGTTGGCCGACGGCGTTCGCGGTAATCGGATGGCGCGTGCCGGGGTGGATACAGCGTGGTGGGACCTGGTGGCACGCATGAGAGGAGAGTCCCTCGCCGGGTTGGTCAACCGGCGATTGGGCGAATTGGGGGTGACAGGCGAACATCTCCGGCCATCGGACTCGGTTGCCTGCGGCGTGGCCATAGGAATTCCAGTTGGCGAAGATCTGGAAGTTCTCGAGAACGAGGTGCGAACCGCCGTCCGTCTTGGGTACCAAAGAGTGAAGCTCAAGATCCGTCCCGGGTGGGATCGTGATCCGGTGCTCGCAGCCCGCAGGGTGTTGCAGTCCGAAGGCGCAAAGGTGCCCATGTGGGTCGACGCAAACGGCGCCTATGACCGAGCGGGCCACAAGGAAGACCTCGCAGCACTCGACGACCTCGGCCTCTTGTTCATCGAACAGCCGTTTCCGGAGGAGGCTCTGTGGGACGCTACGGTCCAGAACAACGAGTCGCGCACTCCTGTCTGTCTCGACGAGTCTCTGGTTTCAGACGACGCTGCCAGGCAAGTGGTGGAGATGGACGGACCCATGATCTGGAATCTCAAGGTCCAGCGTTTGGGTGGCTTGGAGGAGACCTGCCGAGTGTACGCGCGTGGTGTAGCCGCCGGCGCAAGGCTGTGGGTGGGAACCATGCCCGAAACAGGCATTGGTGCGCAAGCTGCTCTCGCCGTGGCCGCACACCCAGGGTGCGTGTATCCGACGGATTTGGAGCCCTCGGACAGGTGGTACGACCCCGGAACGGATCTCGTGAACCTCACGATGAGCGGATCAGGAAGAATGTGCGTCCCTGACGCCGTGCCGGAATTCAAACCCGGCGACAGCATGGGGCTCTTGTTTGAACTCTACTGACGCCGGCCTCTTACCTCTCGGTTCTTGATTTCCGCCGCTGAACAGGCTAATCACGATCGAGCCATCGGTCGGTGGCCAGGACCGCCACGAGCGGGAGGCTGTTGCCTCCTGACCAGCCTGAAAGAAGCCGGAGAAAATGCCCGGTAAGATCTGCCACGAATGCGGCAAGAACGCTCCGGTGGGTGCATTCCGCTGCCCGGAATGCCGTGCAATGCTCGCCAGCGACGGCAGCGACCGGATCGCGGCCCTGGCTGAGCAAGTCGGCTTGGCGCTGGGTGAACACTACAGAGTGGAGGAATTGATCGGCAAGGGCGGTGCGGCCATCGTCTTTCGCGTTCACGATGAGCGGCTCCACCGAAGCCTCGCGGTCAAGGTGCTCAACCCCGATCTGATGGCGAGCACGGAGCTGGCACAGCGGTTCCGGCGCGAAGCCCAGACGGCGGCCGCCCTGAACCATCCCAACATCGTGCCCATCTTCTTCGTTGGCGGCGAAGCACACGTGCCGTGTTACGTCATGCCGCTGGTTGAAGGAGAGTCTCTCGGTGCGCGCATCCGACGCGAAGGACAGTTGCCGATGGATGTGGCATTGGGAATCGCAAAAGACATCGCGGCCGCGTTGGATTTCGCGCATGGAGCCGGTGTGATTCATCGGGATGTAAAACCCGACAACATCATGCTGGACTCTGTGACGGGACGAAGCCTCCTGATGGACTTTGGAATTGCGAAGGCGTTACAGGAAAGTGATGTCGAATTGACGCAGTCCGGTGTCGTGGTTGGGACGCCGCATTATCTATCGCCCGAGCAGGCATCGGGTCAGAAGAGTATAGACGGGCGGGCGGACGTGTACAGCCTGAGTTTGGTGGTGTACGAAATGCTGGCCGGGCATCCGCCGTTCACCGGCGGCACCCCGCAAGCCATTTTCGCGCAGCACGTGTCTGCGGAGCTGCCGGCCTTGGATGGAGTCCGCCCAGGGTTGCCCCGGGCGATCCAGGACGTGCTGGCGAAAGCCGCAGCCAAGGTGCCGGGTGATCGCTTCGATCGGGCAGGTGAATTCGTCCGGTTCCTCGAGCGGGCGTATGGCAGGCGCAGTCTGCGCACTTCGGGCGCCACGGTGGTGGGGACGCACAGTCCTTCCGACATGAATCTCTTCCAGTCGCTCGAGGTCAAGGCCGACCAGCCGTCGCTGCAGGCGCTCATCGAGGCCAAGAGCTTTACAGATGTCGCCGAGGCGGCGGAGAGCGTCGAGCAGTATCTGGGAAACGCGGCATTGCAAGGCAACTGGCAGGGTGTGACCGAAGGTATCCGTGTGCTGCGGCGACGTGCTCAGGACAGCCGGCCCGCCTTTCGGGATCCGGCGGCGCGCGCGTTGGAGCGCATCAGCAAGAACACGGCCGTCGTCGAGGCTCTCGCCACCGGCTGGAAAAACGGCGGTGAGCAGACTCAGGCCCACCTCGAAGAGGCCCTCATTGCCTCACCGGGTCTCGCCGGGCATCTCTTGGACCTGGCCATCCGGGAGCGCAGCCCGGTGCTGATGCTGTTGGCCGATCGCGTCGGGGCTATGACGGAAGGGAGAGTGGACGCCCTGGCCCGCGACAACAGGATGGGAGTAGTGCAGGCGTTTGTCACTGCCCTGCGCGAAAGCCTTCGACCGACTCACATCGTAGAGCGATGGCTGGCGTTGGTATTGCAACACCCGAAGCCTGAAGTGCGAGGCCTGGCCGTGGAGTCCGCCGGGATTCGGGGGGGAGTGCTGGCGGAGCGTTTGGGGCGACTCGCTCTGGGTGACGCTGCGCTCGAGGTGCGGATCGCGGCGCTGCGTGCACTCGGTCGGTCACGCCGCGTTGAGGCGCTGCCCGACTTGGCGCAATTTCTGGAGCACGGAGCCAAGGTCGAGCAGATTGCGGCGGCTGAGGCACTGGCAGATCTTGGATCGGCCCGTGCAGCTCAGGTGTTGAGCCGCGTGTTCGAGCGGAAACGTCTGTTTCGCAAGGAGCGCGGCCCGTTGCAGGAGGCCGCCGCGACTGCGCTCGCCCGACTTCCCTTGGAGGTGTCCAAGGACACACTCAGGCTCCTCGTGGCAGATCGGAATCGACAGATTGCCCACATCGCAACCACGGCGATGGAAGCCGGGGGGGCGGACGCGGTACCATCTCATGATTCTTCGAGGGATTGATCGAGCGCGCAATCAGGGCGGAACGGCGCTTGTGTTACAGAAACATTAGGGTAATTTTTGTGAGGCGGTCGCATGTGAAGTTTTTCACTAAGTCCTTCGCGACCGCATCCGGGGCTCGAAATTCGGTATTGATGCGGCTGTCGCACCACGGGTGGCAGCAGAGAAACTGACTTGCCGCCCTACAAGGGGAGCGATGACAGGGAAAGTGTTGCCGGTGGCCAGGGGTATCGCGATGCTCGCCTTGGTTGGGGTGGCGTTCTACGCGGCGTTTCACGCAGTCCAAGCAGAACAGAGCGATCAGCCACCAGAGCGATTCATCGCCCCGGTGGATGTCGATACGGCCGGTTTACCGGGCCCGGTTCAACCCATTTTCTATAGGCATGATGTTCATGCAGGGCAATACGAGATGGACTGTCGGTATTGCCATTACGCGGCGGAGGTGAGTTCGAGTCCTGGGCTCCCGAGTCTCGATGCCTGCATGGGATGTCACCTGCTCGTGGGCGGCGGCAACCCCGAGGTTGCGAAGCTTCGAGAAGCTGCTAGCGAGCGACGACCCATTGAGTGGGTTGAGGTACACAAGCTTCCTTCGTTCGTACGCTTCCCGCATATGCGGCATGTCATGTCTGACGCCGATATCAAATGCCAGGACTGCCATGGTGAGGTGGAGCGCATGCCGCAGGTATATCAGTTCTCGTCGCTGAAGATGGGGTGGTGCCTCGAGTGTCATAAGAAGGAAGAGGTCACCACGGATTGCACCGTCTGTCACTATTAGGTGATCGCGAATGGCCAAGCAAATGGACCGTAGACGGTTCCTGAAGGTTGTCGGCGTAACGAGCGGAGGCGCAGTGGCGGTGGGGTGCTCCACGGACGCCCCCGAAAAGCTCATTCCCTACCTCGTGCCACCCGAGAACCAGATTCCCGGCATAGCTACGTATTACGCGACTACGTGTCGCGAATGCCCGGCAGGTTGTGGTATGCACGTCCGTGTTCGCGAAGGCCGCGCGGTGAAGGTTGAGGGAAACCCTGACAGTCCTTTCAACGCCGGCGGGTTGTGCGCTCGGGGCCAGGCCTCGCTCCAGGGGCTCTACAACCCGGATCGTGTCCGCGGTCCGATGGAGCGGGGGGCGGACGGCGACTTCCAGCCGATTTCGTGGGAGGATGCCTACGCGCGGGTGGCGGAGCGTCTGGGACAGGTTTCCGGTGACCGCATCGCGTTCGTGACTGGGAATGAATCAGGCTCCTTCGATCGGCTGGTCAACGAGTGGTTGTCAGCCCTCGGCTCGCAGGGCCGGTTGGTGTTCGAGCCGTTTGGCTATGAGGCGTTGAGATACGCCAACCAGCAGGTGTTTGGCGTAAACGCGTTGCCATCGTATCGGTTTGCGGAGGCACGCCACGTCTTGTCCTTCGGGACGGACTTCCTCGAGACGTGGATGAATCCCGTTCAGAACACCCGGGGGTTTGCTGAGGGACACGGCCTGAACGAAGACGGGATGGGCCGCTACGTCCACATCGAGCCGCGCATGAGCATGAGCGGCATCAACGCCGACGAGTGGATTGCCCCCAACCCGGGTACCGAGGCTATCCTGGCACTGGCAATCGCCAACGTCGTTCTGACCGACCACGGCGACAGTGCACCGTCGGATGTGTTTCGAGTGCGCCAGTTGTTGGGTGGGTACGATCCGGAAGGTGCGTCGGACGTGTGTGGAGTGCCGGCGGAGACGATCCGACGGCTGGCGGCGGAGTTCGCCGAGGGGCCGAGTCTTGCCGTTGCCGGCGGCATGGGCAACCAGCACGATCAGGCGCATGCGACGGCGGCAGCCGTCAACATCCTGAACTACGTCGCCGGAAACATCGGGCGCACCGTGTCGTTCGGTTCGAACCCCGATCCGTCTGCCGGCTCTACCTATCGCGGTTTGGCCGACCTCACTCAGCGCATGCGTGACGGTGCTGTAGATGTGCTCTTCGTCCACGGCGCAAATCCCGCATACAGCGCTCCTACCGGGCTGGGTTTCGTCGAGGCGCTGGGCCAGGTTGGCTTCAAGGTGAGCTTCGCGCGCGTGATCGACGAGACGACTGCGCACGCAGACCTGATACTTCCCGATCACGATCCGTTGGAGCAGTGGAATGATTTCGAGCCGCGCGCGGGGACGTATCTTCTGCAACAGCCGGTCATGCAGCCGGTGTTCGACACCCGTCAAACCGGCGATGTATTGCTGGCCGTCGCGAGCCAGATGGGCGGGGCCGGGGGTGGGGGCGGGGGCGCCGACATGGCACGCAGATTCTCCGCGCAGACATATAAGGATTATCTCCAAGACGCGTGGCGCGCGCGTCAGAACCGGCTCGGTGGTCGCGGGATGCCGTTCGACGATTTTTGGGCCGCTTCCCTCCAGGCGGGTGGTGTCTATCAGGCGGAGCCGAGTCGGGCGCCGCGGTTGGACCGCAACGTAGGCCAGCTGAGCTTTGTCCCATGGTCCGGCGTCGAGGAGACGGGGTCGGGCGATCTGACACTCATTGCCTATCCATCTCCGGTTTTCTTTGACGGTCGGGGAGCAAGCCGGCCGTGGCTGCAGGAGCTGCCCGACCCGGTCTCCAAGATCACATGGGGTTCGTGGGTAGAAATCCATCCCGCAACGGCTGCGGAATACGGGATCGCCGAGGGTGATTTCGTTGAGGTGACCTCCGCTGCTGGAACGGCGGTGGCTCCCGCCTTTCTCTATCCGGGAGTGCGCCGGGACGTAGTGGCCATGGCGCTCGGACAGGGCCATTCCGAGTTGGGTCGATACGCTCAAGGTTGCGGGGCCAACGTGTACGACGTGTTGGACAGCGCGCCGACGGTGTTCGGCGGCTTGTCACACTATCAAAAGGTGTCGATTCGGCTCACGGGCGAGCATGAGGTGCTTGCGTCGCCGGCCGGCAAGAAGCGGCAGATGGGTAGGGGGATCGCTCAGAGCACCACCTTCGAGGAGGTCCGGGCCGGGGAGGGTCATCCCTTCCACGTCGAGCACGCAGCTGAGGTGCCTGAGAAGATCGAGCGGGTGCTGGAGGAATGGCAGGCCGCTCAGGATAGGGAGCGGACACGCGGCAACTACGCGGGCGAGCACCCGCGCTGGGGACTAGGAATAGACCTCACCCGTTGTACCGGATGCAGCGCGTGCGTGACGGCGTGTTACGCCGAGAACAACATTCCTGTCGTGGGTAAGCTGGGTGTCCAGCGCGGCCGTGAGATGTCATGGTTGCGGATCGAACGTTACTTCGAAGGTGGCGAGGGTGACGAGGGTGACGAGCCGTTCGCGGTCGAAATCCTCCCGATGATGTGCCAGCAGTGTGGTCGTGCGCCGTGCGAGCCGGTGTGCCCGGTGTTCGCCGCGTATCGCACGCCGGACGGACTCAACGCGCAGGTATACAACCGCTGTATCGGTACGAGGTACTGCAGCAATAACTGTCCCTACAAGGTCCGGTATTTCAACTGGTTTGACCACAGCGCCGAGAACGATCCAGCCTTTGCATTTCCCGAACCGCTTCGGCTCCAGCTGAACCCGGACGTCACGGTGCGCACCAAGGGTATCATGGAGAAGTGCACCTTCTGCGTACAGCGGATTCGCGACAAGCAAAATCAGGCGGCACTCGCAGATCGAGAGTTGGTGGATGGAGAGATCTTGACGGCCTGCCAGCAGTCCTGTCCGGCAGCGGCCATTACGTTCGGCGACTTGAACGATCCCGACTCGGCGGTTTCTCGTGTACACCGCAACCAGTTGAGCTACAGGGTTCTGGAGGGTCTGAACACAGACCCGGGAGTTGCGTATCTGATGCGGGTACGAAACACGGTGGAGGCGTAACCGGTATGGCGACTACGGCACCGCCGGAAGGCATGCCTGCGAGCCAGCCCACTTATGCGGATGTCACCCGCGACGTTGCGGCAACGCTGGGGAATCCAACCAAAGGCTACTACGGCCTGTTAGCGTTCGTCGTAACGATCCTGCTGGTCGGGGTCGGCGCTCTCCTCTACCAGATCAGAATGGGGCTTGGCGTGGCGGGCTATACTCCCCCCGTAATGTGGGGCGTGTACATCACCACGTTCGTGTTCTGGGTAGGCATAGCTCACTCCGGCACCCTGATCTCGGCGATCCTGTTCTTGTTTCGCTCTGCATGGCGCACCGCGGTCTATCGCACCGCCGAAGCGATGACGGTGTTTGCCGTGATGACGGCCGGACTGTTCCCGTTGATCCACGTCGGACGTCTGTGGTATGCCTACTGGTTGATTCCCTATCCGAACCAGCGGATGCTGTGGGTGAATTTCAAGTCGCCTCTGGTATGGGACATGTTTGCCATCGGTACGTACTTCATTGTGAGCACGTGCTTCCTGATCCTGGGCCTAATTCCCGACATCGCAGCCATTCGCGACAAGGCGACGGGGTGGCGCAAGAAGCTTTACACCATCACGGCGTTGAACTGGCGAGGCACCGACCAGCAGTGGCGCCACTACACGCGAGCCTACCTGTATCTCGCCGCGCTGGCGACGCCGTTGGTGCTCTCCGTGCACAGCGTGGTGTCCTGGGACTTTGCCGTGTCAATCGTGCCGGGTTGGCACGCCACGATCTTTGCGCCGTATTTTGTGGCGGGGGCGATTTATTCCGGCGTAGCGTTGGTGATCACGTTGCTCATTCCGTTGCGGCGGGTGTTCAAGGTCGAGCGGTACATCACGACAGATCACTTCGAGAACCTTTCAAAGCTTCTGCTCTTGACGGGTATGATCGTGGGTTACGCATACGTCGTCGAATACTTCATGGCGTGGTACAGCGGAAACACCTTCGAGAGGGCGTCGTTCTGGAACCGTGCGTTCGGTGATTACTGGTGGGCGACCTGGACCATGATCATCTGTAACGGGTTCTTGCCGTTTTTACTGTGGTTCAAGAAAATCCGCCGCTGTATTCCGGCGCTGTTGGTCATTTCATTATTCGTCAACCTGGGAATGTGGTTTGAACGTTTCGTCATCATCGTGGTGTCGCTGTCCTTCGAGTACGAACCATATGCGATGGGCCACTACACCCCGACGTGGGTGGAGTGGGCTATCCTTTCAGGTAGCTTCGCGTGGTTCTTCATGTGGTTCCTGCTGTTCGCGAAGAACTTCCCCACCGTGTCCATTACCGAGGTGAAGGAGATCATTCCCATGCCCAGGAAAAGGGCGTCATGAAAGGCAGTCCTGGAGGCATCCTCGCTGCCTACCGGCATATCGACTCCGCCACGGAGGCGATTGGGGCCCTGAAGAAAAGCGGGTACGACGATTTCACCGTGTACTCGCCCACGCCCAACGAAGAAATCTTGGAGGCGGTGGCCCATCCTGTGAGCCCGGTGCGGCTGTGGACGCTGTTCGGCGGGCTCACAGGTCTGGTGACCGGATTCGCCATGACTATGTGGATGTCGTACGACTATGCTATAGTAGTCGGCGGCAAGCCGATCGGCTCGGTCATTCCGTACATCATCATCATGTTCGAGCTGACGATTCTGTTCGGAGCGCTGTCGACGCTTGTCGGATTGGCGTTCCATGCGTGGAGTACCAATCAGCGGGGGCCTTTTGACGGCCGGTTCAGTGACGATCACATCGGCATCTTCGTGCCATGCCCGGTGGAGCGACGGCCGGCGGTCGAGCAGCTACTCACAGCAGCGGGAGCTACGGAGGTGAAGGTTGAGATCGGTTAACGCGTCTCTCCTGGCTTCGTGCCTGCTCCTGGCGGGTTGTTCCGTCGAAGACTGGCGCCGGGCGCCCGGACCGGACGACATAGTGGCGTCGGTGCCGTGGTTCACCGGCATGTACGATCACGTCGCCATCCCGCCGCTCAAGTCGTGGTGCGCCGAAGACCGCCCCGATTGCCGGCAACCGGTTGAGGGAACCGTGCCGGTGACCGGTGGGGATCCGTTGGTGCCGCCTATACAGCTCGCACCAACAGCCGCAAACATTCTAGCCATGGGACGGCGTTTTCAAAATCCGGTCCTCCAAACCGCCGAGTCGCTGGAGAGAGGCCGTGACCGGTACGAGATCTACTGTGCGCTGTGCCACGGATTTCAGGGCGGCGGTGATGGGCCCATCGACAGCGTCATGGGCGGATTCCTTCCGTCGCTCGTGACGGAACAAGTACGGCGCTACACGGATGGATACATCTTCGCGGTCATCGTGAACGGAAGAGGACTGATGAAGCGATATCGCCACCGTGTCCGCGGCGAC
>Ga0209980_10001029_pt1 | contig 15327 bp, 14 predicted proteins | sample CR02metaG_FD_183611 | JGI IMG/M metagenome (GOLD analysis project Ga0209980, IMG submission 183611) | Deep subsurface microbial communities from Mariana Trench to uncover new lineages of life (NeLLi) - CR02 metaG (SPAdes) (version 2) | ecosystem: Environmental > Aquatic > Marine > Ocean trench...
ATCAGCGATTCAAGACAGGCCTTGGCCCGAATGACTTTTGACCAGGGTGTATCGAGCGAAGCGTTGCTCAAACCGTAAATGCCGGGAGCGACGTTTGCTTCCAGGTCATCGCGATTGGACAGGTAAGACATGGACTCGCCGTCAGATACCAGCAAACTGAATCCGGCGTAATCCTTGTTCGAAATGGAGGATGCGAATTCTCCGGGCGATTGAGATCCGGCAACGAAATCAGTGACGAGAGTGCCGCGGGACTCGAACATGGCCCTGCGGCCCTGTCGTTCGTGAAAATTGGTCACGGTCGCGAAGCGACCCGATTTGCTCATTGCCAGCCAGGTGCCACCCGCCTGCAGGTCGCGGCCCGCGAGAATCAATTCATTGTCCGGCCACCAGTGTGCATCCTGCGTCGGTCGCTGGTGAGATTCATCCCGGTTGCCTGCGAGGATCAGGCGATATTGCGGGTGCGCCTGCCAGGCGAATACGACGAGGCACATCGTTATCTTGCCTGTCTGATCTCATCGATGTCAGACAGCAGCCAGTCGTCAACGAGCCGGCGCGCGATAGACAAGCGGTAGGGCAACTTCGGAAAGCCCGAGCGCAATTGCTTTCGCGAGAACCACTGCGCATCTTCGAGCTCTCCATCATTCAACAGAATGTCTTCCGACAAGGCTGTCGCGGTAAAGCCCAGCATCAACGATGAGGGAAACGGCCAGGGCTGTGAGCTGTGATACTGAACATTCTCGACCAGGATGTTGGCCTCCTCCGCTACCTCACGCAGGACCGCATCTTCGAGGCTCTCGCCGGGCTCTACGAAACCCGCGATCGTGGAATATCGGCCGTCGGGCCAGCTCGGCTGACGTCCGAGGAGACACCGGTCGCGGGTGCTGACGAGCACGATAATTGCCGGGTCAACCCGAGGAAAAAGCACGGCGTGGCACTCAGGGTCGACACAGATTCGCGAATTGCCCCCCGATTCGGCCCTCGACGGCGAGCCGCAATGACCACAATATTGCTGCATGCGGTGCCACAGAACCAGCGCACGCGCGTGGGCGACCAGATTCGCCTCGTCAGCCGGCAACACATTACCCAGGTAACGCAAGTCATGAAACTTGCCGACATCCTGGAATGGCGCCTCAGTCGCACCGTCTATTCCAAACGCGAAGGCCGGCCTGTCACGAAACTTGCCCAGGAAAATGACTTCCTGTTCCAGCAGGTGGCTACCGACAGCATGCCGATCGAGAAGAATCGCATGAAAGGGTTCTCCTGACGCCAGGCATTTGTCGCCCCAGACTGCAATGAAACAACTGTTGTTGCTGTTTATGGCCTTGCTGAGCCACTCAGGATCTTCCCGCCGGTGACCCCAACGATCGACGAATGCGCCACCGAATACGTTTTGACCGCTCATTTTGAGGGAGTACTAGCCTCGTTTACGGATTGCGACAGATCACGCGCTGACACGACGACACCGTCTTCGTCCGCAAAAATGTAATCGCCGGGCGTGACATCGATTCCTGCAAAAAAAAGATCGACATCTCTTTCTCCAAGGCCCTGCTTGCGGCTCTTGCGCGGGCAGCTATTCAGCGCTCGCACACCGATGTCCGTAGCATCGACCTCAAGCCGATCGCGAATGCAGCCGTTGATGATCACGCCGGACCAGCCGTTCTCGGATGCAAGGCGGGCAATGTTTCCACCCAGAAGCGCACAGCGCTGCGATGCACCACCGTCAACGACCAGCACCTGCCCCTTACCGGCCTCCTCCAGCACTGATCTGACAAGCGAGTTGTCCTCGAAGACCCGCAGCGTGACCGCCTGTCCGCCAAAACTTCGCCGGGAGCCGTAGGTCCGGAATATGGGCTCGGCCACTTGTATATCGGCAGCGTACTCGTCACAAAGATCGGCGGTCATTGTCGTCATTTATTGTTCCCGGCAATTGTTGGACTGCGCGCGCAGGCAGGTTGAAGTCTAACGGAAATTCGCGAGTTTCCGATAGTCGGCCCGGATGACGCTCAGTGTGAGCTCTTCTGACTAGAGGCTATTGAAATCAGCTGTGCCTTTGGTGATGACGGGATATCTCGCAGCTCGGGCACTTTTTCTGATCCAGGGCATAGGCATCCTGAACGTACGAGGTCTGGCAGCCCCTGCACACTGCCAGATACAACTCGTCGTTTCGGGATATGTTTTGCAGGAGATTCCAGGCCCACTCGAAACTGAGTTTCGGCATCCGGTGCAGCAGCAGATAAGTCTCGAAGGCGCGGCACACGCGGTGGCCGTATTCCACGCTCGGTCGCGGCCAGCAGGCATGAACCCGGTTTGCTGCATCGATCCTGAGCAGCAGGCTTGCGCAGAAAAGCGCGATTAACGTTGTCGCTTCCAGCTGATTGTGTGGATTCTTGACGAAAAGACCGACCTGTTGGGGTGACTTGCCGCGGCGGCGTTTCACAGTGCCGGAGCCCCCATCACGGAAATAAGTCGCATAAAGTTTGCGAATCCTGTCGTCACTAAGCCCGGTGCACACCTTGATGGTGCGGGTCCTGGCCTCGTGTCCGATCATTCGGAGTGCGAGTTCGAACTGGCTTCGCTCGGTCGCATATCGGTTATCAGTGAGTCGCATATGTTCCTATTTCTGCTAGTTTTTACCCATATACAGTGAAAGAAAAGCTTATACTATCTATACATGGTAAAGCAATCAAAAATAGCGTAAGTCGGGTTTCACCCAAAAAATACGCATGACGGGGAGTTCACTATGGATTTTCAGGGACCAACGCTGGCCGATTATGAAAACGTCCGATCGCTGAATATCGCTTTTCTCAAACTCTTACAAAATGGAAACGAATGTGCCCGGTACCTGGAAGGACTGCCGGAGGAGCTTGGTCGGCGTTTACGACGCTTGAGTCATCGGGAGATCGGGCGGCTGGCAGCGACGCCCTTTCTGTTGTTTTCCTTTCGAGAACGTGACGATGGCTTCTGGCAGAAGGTCTTGGCCGACGACAGAACCCGCGACCTGTTTGCTTTACCCCTGAAAACGACAGATGACGCAGGCCGTCTGGTATCCGCGGGTCTGGGATTCGTATGGCAGCTTGCCCAGCGAAACCCGTTCGCTGCACGCCTCCTCTGCGGTGCCAGCACACATTGGTGCGAACAAATCACCGAGCGGACCATCTTTCACATACTGGCAGTTGCCGGACACCGCTCCGACCTGCTCGTGTTACGAGCACAGCATGACACTGAAATCTGGCAGAAACTTCTTGTTGACGGTTTGAGCAACGAGACAGAGACCCGTCATGCAGCGCATATCAGTGCGTTGCAGTCCGTTCTGACCCGGCTACCCGCACCGGCCGCGTGGTCGGCGGCCGCCTGTGCGTCACGCAATCCGGCGCTCAAAGTGGCGGACGAGCCGCAAAACTAGAAAAACATTATTCGACACCGTCATAGCCGCCGCGTATACAATACGCGGCGCCATGCAAGCACTGTCGATCAAGAAACTTACCAAGATCTACTCGAACGGCAACCACGCGCTGAAAGGAATCGACCTCAATGTCGAGGCTGGCGACTTCTATGCACTTCTCGGCCCCAATGGTGCGGGCAAGACCACGGCAATCGGCATCATTTGTTCGCTTGTCAACAAGACCGGCGGCGAAGTCGAGATTTTCGGACACAGCATCAACCGTCAACCAGAGGCAGCTAAATCCTGCATCGGCCTCGTGCCACAGGAGATTAACCTGAACCTGTTCGACACCGTGCTGAATATCGTGGTCAACCAGGCCGGCTATTACGGGATAGGGCGCAAGCTGGCCTTGCAGCGCGCCCAGGAATATCTCTCCGAGTTGAAGCTCTGGGACCGCCGTTTCGAACAGGCAAGGAGTCTTTCCGGCGGTATGAAGCGCCGTCTGATGATCGCCAGAGCGCTGATCCACGAGCCCAAACTGCTGTTACTCGATGAGCCAACGGCCGGCGTCGATATCGAAATTCGCCGTTCCATGTGGAAGTATCTGCGCCGCATCAATAATGAAGGGACGACGATCATTCTGACAACGCATTACCTCGAGGAAGCGGAAAGGCTCTGTCGACACGTGGCAATTATCGATGAGGGTAAGATTATCGAGGATGCGGCCATGACCACCGTGTTAAGAAAAGTGCAACGCGAGGTTTTCGTCTTGAGTCTTGGCGAAGCATTGACCGAGACTCCCGAGCTTCCGGGTTTCGAGGCACAATTGAATGACCCATTCGAACTCGAAGTGGCCATCGACGCGGAACATGATCTAAATAATCTTTTTGCCATCCTGAGCAGGCAGGGAATCAAGGTTGCGAGCCTCAGAAATAAGGCCAATCGCCTGGAAGAACTATTCATTAGAATGGTTGAAAAAAAACAGAAGAACAACGCCGCGGCCATCGCCTCAACGCCCTAAGGCGACGGAATGATGAACCTGACACTCAACTGGATTGGTCTCAAGACCCTCGTTCGCAAGGAGATCGTCCGCATCATGCGGATCTGGATTCAGACCATCGTTCCGCCGGCTATTATGATGACGCTGTATTTCATCATATTCGGCAAGCTGATCGGGCCACGGATCGGTAGTATGGGCGGCTTCGACTACATGCAATATATCGCTCCCGGCCTGATCATGATGTCGGTCATCACCAATTCCTACGGCAATGTCGTTTCGTCTTTCTTCGGCGCCAAATTCGGACGGCATATCGAGGAAATGCTGGTATCACCGATGTCGAACGCAACGCTAATTATCGGTCATGTGGCAGGTGGGGTGTTTCGAGGCATGCTGGTAGGAGTGCTCGTTACGATTGTTGCGCTGTTTTTTACAAAGCTCGAGGTACAGCATCCACTGATCACATTATCGATCGTAATTCTGTCGTCAACTGTTTTCGCATTGGCAGGATTTATCAATGCCGTGTTCGCAAGAAAGTTCGATGATATTTCGATTGTGCCGACCTTCGTTCTGACGCCGTTGACGTATCTGGGAGGCGTGTTTTATTCAATTTCCCTGTTACCGGAGTTCTGGCAGAAAGTATCGCTCGCCAATCCGATCATCTATATGGTGAACGCATTTCGCTACGGCATACTCGGGATAGCCGATATCAATATTACTTATGCCTATCTGATTGTCGGGCTTTTTGTCGTCGGCCTTTTCTCCGTTAGCCTGGTGCTGCTGAATCGCGGTGTGGGCATCAAGGAGTAATAAATGTGCGGAAGGTTTGCATTCTATTCTCCCAGTGAGGCGACTGCGGCGCTATTCGGTGTCACGGGCGCGGTGGATATGAAACCACGCTATAACATCGCGCCGACCCAAATGATTGCCGCTGTTCGGGTGAGCGCCCAGGAAACGCGCGAACTCGCGATGCTGCGCTGGGGGCTGGTTCCCTTCTGGGCAAAGGATTCGTCGATCGGCAATCGCATGATCAACGCACGTGCCGAAACGGTTGCGGAGAAGCCGTCGTTTCGCGCGGCTTACCGGAAGCGCCGATGTCTTGTTCTCGCTGATGGATTTTATGAATGGCGCAAGGAGCCCAGCGGCAAGAAGCCTTACTATATTTCTCTTGCCAGCGGCGCACCGTTTGCGTTTGCGGGTTTGTGGGAGGACTGGCACGCCAAAGACTCGGATGAATCAGTGCAAAGCGCGACGATCATCACAACCGCAGCCAACAAGTTCATGAGTAATCTGCATGACAGGATGCCTGTCGTGCTCGAAAAAGATGCCGGGGACCGCTGGCTGAACGGCGATGAGCAAGTGCTGTCCGAGGCCACCGAGGTAATCCCAAGGTTTCGGGCCTGGCCGGTCGACAGGCGCGTCAATAACACGAGCAACGAAGGGGCCGAACTGGTCGAACCGGTCGGTGAAGCGCTGTCGGGCTAGTGGTCCATCAATATAACCTTGTTGGACCACTGGTCAGTCTCGCAAATCGTTATTCACGGGGAAGGAGAAAGCCGTTGCCAAGATGCTCCAGGATGACACCCTCCGGCGTAATCTCCTTCACCACGGGGCCTTCCGCCAGTCGTGCGTGTTCCCGGTATTTGTTCATGTTGACAAACACGAATCGCTTTGCGGGCTGATCATTGTAGACATGGATGTCCAGGTGCAGGTCCGGTAACAAGAGAGTTCCATTCGCCCGAAGATCATTGAACGTCGCATACGATTCTTTGATCGTTGCCGCCAGTCTTGGTTTAGGCACGGGGCTTGCTTCTAGCACAGGGTTGTCAGCTGTCGATTGTCCCTCTGTGGCGCCAGTGACTTGTGGTGCTTGCGTGTTCTTCGCCTGTTCAACCATTTCTGAGAATGATGCCTCACGCTCAGGCTGCGCCCCGTCCGGTATTGCTTCGTCGGTCGCTGTGACGTCCGTTTGTGGCCGCGGGTCGGGTCGAAGCATGACTCCTGACAACACGATCAGGTTTACGGCAAGCAAGCCGCCGAGTACCCATAGCCAGCGCGGAGCACGCGGCGAGTCCACCCCATCGGGTACGTCAGCGAAACCAGGCGCATTCTTTTGCTGGCGCTCGGTTTCAGACTTCTTTAACGCATCCAGGATAAATGACATCAGTAGTTCCCCGTGCGATTCATATCATCATCTTTGTTCGTCAGCCGTGGCTTGCCGTCCGGCGCAAGCGACGAATTGATGATGATCTGGGTCTGTTGTCCCGCAAGGCCGTCGACCTTCAGGCGGTGCTGCCGCTGAAAGTCCCTCAGTCTCTCTTCAAGTTCCCTGTCGAAGTAATCGAGCTCCGCAGATGCGGTGACTTCCGGCTCATAGTCGGTATCGATCGCGGCAAGGCTCTGTCGCAGCCAGCGGACGTTTTCGTTACGCATGCCGGGCTTGATTGCCCTGGCATCGCCGTTGGGCGGCCGCCAGATCAGCAGGTATTCGCCAAACCAGAGCTTCGAGATCTCCTCAATCGAGTGAATAATGCGAGTCTCGCCGAGTGCGAGCTCACCTTTCTCACCGTCCAGAGACGCGAGAACCGGCTGATGAGTGTTGCCATTCCTGTCTGTCAGCGTCAGCACCACCGGCCGGTCGAGCTGGCGAATGCCGGTCCACGAACCTCTCTGGAACAGGCAACTCAAGCCCGCCGTCTCGGCTTGCGAGCATGCCGTCCCGCCGCCGACCTGATATTCGATGCCCCACAGGCCAAACAGAGTAGCCATCGCGGAATTGGTGTCGGTGAATGCGCTTGCGTCGATCAACAAATCCTCGAGTGATGTGGTAACGGGCTCCAGGCCCGTGCTGTCTCCGGCCCCTGCGCCCGGTTCGGGGGAGGCTGCCTCGGTCCCGGACTCTGTTTTTCGGGTTTCCAGCGGCACCGAAAGCACCTCGGACGGTTGTTGTTGCTGCTGATTTGCCAAAGACCAGATACCCAGGGCAATGATGCCTGCCCCGGCGATTCCGAAAACCGGTACCGCCCATCTGAGCAGGCCGGTCGCATACTTCTGCCCGGATACCTCGGCCGCAGCCCTGCCAACGAGACGCTTTCCAATCTTCCTCGTTTCACGGCTGTAGGCGCCAAGCATCGCCCGGTCGCAGATCACGTTCATGATGCGTGGCACGCCGCCCGACAGATTAAATACTTCCAGCTTGGCTTCCGCGTCGAAGATCTCACCGAGGGCGCCCGCGACTTTGAGCCGATGGTCGATATACAGGCCTGCCTCGTTACGCGATAACGGCTCGAGGTGGTAACGGCCAGTCACACGCTGCGCCAGTTGACGGAGTTCATCGCGCGCCAGCGTGTCGCGAAGTTCCGGCTGTGCGATGAGGATAACCTGCAGCAGTTTCTGTTTTGCAGTCTCGAGGTTGGTTAACAGGCGAAGTTGTTCGAGTACCCCGTTGGAAAGATTCTGCGCCTCATCAACAAGCAGAATCGTACGACGGCCGCGGGCGTGCGCTGCAAGCAGATGGCGATTCAGGGCATCTACAAGCGCTATGACGCTGTGCTTGTCTTCGGGAAGCGGAATGCTCAGTTCCTGGCAGATGGCAATCAGGAATTCCAATTCGGTTAGCTGCGGGTTAAGAATGAGCGCGACATCAACTTCAGCCGGCAGGCGGCCGAGGACCGTACGAACGAGGGTTGTCTTGCCGGTGCCGACTTCGCCCGTCAGCTGAATAAATCCGCCGCTTTCGGAAATGCCGTACACGAGATGCGCCAATGCCTCGCTGTGCCGTTCGCTCATGAACAGATAACGCGGATCGGGGGTGATCGCGAAAGGCTTTTCAGTCAGCCCAAAGAATTTCGTGTACATGGTTTGGCGAGGATTCCTGCTAATAATCCATCAATATCACCTTGACGGAGTCCTAGCCCCGAATATTGCACGACAACGCCGATTCTACCTGATTTGGCCCGAATCCAAGGTTCGCGCCCGATTAACCGAGGACTCCCCGAAGCGGTCGCGGATCTTGTCGGCCGTCTCGTCCAAGTGCGAACCTGCAGGCATGGTATCGCCGGCGAACAGATCGCGCTGTTCCGCCGCGGAGAGATCGCTGCCACCGACTCCGAGCAGCCGGATTCTGGCGCCCGGGTGCTCGGAAAGCCACTGACGAAGCAAGATCCTCACGATCTCGAAAATCTGGTCTGTGTTGTTACCTGGCGGCCGCAATGCCCGCTGGCGTGTAAAGGTGGTGAAGTCCGCCTGTCTGATTTTCACCTGAACGGTGCCGGCAACCAGGTGTTTGCTGCGCAGGCGGTTGGCAGTCCGCTCGGCAAGACGCATCAGTTGCCGGTCCATCGCATTCGTCTCAGTCAAATCCGCATCGAATGTTTCCTCGGCGCTGATCGATTTCTCCGGCCGTGACGACACGACCGGCCGGGAATCGACCCCCGATGCCTGATCGCGGGTTTTTTGCGCAAAACGTCCGAATATCGGTTCAAGAACCCTGTCGGAAGCAAGGCGCAGATCGGCCACAGTCACAATATCTTTTTCCTTGAGTCTGGCGAGCGTCTTGCGGCCGATTCCCGGAATGACGCGAACCGGTAACGGGTCAAGGGTGGATCTGATTTCTTCGGCAGAGACGACTACCAGTCCATCGGGCTTGTCAAGATCTGACGCGATTTTCGCGACCAGCTTGTTCGGCGCGACGCCGACCGACGCGGTGAGTGCAGTAGTGTCAACAACGCGCTTCTTTATTTCCTTCGCGATTTCAATGTCGGAACCGAACAACGCGAGACTGTCAGTGACATCGAGAAAAGCCTCGTCCAAAGACAGTCCCTCGACCAGCGGAGTGAACTCCCGGAATATTGCGAATATTTCCTCTGATACCGATTTGTAATGCCCTATTCGCGGGGGCACACGAAGGAGATCGGGACAACGCCGCAAAGCGTCGCGCATAGGCATCGCGGAATGAATGCCATATTCACGTGCTTCGTAGCTTGCGGCAGCAACTACGCCGCGATTGCTGCCACCGCCGACGACCAGCGGCTTGCCGCGCAGGGACGGGTTGTCGCGTTGTTCGACGGACGCATAAAACGCATCCATATCAATATGCAGTATATTGCGGAGGTCCGTCCGGGTCACAGCTAGCTGCCTCTTTCGACGATGTAACGTCCAAGCCAGCGCAACGGTTCGGCATCGTCGCCGAATATCTCAAGTTCCTGCATGCCGGCCTGAAGCAGTGTTTCGCAGCGCTGTCTTGCGGCCTTGACGCCAAAGAGAGACGGGTAGGTGGCTTTCGCCAGACGCTGGTCTGCGCCGGCTTGCTTACCGATCACGTCTGTTTCTCCCTCCACATCAAGGATGTCGTCCCTGATCTGAAAAGCCATGCCGATGTTCCGGGAAAAACGCAGAAGCGCGGCCCGCCGGTCCGCCGGCAGGTCATCCGCAAGGCAGCTCACGGACATGACAGATGCTTCTATGAGCGCGCCGGTCTTCAGCTCATACATCTGTTCGAGTTCCGATTCCGTCAGGATCCGGCCTTCCGACGAGAGATCAATCGATTGTCCACCGGTCATGCCGAGCGAGCCGCAGGCTTTCGCGATTGACTGGACAAGATGGATCAGTTTGTCCGGGCTGATGCCTGGCGCCGCAGCCAGAACCTGAAACGCCAACGGTTGCAACGCGTCCGCGGCGAGTATCGCCGTAGCCTCGTCGAATTTCCGGTGGACGGTCGGGTGTCCCCGCCGCAGGTCATCGTTGTCCATCGAAGGCAGATCGTCATGGACCAGCGAGAATGCGTGAATAAGCTCGATAGCCATCGCCGGCGCATCCAGGTCGACGGCGTCAAGTCTCAGGCATTCGCCCGTGGCATAGACGAGCAGCGGACGAATACGCTTGCCGCCATTCAAAACAGAGTAACGCATCGCCTCGTGCAGGCGACGGGGCGTCACGCCCGATTCCGGCAATGCCTCTTCAAGCTTGTCGGCAATGCGGCTCGTATACTCGGAAATTCGTTCTGAGAATGGCGTCGGCAATGACCGGTCCTCGTCTGTATATTTCCTGAGCAAGCGTACACTGAAACCATGCCGCCTGTGAAAGTCCCGCCTTCGTGCATTGTACGGGCTGGGATATAATCTCGCCCCCGAATAACCGGCTCCTGCCACCCCCGGACAATGCTAATGTGGTCACAAGCTCAGCCAAACATTGCGCTTGTAAAATACTGGGGCAAACGCGACGTCGTCAGAAACCTGCCGGCTGTTGGTTCGCTGTCCATCACGCTCGATGCGCTTTATTCGCGAATGTCTGTGGATTTTCTCGAGAATCGCGGGCCCGATGAGCTCGTTGTGAATGGCGAGGAGAACAGCGCGATGCTGTCGAGGGTATCAGGCTGCATCGACCGGATTGCGGGCAATGACCGACCGGCCGCGAGAATCCAAAGCGAGTCTAATTTTCCACTTGCAGCGGGTCTCGCATCATCTGCCTCGGCATTCGCGGCTCTCGTTTTGACCACCTGTGAAAGCGTGAATCAGACTGCCGATACCCTGGCGATGGCGCGCATCGCAGGCAGTGTGTCCGGATCTGCCGCCCGGTCGTTTTACGGAGGCTTCGTCGAGTTGGCTGCCGGCGACGAGAATATTGATGTTTGGTCAATTGTCGGTCCGGAAGACTGGCCCCTGAAGGTTGTTGTTGCGATTACAGAGACGGGACCCAAACCGCTGAGCTCCGGAGAAGCAATGATTCGCTGCGCGAAGACGTCTCCTTTCTACGATAGCTGGGTTGAACGTCAGCCTGACGACCTCGCAGCGGCGAGGGAGGCGGTCGACAAACGGGACTTCGAGCAACTGGCGGCGGTCTCCGAACATAATTGCCTCAAGATGCACTCTGTGATGTGGGCCTCACGCCCTCCTGTTGTTTACTGGAATAATGCGACGATCGCCTGCATGGAGACGGTACGTGATCTGCAAAAAAAATCCGAGCCGGTGTTTTTTACAATAGACGCCGGGCCGCAACTCAAAGCTGTCTGTCTGCCGTCGGCCGAAGAGACCGTCAGAGATGCGCTCTCAGATACCGCTGGTGTTGTGACGACGTTGGTGAGTGGACTCGGTTACGGTGCACGTGTTTTGGAGCAATCATGACAGCCACTGTGGCAAGTGCCCCGGGAAAAATCGTCCTTTGTGGCGAATACGCGGTGCTCGACGGAGCACCCGCGATTTGCATGGCAATCAACAGACGGGCGCGCGCCAAAGTGGGCGCTGTCGATACCGACTATCATACGGTTCGTACTAGCGGATATATCGACGGAGAGTGGAGGTTTCGAACTGACAGGAACGGGAGCTTCGAGTGGATCGGGAGCGAGCCGCCCGCGGGCGGCCTCGATTTGCTGCAACAAGTCTGGAAGACAACTGGCATCAACGGGAGGTTCGATGTCACATTGGATACGGGAGAGTTTCTCGATCCTGTCAGCCACTCGAAACTCGGACTCGGGTCGAGTGCAGCACTGACGGCCGCCCTGGTCACTGCGCTGTTCGACGTGACCAGCAATCCTGGTGATGCGGGCATACAGGCCGTTAAGGCACACCGGCTTTTCCAGCAAGGCCGGGGAAGCGGCGTTGATATCGCGGCAAGCCTCAATGGTGGCGTCATTGAGTACCGTATGCAGGAATCCGGAGTCGGCCGCTCATTGCCCTGGCCTGCCGGACTCGAGTACGCGGTGCTATGGAGCGGCCGGCCGGTGAGTACGAGCGAAAAGCTCAGGAAGCTCGATGAAGGCTGCCGAAATAGTAGCTCCGGGGCAAGCATGGCTTGTCTGATCGACGCTTCGGAAGCGACTGCAAAGACCTGGGCAGCAGGCAGCACGGCCGAGCTGTTGGCAGAATTTCATCGTTATGTTGATGTCCTCAAGCAATTCGATGTTGACCATGATCTCGGCATATTCGATGCTGGGCACAGGGAGTTGGCGGACGCCGCGGCACAACGAAACGTAGTTTACAAACCCTGCGGTGCGGGTGGCGGCGACACCGGCATAGTGTTTGCTACTGACAGGCAGGCCATCGCAGATTTCACTGACCTTGCCGGAGAGGGTGGTTTTCGATTACTGGACGTCTCGCTGGAGGCGCGGGGCGTACTTTTTGAAAACCGAGCAATTCATTGAGTGATTCACGAATAGCTGCTTTCTATCGGAAGAGCATCGCAGACAGAATCGAAGCACTGGTGGCTCGCAAGCTGATCGATGCGTCGGACGCGAGCGCCCTGCTGGAAGACGGCCAGTTACTTACGCCGGAACTCGCCGACAAGATGATTGAAAACGTGATCGGTGTGTTCGGGCTACCGTTCGCCACCGCGCCCAATTTCCGCGTCAACGACCGCGATTACATCGTGCCGATGGTCGTCGAAGAGCCGTCTGTCGTGGCAGGCGTTAGCAGTGCGGCAAAGACGGCCAGAATAGCCGGAGGATTCAAAGCCACGTCGACCGACCCGGTGCTTATCGGGCAGATTCAACTGGTCGACATTGCGGAACCAGATCCCGCAGTGCAAGCGCTGTTCGCTGCAAGTGACGAGCTCATTGAACTTGCGAACGACCTGCAACCGAATCTGCTTGCCCGCGGGGGCGGCGCCAGGGAAATCGAACTCTTCAAGTACCGTTTGCCGGATGGCAAGTGGACCGTCGTATTGCATGTGCTCGTCGACACGCGGGATGCGATGGGCGCGAATATCGTCAACACGATTTGCGAGGGAATTGCGCCACGCGTGGAAGCAATCGCGTCAGGCAGGGCGTGCCTGAAAATACTGTCAAACCTGGCGGACAAATCACTCGTGACTGCGAGCGTCAAGATACCACTGGCGGGGCTCGCCCGGGAGGGGTTCTCTGCCGATGCCGTACGTGATGGCATAGTCCTGGCGAACGAGATCGCGAATATAGACCCGTATCGGGCAGCCACCCACAACAAGGGCATCATGAATGGAATCGATGCCGTTGCAATCGCTACGGGTAATGACTGGCGCGCCGTTGAAGCAGCCGCCCATGCTTATGCGGCTCGCGGTGGCACGTACCGCGCGTTGACCAGCTGGACTGTCGAGTCCAACGGCGATCTGTACGGCGAAATTGTCGTACCCATAAAAGTGGGTGTGGTCGGCGGCTCCCTGAAATCGAACCCCGCGGCTTCCATCGGGCTCAGGATTGCGGGGACAAAGTCGGCAACGGAGCTGGCCGAGCTCATGGGTGCCGTCGGCCTCGCACAGAATTTCGCCGCACTGGGGGCGCTCGTTACGGAGGGAATTCAAAAAGGTCATATGAGCCTGCATGCCCGCAGCGTTGCCGTAAGTGCGGCAACTCCAGCGGAGCTTTTTGATCAGGTCGTCGAAGGCATGGTCGACAGCGGGGACGTTAAACGCTGGAAGGCGCATCAACTCATTGACGAGCTCCAGGACAAGACCGAAACGAAAGAAACCGACAGTATTTTCGAGAACGCGGTTCACGGCACGGCTTCAGGCAAAGTCATTCTCCTGGGTGAACATGCAGCCGTTTATGACCGGCATGTACTGGCGTTGCCGCTTGAGTCTGCGGTAACGGCAGCGATCGTAGAAACGCAGGCCGGCATCAATTTGTCCATACCCGATTGGGAAATCGAACAAAGCTTTACGGTGAAAAACCCGGCACGGGGCGGTGCTGGTGAAGCACTGGCGCTGATTATGCGCCAACTCGGCGCCGCTGATCGGGGATTCGACATTCACGTTCGGTCACGTATTCCGGTTGCGATGGGGCTCGGTGCTTCGGCAGCGCTGGCCGTGGCGATCATCCGGGCCTTCGACAAGTTACTCGGCCTCAACATGGACAACGGGGCCATTGAAAAACTGGCGTTTGAGTGCGAAAAGCTGGCTCACGGTATGCCTTCCGGTATCGATAATAATATAGCGACTTATGGTGAGCCGGTGTTGTATAGCAAGAGTAGCGCTACCCGAACCAAGCCCATACCGCTGGCCGAACCGCCACCGATTGTCATCGCGTCAAGCGGAATTCGGGGAGCAACCAAAGAGCAGGTTGCAGGCGTCCGCTCCCGTTTCGAAAAAAATACGGAGCTTTATACGACGATTTTCGATGAGATCAATGAGATGAGCATTGCGGGCGCCGTGGCATTGAAGAACTGCGATTACGACACGCTGGGTTCCTTTATGAATGTCTGCCACGGTTTCCTGAATGCGCTGCAGGTCTCGACACCGGAATTGGAAAAAATGGTTGAGATTGCCCGTGCGAACGGCGCGCTCGGCGCTAAGCTCACCGGCGCCGGGGGCGGTGGCTCGATCGTGGCAATATGTCCGGATAAAGTATCCGAGGTCGCGCAAGCGCTGCATGCGGCGGGTTATCAAATAATACGGATGAGGGACCGCTAGCACGAAGATGTTGGAGAGCATGCCGGACAGCACAGATAAAGTCGTTTCGTCGGAGAGCGAAGAACTGATTCTCGTCGACGCGGGCGACAACGAACTGGGATTTCTGAGCAAGGAGAAATGCCACGACGGTGACGGCATATTGCATCGTGCATTTTCGCTCTTCGTGTTCAACAACAATGGTGAGCTCTTGTTGCAGAAGCGCGGTGCCGGAAAGCGACTGTGGCCGCTATTTTGGTCCAATAGCTGCTGCAGCCACCCGCGGAAAGGTGAATCGATGCAAGTGGCAACGCGTCGCCGCCTGCGGGAAGAACTCAGTATTGAGGCCAGCCTCGAGTTTACTTACAAGTTTTCCTACCGGGTGCAGTTCGGTGACCTTGGATCCGAGAACGAATTATGCACTGTGTACCTGGGTAAGACGGGACAGGCGTTCTCTGCAAACACGCACGAGATCGCGGATGCCCGGTATGTGTCCCGGGAAGCGCTACAAGGCGAATTGCGGACAAAGCCGGAAGAATTTACACCCTGGTTCAAAATGGAGTGGGAGCGGCTCTGCAAGGAGTTTGCCGAAAAGCTC
>Ga0209980_10001031_pt1 | contig 15320 bp, 11 predicted proteins | sample CR02metaG_FD_183611 | JGI IMG/M metagenome (GOLD analysis project Ga0209980, IMG submission 183611) | Deep subsurface microbial communities from Mariana Trench to uncover new lineages of life (NeLLi) - CR02 metaG (SPAdes) (version 2) | ecosystem: Environmental > Aquatic > Marine > Ocean trench...
GGAGATCGAGCTGATCGCGCCGATCGCGATGCAGCAAGGTGTTCGGTTCGCGATTCGTGAGGGCGGCCGCACCGTCGGTGCCGGGACCGTCAGCGAAATTGTTGAGTGACATCCAGGCCAGTAGCTCCAACGGTAGAGCGTCGGTCTCCAAAACCGAATGTTGGGGGTTCGAATCCCTCCTGGCCTGCCAACCAAATCAGAACGAACATCAACTAAATGGGATCAAGAAAAACGGGAGCCTAGGTACGTGGTGTCGATAATCGAGAACTGGAGGAAGTTCAGAACCTTCCTGGTCGAGACCAGGGCGGAGGTCAACAAGGTGACGTTTCCGCCGCGGCACGAAGTGATCTCGACGACCACCGTGGTGGTCATCACCAGCGTCATTTTCTCCCTGTTCTTGTGGTTTTCCGACGTCGTGATTCTCGGGATCTACGAAGGAATTCTCAGACTTTTTGGAAGCGCATGACGACGACAAGCGAACAGGCCCAAAACGCCAAGCAGTGGTACATCATTCACACCTATTCGGGCTTCGAAGACCGAGTCAAGGAGACTCTGCGCCAGCGCGCCGAGGCTCTCGGAATGGGAGAAGCGATCGGCGAGATCCGGATTCCCACCGAGACCGTGGTCGAGTACCGTAATGGCAAGAAGCGCCAGGTCGAGCGCAAGTTCCTGCCCGGCTACATCCTGGTCGAAATGCAGATGTCCGATGATGCGTGGCATTTGGTCAAGAACACGCCCAAGGTCACCGGCTTTGTCGGCGGCGGTAAGAAGCCGACGCCGCTCAGCCAGCAGGAAGTCGATCAGATTCTGGATCAGGCATTCTCCACCAAGGAGAAACCGCGGCCGAAGTACGTCTTCGACAAGAGCGAGCCGGTGAAGATTATCGACGGTCCGTTCAACAATTTCACCGGCGTCGTGGAAGATGTCAACCTGGACCGTAACACTCTCAAGGTCATGGTGACCATTTTCGGCCGCCAGACCCCGGTCGAGCTCGATTTTAGTCAGGTTCAGAAGCTCTAGTCCGAAAAGATTCGGGCGAGGCTCCAGAGCCTTCGCGAGGCGCCCGAAACATTCATTTCCGAGCAGGATCAAGCCAGCACAGCATAGGTAGAATCCCATGGCCAAGAAAGTCATCAATCAGATCAAACTTCAGATTCCGGGTGGGCAAGCCTCGCCCGCGCCTCCCGTGGGCCCGGCTTTGGGCCAGGCGGGCGTCAACATCATGGATTTCTGTAAGGCGTTCAACGCGCGAACCCAGAAGGATCAGGGAACGATCATTCCGGTGGTGATCACGGTTTTCGCGGATCGCAGCTACAGCTTCATCACCAAGACCCCTCCCGCCGCGGTGCTGCTCAAACAGGCCGCCGGCCTGGCCAAGGGCTCGGGCGAGCCCAACAAGACCAAGGTCGGCAAGGTGACCAAGGCGCAGGTTGAAGAGATCGCCAACACCAAGGAGCCGGATCTCAACGCCGCTTCGACCGCAGCGGCGATGCGGATTATCGAAGGCACTGCCCGGTCGATGGGAATCGAGGTCGAGGCCTAGGGCCACCGGCTCCTGGGGTTCGAAGAGACAGAGAAGCAGAGGAAACTCATGTCGAAAAGTGGAAAGAAGTTCACCGGAGCCAAGGCCAAGGTCGAGGCTCGCGGGTATGAATTGGCCGAGGCCGTCAAGCTCGCCAAGCAGCTGTCGTTTACGAAGTTCGACGAGAGCCTCGACCTGGTGGTTCGGCTTTCTGTCGATCCGCGTCACGCCGACCAGAACGTGCGGGGCACGGTGGCGCTGCCTCACGGCAGCGGCAAGGAAGTCAAGGTTTTGGTTTTTGCCGGAGGCGAAAAGGTCAAAGAGGCCGAGGAAGCCGGTGCCGAACATGTCGGTGGTGAAGAAATCGCCGAGAAAATCCAGGGAGGCTGGATGGACTTCGACGCCGTCGTAGCGACTCCGGACATGATGAAAGTCGTGGGCAAGCTCGGCCGAGTTCTGGGCCCTCGCGGCCTGATGCCCAACCCCAAGACCGGTACCGTCACGTTCGACGTCGGGCCGGCGGTCGAGGCAATCAAGGCGGGAAAGATCGAGTTTCGCGTCGACAAAGCGGGCATCGTCCACGCTCCGTTCGGCAAGGCCTCGTTCACCGACGATCAGCTCAGCGAGAATGCTGCGGCGGTGATCGCGGCGCTCATGAAGGCAAAGCCGGCCTCCGCCAAGGGCAAGTACGTCAAATCCATCAGCCTTTCGTCGACCATGGGCCCCGGCATCAAGATCGACGAAAGTGCGCTGACTCAGGTAGAGGCGTGAGGGGGCAGTCATGGCAGTGAGCCGAGAGAAGAAGCAAGAGCTCGTCGAGTGCTACGAGCAGGGGATGGCGAAAGCGCCGCACGTGTTCCTGGTGGGGTTTGAAGGCCTTTCGGTGCCCGAGGCGACCGAGTTGCGCGACCAGGTTCGCCAGATCGGTGGTCGCTACGTCGTGGTCAAGAACCGCCTTGCCAAGAAGGCGATCAAGGGCACCCCGCTCGAGAGCCTCGAGGCCGAATTTCAAGGCACGACCGCCGCGGCGTTCGGCGCCGAGGACGCTGTGGGCATAGCCAAGGCCGTGACCGAGTTCGCCAAGAAAGTGAAGGCGATCAAGCTCAAGGCCGGCCTTTTGGACGGCCGGCAAGTTTCGGCCCGGGAGATCGAGGAGATCGCCGCGCTGCCCAGCCGTGAGGAGTTGATAGCCAAGCTGCTGTTCGTGATGCAGTCACCGGTTTCGGGCCTGGTCCGAACCCTCGGTGAGCTACAGCGTCAGTTCGTGGTCGTACTGGATCAGGTGAGGCAAGAGAAAGAGAAAGGAGCCGTCGGCTGAGCCGCCGGAGCCTCGTAACAAGGTCCAAAGAAGGAATAAGAAGAGAGAACCAACGGTTCGAGAGGCAAAGTTCGAACCTCAAGGAGAGACAAGATGGCGATAGTGACGGAAGATTTCATCAAACAGGTCGACGGGATGACCGTGTTGGAGCTCAACACGCTCGTCAAGGCAATGGAGGAGCACTACGGCGTGTCGGCAGCAGCGGCCGTGGTGCCGGTGGCCGTTGCCGGCGGGGCCGCGGGCGGTGGCGAGGCTGCCGAGGAGCAGACCGAGTTCGACGTCGTGCTGACGGCGATCGGTGACAAGAAGATCAATGTCATCAAGGCGGTTCGTGAGGTCACCCAACTCGGGCTCAAGGACGCCAAAGACATGGCCGAGTCGGCTCCCGTGACCGTCAAGGAAGCAGTCTCCAAGAGCGAAGCTGAGGAAATCAAGAAGAAGTTCGAAGAAGCTGGAGCCCAAGTCGAACTCAAGTAAGCGCGGCCTCGCACTGCCAAGTCCGCACCGGTCTCGTAGGACTCGGCTGAGGCGAGGTGCGCCCACCGACCGGGGTACGACCCGGTCCCGTCTCGAGAGCATAGTTTCGAAATCTTCCGTCCAAGGCTGAAGGATCTGAACGATATGGTAACTACAACTGAAATCTCGACCATCGAGAGGCGTAACTTCTCACGCATCGGCAGCACGCTGCCGATTCCGAATCTGATCGACGTTCAAAGGCGCTCCTACGAGCGCTTTCTGCAGATGAATCTGCTGCCGGAAGAGCGCGAGAGCCGGGGGCTGCATGCTGTCTTCCACAGCATTTTCCCGTTCTCCGACTTCCGGGAAACCTGCTCGCTCGATTTCGTGAAGTACACGATCGGCGACTGGCAGTGCCGGTGTGGAACTCTTAAAGGGCTCGAATTTCTGCGGATGACCTGCAGTAACTGTGCGGCCAAGATCATGACCGATCATCCGCACGAAGAGACCGTCGACTGCGGCGAGTGCGGAGTCGTCAACAAGAACCGGGTTACTCGCTGCGACAAGTGCGGTGAACCCGTGGATCTCCAGCTCAAGTACTCGCTGCCCGAGTGCCAGGAACGCGGAATGTCTCACGGCGTGCCGCTGCGAGTTACTTTCCGCCTTTTCGTCTACGACAAGGACCCTGAGACCGGGGCTCGCATGATGCGCGACGCCAAGGAGGAAGAGGTCTACTTCGGCGATATTCCGTTGATGACCGACAACGGTACCTTCGTTATCAACGGCACCGAGCGGGTCGTGGTCAGCCAGCTTCATCGCAGCCCCGGCGTGTTCTTCACCGATCAGGGCCCGCGCGCCTTTCTGGCCAAGATCATTCCCTATCGTGGTTCCTGGGTCGAGTTCGAGTACGACCGCAAAGAGGTCTTGAACATTCGCATCGACCGCAAACGCAAGTTTCACGGCACGGTGTTTCTCCGGGCTTTGGGGCTAGAGACCAACGAGTCGATTCTGCGCCGTTTCTACGTGCCGGTTCCGCTGACGCCGAAGGGACGCGGTGCGGTCGAATTGACAATTTCACCGGCGATTCTGGAGCGCGAGAATTTGCGCGAGCGCCACAGCCGCGGTCAGCGCGAAACCTTTCGTATTTTTGCGGGTCTCGAACTCGACGATGCCGCCAAGAAGAAGCTCGGCAAGGGGAAGTCGATTCGCGAAAGCGTTCGTATTGCCAAGCTCGAACGATCGCTGTTCATTGCGGACGTCGTCGATCTCGAATCCGGCGAGGTGCTGTTCGAGGCCAACGATCTGGTTCCGGAAGATCTCGAGTCGCGCCTCAAGGGGCGCAAGACCACCGCGATCGAAATCTTTTTCCCGGATTGGGATATTTGCGGCAATGTCCTGACCACCACCCTGGCCAAGGACACGACGCGCGATGCCAAAGAGGCTTTGATCGAGATCTATCGCCGCATGCGCCCCGGGGACCCTCCCACGATCGAAAGCGCTCGCTCTCTTTTCTACGGCATGTTCTTCGACGCCAAGCGCTACGATTTCTCGCGCGTGGGTCGGTTCAAGTTCAACATCAAGCTCAACTCCGACGTTGCGGTCGATCAAAAAACGCTGACCGCAGATGACTTCTACGCCGTCGTGGAGTACCTCTTGCGTCTCCATCGGGACGTCGGGCGGGTAGACGATATCGACAACCTCGGCAACCGCCGAGTCCGCACCTGCGGCGAACTCTTGGAAAACCAGTTCCGCGTGGGGCTGGTCCGGATGGAGCGGGCGATCAAGGAAAAGATGTCGGTACACCAAGATATCGACTCCGCGATGCCCCACGACCTGATCAACTCGAAACCGGTGATCGCAGCGATCAAGGAGTTCTTCGGATCTTCGCAACTGTCCCAGTTCATGGATCAGACCAACCCGCTGTCGGAGGTCACCCACAAGCGCCGCCTTTCGGCGCTCGGGCCGGGCGGTTTGTCGCGCGAGCGCGCCGGCTTCGAGGTCCGCGACGTGCACGCTTCGCACTACGGCCGAATCTGCCCGATCGAAACCCCCGAAGGTCCGAATATCGGTCTGATTTCGTCGCTTGCCACCTTCGCTCGGATCAACGACTACGGCTTCATCGAGAGCCCCTACAAGAAGGTCGAGAAGGGCCGCGTCATCGATCACCACCGTGTCGTGAGAGTCGGTGGAGGTCCGTTCAAGCTCGGCCAGATCATTACCGGTGACGAGCTCGCCGCTGCCAACAAGTCGCTGAAGGCCGCCAAGGAGAAACTTGTCGATACCGAGCCGCACGCCTGGTATCTGACCGCTTGGGAAGAGGAGCGTTACATCATCGCCCAGGCCAATGCTCCCATCGACAAGCGCGGTCGCTATGTCGAGGATCGCGTGATCGCCCGCTCGGCCGGCGATTTCATCACCGTCGAGCGCGAGAGGATCGATTACATGGACATCAGCCCCAAACAGCTGGTGTCGGTGGCCGCGTCTCTGATTCCATTTCTCGAGCACGATGACGCCAACCGCGCGCTCATGGGCTCGAACATGCAGCGCCAGGCGGTGCCGCTACTGCGAACCGAGTCGCCGATTGTGGGTACCGGACTCGAGGCCACTGTGGCCCGGGATTCAGGCGCCGTGGTTCTGTGCATGCGAGGCGGTCTCGTCGATTCGGTCGATGCCGAGCGCATTATCGTTCGCGTCGAAGGGCAGGACATCGAGACCGGGGAGTCCAAGGACTTCGGCGCCGACATCTACCAGCTGACCAAGTTCTTGCGCTCGAACCAGAACACTTGCATGAATCAGAAGCCCCTGGTCAGGGAAGGCGACCGCGTCCGCAAGGGCGATGTGCTTGCCGATGGGCCCAGCACCGACAAGGGCGAACTCGCCCTGGGCCGAAATGTCCTGGTTGCCTTCATGCCCTGGCGGGGATACAACTTCGAGGACGCGATTCTGGTTTCGGAGAAGCTGATCAAGGAAGATCAGTTCACTTCGATTCATATCGAGGAGAAGGAGATCGAGGCCCGCGACACCAAGCTCGGCCCCGAGGAGATCACTCGCGATATCCCGAATGTCTCTGAGGCTGCGCTCAAGGACCTGGACGAGAGCGGCGTGATCCGGATCGGAGCCAAGGTCAAGCCGGGCGACATCCTGGTCGGCAAGGTGACTCCCAAGGGCGAGACGCAGCTCACGCCCGAGGAGAAGCTGCTGCGTGCGATCTTTGGAGAGAAGGCCGGCGACGTCCGCGATGCCAGCCTCAAGGTTCCGTCCGGCATCGAAGGCACGGTCGTAGACGTCAAGATCTTCTCCCGCAAGGGCGTCGAGAAAGACGAGCGCGCCAAGCAGATCGAGGCCGAAGAAGTCGCTCGAATGGAGAAGAACAGCAAAGACGAAGTCCGGATTCTCACCGAAGAGCGCAACAAGAAGATCACCGATCTGCTCGAAGGGCAGAAGGTGGCGGCGGTCGTTCTGGGCCGTGATGGCGAGACCCTGGTCAAGCGCGGCGAGAAGATCAGCCGGAGCGTGCTCGAGGCAGTGACTCGGCAGGAGATTCTCAAGCTGCCGATCGCCAGAAAGGCCCTTCTCAAGGAGGTTCGTGACATCTACAAGCGCACCGACTCCTACGTTGATGTCCTTTACAGAGTCAACGAGGATCGGGTCGATCTGTTCCAAAAAGGCGACGAGTTGCCGCCTGGGGTCATCAAGCTGGTCAAGGTTTTCGTGGCGATGAAGCGCAAGCTTCAAGTCGGAGACAAGATGGCCGGCCGGCACGGCAACAAGGGCGTCATATCGAGGATTCTCGCCGAGGAAGACATGCCTTATTTGGCCGACGGCACGCCTGTCGAAATCGTCTTGAATCCGCTGGGGGTGCCCAGCCGCATGAATGTCGGTCAGATCCTGGAAACCCATCTTGGATGGGCCGGCGAGGTCCTCGGAGTCAAGTTCGCGACGCCGGTTTTCGACGGCGCCAGCGAAGTCGACCTCAAATCCTTTATGGACCAAGCCGGTTTGCCTTCGTCGGGTAAGACCACTCTCTCTGACGGCGTGCTCGGCGACGAGTTCGAGCAGAAAGTCACCGTCGGCCAGATCTACATGCTCAAGCTTTCGCACCTTGTGGACGATAAGATTCACGCGCGCTCGATCGGCCCGTACTCGCTCATCACCCAGCAGCCGCTGGGCGGCAAGGCGCAGTTCGGTGGTCAGCGTTTCGGAGAGATGGAAGTTTGGGCTCTGGAAGCCTACGGCGCCGCCTACACGCTTCAAGAGCTTCTGACCGTCAAGAGCGACGACGTCGAAGGTCGTAGCAAGGTCTACGAGGCCATCGTCAAGGGCGATATTCCGGAGACTCCGGGCCTGCCCGAATCCTTCAACGTGCTAGTTCGCGAGTTGCAGAGCCTTTGTCTGGATGTCGAATTGTTCAAGGCCTAGACGGATCGAGTTTCTTTAAGTCAATATTCTTAAAAGCGAAGGAGACAGCTCTTGCAGCCCTTTCGTACGTTCGAAAAACAGCAGCCTGTAAAAGAGTTCAACGCGATCAAGATCTCGATCGCATCGCCGGAAAAGGTGCGCTCGTGGAGTTTCGGCGAGGTCACCAAGGCCGAGACCATCAACTACCGGACCTTCAAGCCGGAGCGCGATGGTCTCTTCTGCGCCAAGATCTTCGGTCCGGTAGTCGACTGGGAATGCCTGTGCGGTAAGTACAAGCGCATGAAACACCGCGGCGTCATCTGCGACAAGTGCGGTGTCGAAGTCACTCGATCCCGGGTCCGCCGAGAACGAATGGGCCATATCGAGCTTGCCGCTCCGGTGTCTCACGTCTGGTTCTTCAAGGGCCTGCCGTCACGCATCGGCCAGCTGGTCGATCTCAGCCTGCGCGACCTCGAGCGCATTCTCTATTTCGAGAGCTATGTCGTCGTCGACCCCGGCGAGAGTGAGCACACGGTCGGTGAGTTGCTCACCGAAGAGGCCTATCGTGAGGTCAAGCGTGAGTTTCCGGACGACGAAACCTTCGATGCTCGCATGGGTGCCGAGGCGATTCGAGAGCTGTTGACACGTATCGATCCGGATGAGCTCAGCGAGGAGCTGCGCATTGTCATGCGCACCGAGACCAGCCAGATAAGGCGCCTCAAGGCGGCCAAGCGCCTCAAGGTCGTCGATGCCTTTCGCAGGAGCGGGCATCGTCCGGAATGGATGATTCTCCAGGTTATTCCGGTGATTCCGCCGGAGTTGCGGCCCCTGGTACCCCTCGACGGCGGCCGCTTTGCGACCAGTGACTTGAATGATCTCTATCGCCGGGTGATCAACCGTAACAACCGGCTGCGCAAGCTGCTCGAGCTGCACGCTCCGGAGGTCATCGTGCGCAACGAGAAGCGCATGCTCCAGGAAGCGGTCGATGCCCTATTCGACAACGGCCGCCGCGGACGAGTTCTCAAGGGCTCCAACAACCGGCCCCTGAAGTCGCTCTCCGACACTCTCAAGGGCAAGCAGGGGCGCTTTCGCCAGAACCTCCTGGGCAAGCGCGTCGATTACTCCGGCCGTTCGGTCATCGTCGTCGGCCCCGAGCTCAAGCTCCACCAGTGCGGCCTGCCGAAGAAGATGGCGCTCGAGCTGTTCAAGCCGTTCATCTATAACCGGCTGGAGGCGAAAGAACTGGTGGGCACGATCAAGGCGGCCAAGGAGATGGTGGAGCGGGAAGAGGATGCGGTCTGGGACGCTCTGGAAGAGGTCATCCGCGACCATCCGGTGCTTCTCAATCGCGCCCCCACCCTTCATCGATTGGGTATCCAGGCCTTCGAGCCGATTCTGGTAGAGGGTAAGGCGATCAAGATTCACCCTCTCGTTTGCGCGGCCTTCAATGCCGACTTCGACGGCGACCAGATGGCGGTGCACGTTCCGCTGTCCATCAAGGCGCAGATCGAGTGCCGGGTTCTCATGCTGTCGTCGCACAACATCCTGTCACCGGCCAATGGGCGGCCGCTTGCGGTGCCGAGCCAGGACATGGTTCTGGGTGGCTACTACCTCACCATGCGCAAGGAAGGCGCCACGGGTGAGGGGCGTCTTTTTGCGAATCCCGACGACGTCAGCCTGGCGCTTCACGAGGGGCTGGTCGAAACCCAGAGCTCGATCCGGATTCGCTATTCCGGCCCCTACATAAATCTCGAGACCCAATACGACGACCAGGACATCACGCATGCCGACTTGGAGCAACTCGAGAGAGAGATCATCGAGACCACGGTCGGCCGCGTGATCTTCAACTCCCATCTTCCCAAAGAGGTTCCGTTCATGAACGGCCTGCTCAAGAAGCGCGGCCTTCAGGAACTCGTCGGGTACTGCTACGTGCATCACGGCCAAGAACTGACGGTGAAGATGCTGGACGACATCAAGGAGGTCTGCTTCTACTACGCTACCAAAGCGGGCGTCTCCTTCGGCATCGACGACATGCTGATTCCCAGCGCCAAGGTCAAGTTGATCGACAAGGCTCGCAAGCAGATCTTGCAGATTGAAAAGCAGCGAACCAGCGGTGTGATTACGGCTGGTGAGCGGCACAACAAGATCATCGACATCTGGCATCGAGTGACCGAGAGCGTTTCCGAAGAGATGTTCGTGGCGATGGAGGAGGCCGAAGCCGTTTCGGGCGAATTCAACCCGATTCGGCTGATGGCGGACTCAGGCGCGCGAGGCTCGCGTGAGCAGGTGCGACAGTTGGCCGGCATGCGCGGACTGATGTCCAAGCCTTCGGGCGAGATCATCGAAACGCCGATTACCGCTAATTTTCGCGAAGGCCTGTCGGTGATTCAGTACTTCATCTCCACTCATGGAGCGCGCAAGGGCTTGGCGGATACCGCGCTCAAGACGGCGGACTCCGGCTATCTGACCCGCCGGCTGGTGGACGTGGCTCAGGATGTCATCGTTACGGCCGAAGATTGCGGAACCTTCGACGGCATCGTGGTTGGTGCGATCATGGAAGGCGGCGACATTCTCGAGGCTTTGCGTGATCGAATCGTCGGCCGGTTCAGCCAGGATACGATTTTCGACCCCACGCAGGGCGACAAGTTGGTCGATGTGGGTGACTTCATTACTAGCGAGAAGGCGAGCTTGATTCAGGCCGCCGGTATCGAGCGAGTGAGGATCCGGTCGGTTCTTACCTGCGAGATTCGACGGGGTGTGTGCCAGGCTTGCTACGGGCGCAACCTCGCCACCGGACACGTTGTCGACATCGGCGAGGCCGTTGGTGTTATTGCCGCTCAGTCCATCGGCGAGCCGGGTACCCAGTTGACCATGCGTACCTTCCACTACGGCGGTACTGCCAGCCGCGTTTCGGAGCAGTCTCAGCATGAGGTGAAAAGGCCCGGGCGAATCAAGTTCATTAGTGTGAAAACGGTTGAAAGCAAGAGCAAGAAACTGGTTGTCGTCAACCGCAACGGCAAGCTGGTTCTGGTCGACGACAAGGGCCGCGAACTCGAGCGCTATCCGTTGACCTATGGCTCCCATCTCCTGGTTCGCGAAGGCGACGAGGTGGAACCGGGGCAGGCCGTCGTCGAATGGGATCCGTTCACCTCGGCTGTGTTGACCGAGATCGCCGGTACGGTGCGATTCCACGACATCCTCGAAGGCGAAAATGTGCGCGAAGAGACGGACCGGGTAACCGGCCTTTCGCAGCGCATCATTGTCGATTCGCCGCAGGCCGAGAAGCGGGCTCCGGCCATCGAGGTCACGGGCAAGAAGAAGCAGGAAAAGCGATATCTCCTCCCCACCGGATCCCACTTGGTGGTCCAGGATGGCCAAAGGGTTCATCCGGGTGACGTGCTGGTGAAGATCCCGCGCGAAACTACGAAGACCAAGGACATCACCGGGGGCCTGCCACGTGTGGTCGAGTTGTTCGAGGCTCGTAACCCCAAGGAGCCGGCGATCATCAGCGAGATCGACGGCCACGTCCGTCTCGGAGACATCAAGAAGGGCATGCGTATCGTCGAGGTCGTGAGTGACTCCGGCGAGGTGCGCGAGTACTTGGTGCCTCGAACCATTCACGTCAACGTTCAGGAGGGCGAACGGATTGCAGCCGGCGATCCTTTGATCGACGGCCCGATCAACCCGCACGACATCCTGCAGGTGTTGGGGGAGACCGAACTCCAGAGGCACCTCGTAGACAAGATCCAGGAGGTCTACCGTTCTCAGAGCGTGTCCATCAACGACAAGCACATCGAGGTCATCGTCCGTCAAATGATGCGCTCGGTGAAGATCGTCGAGGTCGGCGACACCGAGTTCCTCATCGACGAGCAGGTCGATCGCTGGCGGTTTCGTGGGGAAAACGATCGTGTCGCCGCCGCCGGTGGTACGCCGGCGATCGGCAAACCCATGTTGCAAGGCATCACCAAGGCCTCTCTTTCGACCGAGAGCTTTATCTCGGCCGCGAGTTTCCAGGAGACGACGCGTGTCCTGACCGAGGCGGCGATCGGCGGCAAGGTGGATCACCTCTTGGGGCTCAAGGAAAACGTCATCGTGGGCCGCCTGATTCCGGCCGGCACGGGGATGCCGAAGTACCACGATCACCACATTAAGGAAGAGATCATCGAGGTCGAAGAGGACGACGATTCCATGCTGTTCGAGTTCGGAGAAGACGAGATTCGGGCCCTGCCGCAGGAGGTCGCCGAGCCCAAGTAGAGTCTTGACTAAGCAACTGCTGAGTTGCTAACCTTCGCCTTCCGCTCTGTGGTCCCTTTGAGGAGGGACCCGCCAGGGTTTCTGTGTACAAACAGCCCCCCTGACAACTCGCTCGAGAGTGCGAAAGAGCGGTTTCGCGTGCCGAGAGGTGCGCACCGGTTTTAGGAGTACTCGAGGAATGCCAACGATTTATCAGCTCGTGCGCAAGGGGCGCGAAAAGCAGGTCGCGAAGACCAAGAGCCCGGCTCTTCAGAAGTCGCCGCAAAAGCGCGGCGTGTGCGTGCGGGTCTACACCCAGACGCCCAAGAAGCCGAACTCGGCGTTGCGCAAGGTCGCTCGTGTGCGACTCACGAACGGGATCGAGGTGACTACCTATATCCCGGGCGTCGGGCACAACCTGCAAGAGCATTCGATCGTTTTGATTCGTGGCGGTCGGGTAAAAGACCTTCCCGGTGTTCGCTATCACGTGGTTCGCGGCACGCTCGACGCGGTGGGTGTCGACGATCGTCGCCAGAGTCGTTCGAAGTACGGCGCCAAGCGGCCGAAGGCATAGGGAGCGCAGGTTAGATGTCGAGACGTGGCGCCATTCCAAAGAGAGAGATCCTGCCGGATCCTCTGTACAACTCGCAGTTGGTGACGAAGTTCGTCAGCGTGCTCATGCGAGACGGCAAAAAGAGTACGGCCGAGCGATTGCTCTACAAGGCCCTCGAAACAATTCGCGAGCGCACCGAGGACGACCCGATGAAGGTCTTCAAAAAGGCGATCGAGAACGTGAAGCCGGCCGTTGAGGTCAAATCTCGGCGCGTTGGCGGCTCGACATATCAGGTGCCGATCGAGGTCCGTCCGAACCGGCGATTGGCGCTTTCGTTGCGTTGGCTGTTGAAGAGCGCCGCGAGCCGAGGGGAAAAGACCATGGACATGCGCCTGGCGGGTGAGTTCATGGATGCGGCCGAGAACCGCGGCGCGGCGATGAAGAAGAAGGATGACACGCACAGAATGGCGGAGGCCAACAAGGCGTTCGCGCATTATCGCTGGTAGGCGTAGCGTAAAGAAACACCGGTCACTCGGCTTCAGCGACAGCGGTCGTCCGCTGTCGCTGTCGTGCCTAAAAAGGCGCTCGAAAACCCGGAAAACTCAAACCAAAACTCATAGAACAGAATCATGCCCAGGCAAGTCGCACTCGAAAAAACCCGAAATATCGGCATCATGGCCCACATTGATGCGGGTAAGACGACGACTACCGAGCGCATCCTCTATTACACCGGTGTCAACTACAAGATCGGTGAGGTGCATGACGGCACTGCCACGATGGACTGGATGGTCCAGGAGCAGGAACGGGGTATCACGATCACCGCTGCGGCAACGACCTGCATCTGGGCCGAGCACCGGATCAATATTATCGACACACCCGGTCATGTCGACTTCACTGCCGAAGTCGAACGCTCGCTGCGCGTGCTCGACGGGGCCGTGGCGGTGTTTGATGCGGTTGCCGGGGTCGAGCCGCAGTCCGAGACGGTTTGGCGTCAGGCCGACCGGTACGCGGTGCCGCGGATCGCTTTCGTCAACAAGATGGATCGGGTTGGAGCCGATTTCGACCGTTGCGTCGACATGATGAGGACCCGTCTAGGGGCTTCCCCGGTGCCTATTCAGATTCCCTGGGGCACCGAAGACAAACTCAAGGGTGTGATCGATTTGGTCGAGATGCGGGGAATCATCTACAAAGACGAGAACCTGGGAGCCGAGTTCGAGATCGTGGATGTTCCGGAGGAGTTGAAGGAACGCTCTCTCGAGCAGCGCGAGAAGATGGTCGAGGCAATCGCCGAGACCGACGATGCGCTCCTGGAGAAGTACCTCTCGGGAGAGGAGATCACGATCCAAGACCTGAAGGGCGCGATGCGCCGGGCCACGGTGGACAACAGGATTCAGCCGGTGATTTGCGGCAGCGCCTTCAAGAACAAGGGTGTCCAACCGCTGCTCGACGCGGTAATCGACTACCTGCCTTCGCCGCTGGATGTGCCACCGATGCGGGGGACCGACACGCTCGGTGCGGTGATTGAGCGAGTAGTGGGCGACGATCAGCCCTTTGCGGCGCTGGTGTTCAAGATCATGACCGATCCCCATGTCGGCCATCTGTCCTACATTCGGGTCTACTCCGGGCACGTCAAGCAGGGCATGTCGATCCTCAATATGTCGAGCGGCAAGAAAGAACGCATCGGCCGCCTGCTCAAGATGCACGCGAACAAGCGTGAAGAGGTGGCCGAGGTCTATGCGGGTGACATCGTCGCTGTTGTGGGCTTGAAGAACGCCAGGACCGGCGACACGATCTGCGATCCGAAGTTCGAGATTGTGCTCGAGTCGATGACCTTTCCCGAGCCGGTGATCTCGGTTTCGATCGAGCCCAAGACCAAGGCCGATCAGGAAAGGCTGGCGCTCTCGCTCGACAAGCTCCAGCAGGAAGATCCGACCTTTCGAGTCCACACCGACGTCGATACCGGCCAGACCCTGATTTCGGGCATGGGTGAATTGCACCTGGAGATTTTGACCGATCGACTGTTGCGCGAGTTCAAGGTGGGTGCGACCGTCGGGCGTCCGCAGGTTGCCTACAAGGAGAGCCTCACTCGCGAAGCCGCTGGTGAAGGTCGCTTCGTGCGCCAGAGCGGCGGGCGCGGCCAGTTCGGACACTGCAAGATCCGGGTTCGTCCGACCGACGTCGAATTCAAGTTCGAGAACAAGATTCGCGGTGGTGCGGTCCCGCGCGAGTTCATCAAGCCGATCGAGCAGGGAATCCGTGAGGCCATGGAGTCCGGGGGACTCGCCGGCTATCCCGTGAGAGGTGTCGAAATCGAGCTCTACGACGGCTCGTTCCACGAAGTCGACTCGTCCGAGATCGCGTTCAAGATCGCAGGCTCGATGGCGTTTCAGGACGCCTCCAAGAAGGCCGGTCCCGTGCTCCTCGAGCCCACCATGGCGGTCGAAGTCGTGACTCCGGAAGACTACTTGGGCGACGTGATCGGCGACATCACTTCCCGTCGGGGCCGGGTTCAGAGCATGGAATCGCGGGGTAACGCGCAGGTCATCAACTGCACGGTGCCGTTGGCGGAGATGTTCGGTTATGCCACGGATCTGCGGTCGCGCACCCAGGGCAGGGCCACCTACACGATGCAGTTCTCGAGCTACGAGCGGGCTCCCAAGACGATTAGCGAAGAGGTTGTGGCGAAGGCCGTTGGATAGCTCGGCTCGAAACAGGAATTCAAGGAGATCGGAGGAAGAGGGCATGGCGAAGGAGAAGTTTAAGCGCACGAAGCCTCACGTGAATATCGGAACGATCGGTCATGTGGATCACGGCAAGACGACGTTGACGGCGGCGATCAC
>Ga0209980_10001032_pt1 | contig 15307 bp, 16 predicted proteins | sample CR02metaG_FD_183611 | JGI IMG/M metagenome (GOLD analysis project Ga0209980, IMG submission 183611) | Deep subsurface microbial communities from Mariana Trench to uncover new lineages of life (NeLLi) - CR02 metaG (SPAdes) (version 2) | ecosystem: Environmental > Aquatic > Marine > Ocean trench...
TGGTGGGAGCGGCGGGACTCGAACCCGCACGGCCGTTTAAGCCATTGGATTTTAAGTCCAATGTGTCTACCTGTTCCACCACGCTCCCGCCAATCCCCGCCCGGTCATCGCCAGCCTAGGCCCTATTGTAGACGATTGCGACGCCCTCCGCATCAAGGGCGCATCGGCGGGATCACCGCCCATGCCATGGCCGTCGATCCCGTGAGGCCAGGGCGTTGACGCCGATAGCTCCCGGCAAGAGCCCGTCACAATCGCGTGACGGGTACTGGAAATTCCCGCCCGGCGGGAATAAGCTTGGCTCAACACCATAGTGACACGTTGAAATGCCTGGACGGCGCTTCCGGGCCAGCCCCGGCGGCGGCGTCCAGGGAACGAGCAGAGGGAGACCAACCATGTTGAGCAAACCCCTATTGGCCGTGCTGCTGAGCGTGGCGCTGGCGGCGTCGGCCTATGCCGCGGGCTCATCTTCGTCCTCGAAGCGGCCGAGCCAGCCCTCGACCTTCGATCTCGGCGAGAAGGCGGTGAAGGCCAAGGACTTCGAGCGCGCGCTTTCGCTGTTGAAGAAGGTGGTCGGGTCGGACCCGGGGAACGCCGATGCGTGGAATTACATCGGCTTCAGCCACCGCAAGCTCGATCAGCTGGACCGGGCGCTGCCGGCCTATCAAAAGGCGCTGGCGATCGACCCGGACCATCGCGGCGCCAACGAATATCTCGGCGAGCTTTATCTCAAGACCGGCAACCTCGAGAAGGCGCGCGAGCGCTTGAAGAAGCTCGACGCGATTTGTTTCTTCGGCTGCGGGGAATATGACGACCTCAAGCAGGCGATCAAAACCTACGAGGCCCGCCGCAAGAAGGGTTGAGGCGCGCCCGCGATAAGATGGGGCGCGCCCATGTGACGGGGGGCTCCCGTAAGGCAACGAACCGGCACCGATGACGCTTAGCCTCTTCCTCGCCGATTACGGCGCGTCGCTGGCTGCCTTCGCGCTCTTCGCGCTGCTGCATTCCGTCGGCGCCCAGGAGCCTTGCAAGGACGCGCTGGCGCGTATCGCCGGGCGGTTCTTCGTCGATCACTTCTGGCGTATCCTCTACTGCGCGCTCTCATTCTGGGCGCTCTACTACGGCGTCGCCTCGCTGCATTGGGCGCGCAACCTGGAGAACGACGTCTGGCTCGTCGTTTATCCCGACTGGCTGTGGCAGTCGATCACCGCCCTGCACCTCGGCTCCATCGCGCTTGTCTATGTCGCCTTCGTGCAGAGCGATTACCTCGAGTTCCTCGGCCTCAAGCAGGCGGGGCGGGGCATCATGGCGCTGATAGGCCGCCCCACGGGCGCTCCCGAGCTGGCGCTGTTCGGAACCCACCGTCTGGTGACCGGCGGCGTCTACGGCCTCGTCCGCCACCCGATGTTGGCCGCCGGGCTGCTGTTCCTGCTGACCAGCGGGCCGTCGCTCAACAACCTCATCTACACCGGGATGTACGCCGCCTACATGGTGATCGGCGGGTATTACGAGGAGAAGCGCATGATCCGGGTGTTCGGAGAGGAATACTTGCGCTACCGGCGCCAGGTCGGCGCCTTCTTCCCGCGCTTGCGTCCGCGGCCGGCGGGTTAGGGGGGGTCACTATGCTGGAACAGCTGTCCGCATATTTTTACGACCCGGTGGTATTCTGGACCGCGCCCTTCGTGCTCGTCGCCCTCCTCGCCGCCATCCGCAAGCTCAGCGCCTGGGCGCGCCGCCATCGCTGAGCGGCGCCGGCCCGGCGCGTCACAAACTCGTGACGGCGCCGGGCAAATCGTTTAAGACGGACCCGGCGGCGTCAGCGATAGGCGGGCACACCCGCCGGCTTCGCCACCGAGGTTCAAGGAGGATCGCCATGTACGCAGTCATCTTCGAGGTTCAGCCCAAAGCGGAGCGCATCGACGAGTATCTCGACATCGCGGCCGAGCTCCGCCCCGCGCTCGAGAAAATCGATGGCTTCATCTCGATCGAGCGCTTCAAGAGCCTGACGAATGAGGGCAAGGTCCTGTCGCTGTCGATCTGGCGGGACGAGGCGGCGATCGCGGTCTGGCGGAACCTGCCCCAACACCGCGAGGCCCAGGCCAAGGGACGCGCGGTGATCTTCGAAGATTACCGCATCAGGGTCGCCGAGGTCCTCAGGGACTACTCCATGACCAAACGGGGCGAGGCGCCGGCCGACGCGCCGGTGGCGTGAGCGGTGGCGAGACCGGGGCCGGACCCGTCGGCGTCCGGCGCCTGTTTTTGCGCCGGGGGCGGAAGGCGAGGTTGCGTTCGCCGCCCCACGGGCAATATTAAGTGGATATGGCGCCCGGTTAGGACATGATCCACCGGCGTGGAATCGCGCCGGCCCGCCTGGGCGGCCGAAGCCGCTTCGGCGTGGCGAAGGCCCGCTCCCCCACCCGACAGCCTGAGGCATCGTAGGCTATGGGTGGCCGGGCGGGGGAGCGGGATGGGTCAAGCTAATTGGATAATGCGTTAGCGCCGAATGCCCGGTATCTTGCGGACTGACATGGCGAACAGCACTGACCCGAGGGAAGGCCGGCGGCCGTGGCGCCTGAGCCGCGGCAGTTTGGGCGCGCTTCGCCTCGGCCGATGGGCAAGGCGCGTTGCCTCTGGCGTCGCGTCCGCCCTTTTTGCCGTCCTTGTCCTGACCGCCTCGGGCCAGGGGTTCGCGGCGGAAGAGCCTCGGTTCTTTCGCATCGGCACCGGCTCCACGTCGGGCATTTATTTCCCCATCGGCGGCCTGATCGCCAGCGCCATCAGCAACCCGCCCGGTTCGCGCGCCTGCGAGCGGGGCGGTAGCTGCGGCGTCCCCGGCTTGATCGCCGTCGCTCAGGCTACCCATGGCTCGGTCGACAACGTCAAGGCCATGGCCAAGGGCGATCTCGAATCGGGCCTGAGCCAGGCCGACATCGCCTATTGGAGCTATTCCGGCAAGGGCATGTTCCGCGGCAAGAACAGGATCACCAACCTCAGGGCGATCGCCAACCTCTATCCCGAAAGCGTCCATATCGTCGCGCGCAAGGACGCCAGGATAAAAAGCGTTAAGGGGCTGAAGGGACAGCGGGTCTCGCTCGACGTCACCGGGTCGGGCACCCAGGTCAATGCCAGGCTCATCCTCCGGCGCTACGGCGTTGGGCTTAAGACCCTCCGGCCGGTCTACGTCCAGCTCGGCCCGGCCATAGACATGATGCGCGAGGGCCGGCTCGACGTCTTCTTCTTCGTCGCCGGCTATCCGGTGAGGGCCATCGCCGAGCTGGCCGAAAAAATACCCATCCAACTGGTGCCGATCGCCGGCAAGACGGCCAAGCGGATCAGGCGTTCCGACCGGTTCTTCACCGAGACCGTCATACCGGCCGGCACCTACAAGGGGGTGGACGAAACCCCGACGCTCAGCGTCGGCGCCCAATGGATCGTCAGGGCCGATGTCGATGAGAAACTCGTTTACGGCATCACCCGGGCGCTCTGGCACAAGAACACGCGGCCGCTCCTCGACAGCGGTCATCCCAACGGCAGGCTGTTGCGCCTCGAGACCGCGCTCGACGGCATCGCCATACCGCTCCATCCCGGGGCCGAGCGATATTATCGCGAGATCGGGCTGATCCCGGTTCCCGACACCGCCGGCAAGGGCGGCGGGGGAACGGCGACCAAGCCGGGCGGAAAGAAAGGCGGCAAGCAGGCGCCCGCCAAGTAACGATTGTCACTTCGGCACGCGGGACAGAGGCACGGCGAAGGGCCGCTAGCGGGTCTCTTCGGCCATTTCGTATTCGGGAATGATCCACGGTTCGTTGCCGGCCGCCACCGCCCATTCCTCCATCGCGGGATACGCCGCCAACGCTTGAACATAGGCCTCCGCCGTTTCGCCGAGCTCGACGCCGTAGGTGGTGAACCGGGTGGCGACGGGCGCGAACATGGCGTCGGCGATGGTGAAGCTTCCGAACAGCATCGAACCGCCGGAACCGAACCGTTTGCGGCAGTCGCGCCAGATCGACTCGATGCGGTTGATATCCTTTTGCACGGCCTCGGTCATGCCGGCGCCCGGATAGGAGGCGCGAATGTTCATTGGCATATTGCGGCGGAGCTCGGTGAAGCCGGCGTGCATCTCGGCCGAAATCGCCCGCGCCATGGCGCGCGCTTCCGGATCCTTGGGCCACAGCCTGGCGTCGGGGAAAAGTTCGGCGAGGGTCTCCGCGATCGCAAGCGTTTCCCAGACGGTCCGTTCGCCGTGGAGCAACACGGGCCCCAGACCCGAGGGCGAGAACCTGAGGATTTGCTCGCGGCTGTCGGGCTGGCCCAGGGGAATGACGGTTTCCTCGAATTCCGCGCCGGTCTTCTTGAGGACGAGCCAGGCGCGAAGCGACCAGGATGAGTAGTTCCTGTTGCCGATTATGAGGGTGAATTCGGACATCGCGGGCGTTCCGGAAGATGGGTTCTCTACCGAGATAGGGTGAGAGTCGGCCAGGCGCAAGGCAAAGACCATCGCCGGTTACTCGATATTGGGTCACCACCCTGATGGGGCCCCACTTCCAGTTCAGGCCATCGAGGGAATCGGCGCGCCGGCGTCCGATATCGGCGAAGTATGGCGCCAGGCACCTCTATTCCGATTGCCCGCGAGGCGGAGCGGGATTAAAAAGGGGTGAGGTCAGTACGCGACGAAGCGAGTACCCCTCCATGACGGTGGGTCCTAATCGGCTGTTGCCATGACGATCAATCTCACCTTCGACCAAGCCCTGGAGGTCTGGCGCGGCGCCGTTCTTGAAGTCGTCCGCCGCGACCCCGCCGATCTGTCGGCTCGCCAGATGGCGGTCGTCCTCACCGTCTACCTGTCACCGCCGCCCCACACCGTGCGCGGCCTCGCGACGACGCTCAACGTTTCCAAGCCCGCCATCACCCGGGCGTTGGACCGGTTGGAGAAACTCGAATTCGTCAGGCGCAAGCCGGACGAGAGCGATCGCCGCAGCGTCCTCGTTCAGCGAACGGTCAAGGGGTCCTTTTACCTGCGCGAGACCGCGGACCTGATCACCGTCGCCGCGCGTCGACACTGAAGCGCCTTACCGGACGCGCCTTGCCGGGCGGTCCTGTCAGGACGCCTCGATCGAAGCCTTTAGATACCAGGTGTCGGCGCTTGGGCGCCTAGAGTTCGTAATCGACGATGTCGGGACTTTCTTCGTCGGTGCCGAGACCCCTGCCCGTCGCCAGCACGCAGCTGATACCGCCGGGCCTGGTCAGAAGCAGGGTCCAGGTACCCTTGGTCCGGGATTTCAGCACCTCCAGGAGGCCGTGGTCCTCAATCATCTTGACTTCGATCAGCTCCTCTCCGTACTCGGACGCCAGGCGATCGAGCATATCCACACGCTCGACGCACAACATCTGCGCCGCCACGATCGAGGATGAGCCGGCAAACAGGGCTAGGGCAAGCAACAACTTCTTCATCTCGGCCCTCCTTTCCGATCCGCCAACGCCATGCTTGCGAATCGCAAAGTCGAAGTCATAGATCCGGACGCCTCCGGATTCCGATGTCTCCCTGATTGTTAGATTTCTTCGCCGTTTTCGGCTGCTTTTGCACACAACTCGCACAACTAGTGGACGAGCCTACGGCAAGAAAGTTGACATATAGTTAATTTTAGAGGAATTCAAGGTAATCTTATCGAAATTTGCAGAAAGAAAAATACGTGTGGAATCGGGGGAGTCCGCCGGTCGAGCACGCTGAACGCGGTGTCGGGAAGGTTTTAGTGCCCCCGGCTTGAAGAGGGTTTTCTTAAGCAAGGACTCAGTAACCGGCCTTCGGGTCGGCTATGGCGAGCGGCGCTTCACCCTTCCTCATCCGGCGGATGTTCTCGGCGATGATGATCGCGGCCGAGTGGACCAGGGTTAGGGAAGCGACGTGGGGGGTCAGCGTTATCTGGGGATGGCGCCAGAAGGGGTGGTCCTCGGGCAGCGGTTCGGGATCGAAGACGTCCAGCACGGCGCCCGACAGATGACCCGAATCGAGGGCCTCGATCAGGTCCTCATCGACCAGATGGCCGCCCCGCGCGCAGTTGATGACCCCGGCGCCCCGGGGCAGGGAGGCGAAGGTCTTGGCGTTCAGGATTCCTTTGGTTTCCGGCGTCAGGGCCAGGAGGCATACCAGGATGCCGGTCTCGGCGAGAAATGGGGCAAGGCCTGGGGCGCCGTGGAAGCACCGGACGCCTTCGATGTTCTTGGGCCGCCGGCTCCAGCCCAGCAGCGGCAAGCCGAAGGGGCGGAGTTTTTCGGCCGCGTCCGACCCAAGCACCCCGAGGCCCATGATCCCGACGCTGGCCGATCGGGTGTCGGGCGCCGGCAACGGCCGCCATCGGCCGTCCTTCTGGGCCGCCGCGTAAGCCGGCATCCGGCGGTGAAGATAGAGCGCGGATAAGACCACATACTCGCTCATTTGGCGGGTGAGCTCGGGGTCGATGAGGCGCACGACCGGCACGCCGGGCGGCAAATCGGGATCGTTCATGATGTGATCGACGCCGGCGCCAAGCGAAAAGATCGCCCTTAAGTTGGCGAAGCGGCGCAATTCCCCGGCATCCGGCTTCCACACCAGGGCGAATTCGATGTCGTCCGGGTCCCCCGCCTGGTGCCACGGCCGGACCTCCATATCGGGCAGGAGCCGGTGAAGCTCGCTTCGCCACTCGGCGCGCTCATCGCGTCCGCATTTAAGTACAAGGGCCATTGCCCGCGCTCCGTGCTGCGATCCCACCCACCGTGCCAGTACTTACTTTCATAGGAGGGTGACACATCTGACGGCCTTGCGGGTTTTTCGGCTAGGAGCGTGGTCCGCCGTGATGCTGGATGCATCACAAGGGCCGCGCGACGACGTCCGAAGAGCCCGCAAGGCCGCCCGAAGGGTCGTTTTTCGCAGCCTCCGGAGGGCGTCGGCGCCGCTTGACGATGTCCAGACATCGTCGGCGCGACGCCTCCTACCCGGAGGCCGCGAAAAGACGATCATATGTATTACCCTCCTATGAAAGTAAGTACTAGCTACTGGCTGACCGCGCCCATGTCCGCCACCTCGAGCTCGAACGCGGCCGCCATCAGCGCTTTCGTATAGGGCTCCTTGGGGTGGTCCAAAATCTCCTCGGCGGGCCCCTGCTCGACCGCCACACCGTTGCGCATGACGATGACATGGTGGCTCATGGCGCGCACCACCTTCAGATCGTGACTGATGAAGAGATAGGCCAGATCGTGGTCGCGCTGAAGCTTGCGCAAGAGGTCGACGATCTGTGCCTGGACCGACATGTCGAGCGCCGAGGTCGGCTCGTCGAGCACCAGGAACCGCGGCTTGAGCACCATCGCCCGGGCGATGGAGACGCGCTGGCGCTGGCCGCCGGAGAACTCGTGGGGATAACGGTGGCGGCTTTCCGGGTCGAGGCCGACCTCCCGGAGCGCGCCGATGATCATCGCCTCGCGTTCCTTGTCATCGGCCCCGATACCATGGATGCCGAGCCCCTCACCGACGATCTCGCCGACCGAAAGCCTGGGGCTGAGGCTGCCGAAGGGGTCCTGGAAGACGATCTGCATCTCCCGGCGCAGCGGGCGCAACTGCTTCGAGCGCAATTTTTGGATATCGCGGCCGGAAAACACCACCGGGCCTCGGCTCGAGATGAGGCGCAGGATACCCAGGGCGAGCGAGGTCTTTCCCGAGCCCGATTCGCCGACCACGCCGACGGTCTCACCCTGGCGGACGCTCAAGCTTACGCCGTCGACGGCGCGGACGTGATCGACCGTGCGCTTGAGCACCCCGGCCTTGATCGGGAACCACACCTTGAAATTTTCCGTCGACACCACTTGGCGGGCGCCGGGCCTCACCGCCGCCGGCCGGCCCTTGGGCTCGGCGGCGATCAGGTGCCTGGTGTAGGGGTGCTTGGGCTCGGTGAACAGGGTTTCGACGGCACCGCTCTCGACGATCTCTCCCGCCCGCATCACGTGGACCCGGCGCGCCATCTTGCGGACGACGCTGAGATCATGGGTGATCAGCAACATCGCCATGCCGAGCTTGGCCTGCAAATCGCGCAGCAGATCGAGGATCTGGGCCTGGATCGTGACGTCGACGGCGGTGGTCGGCTCGTCGGCGATCAGCAGGTCCGGCTCGTTGGCCAACGCCATGGCGATCATCACCCGCTGGCGTTGGCCGCCGGACAGCTCGTGGGGCAGCGCGCCCAGCCGTTGCTCGGCCTCGGCCAGCCCCACCATCTTGAGCAACTCGAGCGTCCGCGTCCTGGCGGCGGCGCGGCCCAGCCCCTTGTGCAGGAACAGGATCTCGTTGACCTGCCTCTCGACGTTATGGAGCGGGTTGAGCGACGTCATCGGCTCCTGGAAGATCATGGAAATGCGGTTGCCGCGCACCGCCCTGAGGGCGTTTTTCGGCGCCCCGATCATCTCGGTGCCGTCGACGAGGATGGACCCCGATGGGTGCCGCGCCACGGGATAGGGCAGGAGTTGCAGGATGGAGAGCGCGGTGACCGACTTGCCCGAGCCGGATTCGCCGACAAGCGCCACCGTTTCGCCCTTTTCGATGTCGAAGGAGATGCCCCTGACCGCCTTGACCTCGCCCCCCGGCGTGCCGAACGAGACGCGCAGGTCGCGGACCTCGACGATGCGTCTTCCGGTGCTCATTGACCCGGCTCCTTGGCCGCCGCCGCGCCGTCATCGTCGAGACCGATGGTATCCTCGGCCGGCACGCCGCCGGTGACGATCTTGCGCGGATCGAAGGCGTCGCGCACCGCCTCGCCGATGAAGATCAACAGGCTCAGCATGACCGCCAGCACCAAGAAGGCGGTGAAGCCGAGCCAGGGCGCATGCAAATTCGCCTTGCCTTGTTTCAGCATTTCGCCCAACGACGGCGAGCCCAAGGGCAGCCCGAAGCCCAGGAAATCGAGGGCGGAGAGGGTGATGACGGAGCCCGAGAGGATGAAGGGCAGGAAGGTCAGGGTCGCCACCATGGCGTTGGGCAGCACGTGCCTGAACATGATGGTGACGTCGCTGGCGCCGAGCGCCCGGGCGGCGCGGACGTAATCGAAGTTGCGCGCGCGCAGGAACTCGGCGCGCACGACGCTGACCAGCGCCATCCAGCTGAACAACAGCAAAAGCCCCAGCAGCCACCAGAAATTCGGCTCGATCATCGACGCCAGGATGATGAGCAGATAGAGCAGCGGGATGCTGTCCCACATCTCGATGAAGCGCTGGAACAAGAGGTCGGTCCAGCCGCCGAAATAGCCCTGAACGGCGCCGGCGACGACACCGATGACGCTGCTGAACAGGGTCAGCGTCAGGCCGAACAGCACCGAGATTCGAAAGCCGTAGATCAGCCGCGCCACCACGTCGCGCGCCTGGTCGTCGGTGCCGAGCCAGTTCCTCGCGCTCGGCGGCGAGGGCGAGGGCGTCGGCAGGCCGAGGACCTGGGTGTCGAAGCCATAGGGGATCGGCGGCCACACCATCCACCCCTTGGCCCTTATCAGGTCCTGGACGACGGGGTCTTTGTAATCCGCCTCGGTCTCGAACTCGCCGCCGAACTCGGTCTCGGCGTAGGCCTTGAACACCGGAGTATAGATCGCGCCGTCATAAGAGATGAGGATCGGCTTGTCGTTGGCGATGAATTCGGCGAACAGGCTGGTGATGAACAGCACGAGGAAGATCCACAGCGACCAGAAGCCGCGCGCGTTGGCGCGGAAATTCGCCAGCCGGCGCGCCGTGATCGGGCGGATCGTGAAGCCCAGGAAACGGTTTTCGCCCACCGATCAGACCTCCCGGCTCTCGAAATCGATGCGCGGGTCGACCAGCACGTAAGTGAAGTCGCCGATCAGGCGCATGAGAAGGCCCAGAAGGGAGAAGAAATAAAGCACCGCGAACATCACCGGATAATCCCGCCCCAAGGCCGCCTCGAAGCCCAACAGGCCGAGCCCGTCGAGGGAGAAGATGACCTCGATGAGGAGCGCGCCGGTAAACAGTATGCCGATGAAGGCGCTGGGGAAGCCGGCGATCACGATCAACATGGAATTGCGGAACACGTGGCCGTAAAGCACCCGCCATTCCGTCAGCCCCTTGGCGCGGGCGGTGATCACGTACTGCTTGTTGATCTCCTCGAGGAAGGAGTTCTTGGTCAGCATGGTGAGGCCGGCGAAGCCGCCGATCACCATCGCCAGGATCGGCAGGGCGATGTGCCAGAAGTAATCGGCGATGCACGCCGGCGTGGTGACGCAACCCAGGAAGCCGCGGCCGGCGAACTCGTCCGACAGCAGGCCACGCAGGGGGAACCAGTCGAGATACCGTCCGCCGGCGAAAAGGATGATGAGCAATATTGCAAACAGGAATCCCGGTATGGCGTTGCCGGTGATGATCGCGCCGGAGGTCCAGACATCGAATTTCGAGCCGTCGCGCACCGCCTTGGCGATGCCGAGCGGAATGGAGATGAAATAGACCAGAAGCGTCGTCCACAGACCCAGCGATATGGAGACCGGCATCTTTTCGAGCACCAGGTCCACCACCTTTCGGTCCTTGAAGAAACTCTCTCCGAAGTCGAAGGTCACGTAGTTCTTGAGCATCAAGGCGAAGCGTTCGTGGGCCGGCTTATCCAGGCCGAACTGCTTTTCCAGTTTCTTGATCAGTTCCGGGTCGATCCCCCTGGATGCCCGGGTCGAACTTTTGATGCCGGCGCCCTGGAGTCCCGGCTCGGCCGGGCCCGCCATCTCGCTGCGCGCCCCGGCGCCCACCCGTTCGGTGGCCGCGACCCCCTCTCCCCTCAACTGGGCGATCAACTGGTCCACCGGGCCGCCAGGCGCCGCCTGGATGACGATGAAGTTGATGATCATGATCCCGAGCAGGGTCGGGATGATGAGCAATAGGCGCCGGATGATGTAACTGAGCATTGCCCGCGCTAGTTCGCCTTGGTCTTGGACATCCTGCGATCGAGCGCCGCCACCTTGGCGGCGTCGATCCACCAGAGATCGAAGGACGAGCCCAGCATCGGTATGACCTTCGGGATGCCGAACATATTCCAGAACACCCGGCGGTCGTAAGCGATGTGCCATTGGGGAATGACGAAGTGGTTCCACAACAGAACACGGTCGAGCGCCCGCACCCGGTCGATCAGGCCTTTACGGTCGGGCGCGGCGATGACCAACTCGATCAACTCGTCGATCACCGGGTCCTTGATGCCGATGATGTTACGGCTGCCCTTGAAATCCGCCGCCCGGCTGGACCAGGTGTTGCGCTGTTCGTTGCCTGGCGACAGCGACTGGCCGAACGAGCCGACGATCATGTCGAAATCGAAATCCCTGACCCGGTTTTCGTACTGGGCGGGATCGACGAGGCGGGCGCGCGCCCTGATCCCAAGCCGCTTGAGGTTGCGCACGAACGGCAGGACGACGCGCTCGAACGCCGGGCTGTTGAGGAGGATTTCGAAGCGCATCTGCTTGCCGGTCTTGGCGTTGACCAGCTTCTTGTTCCTGACCACCCATCCGGCTTGTTTTAGGATCCGCATCGCGGAGCGCCGGCCGGCGCGGATGTTCCCCGAGCCGTCATAGACCGGGGGCCGGTATTCCTCGGTGAACACCCGTTCCGGGATGCGGCCGCGGAAGCGTTCGAGTATCTCAAGCTCGCCCCCTTTCGGCAGGCCGGTGGATGCCAGTTCCGAGTTGGAAAAATAGCTCCTGGTCCGCCGGTACTGGCCGTAGAACAGGTTCTTGTTGGTCCATTCGAAGTCGAAAGCGTATCCCAGCGCCTCGCGCACCCGGGAGTCCTTGAACATTTCGCGGCGGGTGTTGAAGGCGAATGACTGCATCCCCGCCGATCTCTTGTGCGCGAACGTCCTCTTGATCAGCCGCCCGTCCTTGACGGCGGGAACATCATAGGCCGTCGCCCAGGCCTTGGATTCGTTCTCGGCCCGGTAATCGAAGCCCTTGGTCTTGAAGGCTTCGCGCGCCACCGTCGCGTCGCGGTAATAGTCGATGCGTATGACATCGAAGTTATAGGCGCCGACATTGACCGCAAGGTTCCGGCCCCAATAGTCGGCGACCCGCCGGTAGGTGATGGAGCGGCCGGGATCCACCGCCTCGATCCTGTAGGGGCCGCTGCCCAGCGGCGCTTCCAGGGTCGTCTTGGCGAAATCCCGGTTTTGCCAATAGGCCTTGGGCAGGATGGGAAACTGCCCGAGGATCAGCGGCAACTCCCTGTTTTCCCCCGGCTTGAAGGAGAATTTGACCCTGCGGGCGGCGGTCTTCTCGACCTTGACGACATTGCCATAGTAGACGCTCCAAAACGGCCTTCCCTTCTCCCTGAGGATGTTGAAGGAGAAGATGACGTCATCGACCGTGACCGGCGTGCCGTCATGAAAGCGGGCCTCGGCACGCAGCGTGAAGGCGACCCAGGAGCGGTCCTTCGGGGTCTCGATGGTTTCGGCAAGCAGACCGTAGACGGTGAAGGCCTCGTCCGACGAGCTGGTTATCAGGGAGTCGTAGAGGTACCCCAGGCTGGCCGCGGATACCCCCCTGATGATGAACTGATTGAGGCTGTCGAAGGTGCCGATCGCCACCAGCTTCACCTTGCCGCCCTTGGGCGCGGCCGGGTTGACGTAATCGAAATGGGCGAAATTCGGCGGATATTTCGGCGCCCCATGCATGGCGATGGCGTGGCGGGGAGCCGCGTCTTGCACCTCCGCCCTGGCCGGTTCACCGCGTGCGGCCACCGTCAGCGCCGAGCTAAGCGCGAAAATGCCGGCGATGACGGCCGTTCGCATGGCGAGGCTCATGGTTCTCATATAGACGCTCAATGTGCCCACAATATGTCCGAGGTTGCACCCATCCGTCGCTACCCGAGGACCTTAAGGCATTCGCCGTGTGTCCGTCGATCCCCGGCGGCGATCACCCGCCCGTCCGAGGCAAGGTTTAGCGGCGCGCCTTGCCAGTCGGTCATCACCCCGCCCGCGCCTTCGACCACCGGCACCAGGGCGCAGAAATCGTATGGCCGGAGCTTGGCCTCGACCACGAGATCGGCGAAGCCGCTGGCAAGGAGGCCATAGCCGTAACAATCGGTGCCGAAAAGCGGGTATTTGACGTCCCGGCACAGGCGGTCGAAGGCGTCGGCGTCGGCGCCCTCGAACATTTGCGGCGAGGTCGCGAACAGGATGGCTTCGCCGAGACCGGGGCAGGGCCGCACCTTGGCCGGGGCGCCGTTGAAGCTCGACTGCTCTCCCCGGGCGCCGATCCAACGCTCGCCAAGCGCCGGGTGGTCGATGACGCCGAGGATCGGCGCCCCGTCGTGGACCAGGCCGATCAAGGTGCCGAACAAGGGCTTGCCGGAGATGAAGGACTTGGTGCCGTCGATGGGATCGAGCACCCAGACATACTCCGCGTCGGCCCTGGCCGGGCCGAATTCCTCGCCGATGACGCCGTGATCCGGATACGCGGTCTCTATCCTCTCGCGCATCGCCGCCTCGGCCTCGCGGTCGGCGGCGGTCACCGGGCTGGTATCGGCCTTGGTTTCGACGGCGACCGGCGTGCGGAAATAACGCCTGATGATCGCGCCGCTCAATTCCGCCAGTTCGGTGGCGAGCCGGATGAAAGAGGTGGGGCAGGGTCCGTCCATGGGTCTGGTTTCGCCGCGGCGCTCGAGCCGGCGCCGCTTGGTTCAGGGCAGGGGTGCGGGGTTGTCGCTCAGCGAACGCAAAAAGGCGATGATGTTGGCCCGGTCCGATGCCTTCTTGACGCCGGCAAAGATCATCTTGGTGCCGGGCATGGACTTTTTCGGATTGGCGAGGAAATCATTCAGTTCCTCGTATCCCCACTTGCCGCCCGCCTTGGCGAGGCCGCTCGAATAGGCGAAACCGGCCACTCGCGCCCGTTTCGCATCGACGACCCCCCAAAGCGGGGGACCGATTTTTTTCGCCCCGCCCTTCTTGAAGCTGTGACACGCGGCGCATTTTTTCGCCGTCTTCTTGCCCGCGGACACACTGGCCGAGGCCAGGAGAGGGCCGATCTTCCCGGGTCCCTCCTTCACCGGCGCTTTCGCCGGCTCGGGTGCCGCCGGCAGCTCCGGGGCGCCGACGACATAGACGTTCCTCTCTAGCGCTTCGCTGTGGGTGAGTCCGTCTACGACGGTGTCGATCGCCTTGGTCGCCAGGGCGACCAGCAGCACCGCGCCTATGATCTTGTTCCACTCGAACACCGACATGTTGCGAACCGGGGAGAGTTCAACCTATTCCAATCGCGGCCAGAGGTTAGCCATTTCGCATTCCCCTGTCCAACGCGCTTCGGTCATCCGCCGGCAAATATTGCGTTACCCCGTCGGCCCGGCGGTATATGGTGCCGACACCATCAAGTTTGCGAGCCGTTCGTTGCCGCCCGTCCATGACCGCGATTGAAAATCCCGTCATCCTCATCCCCGCCCGCCTGGCTTCGACCCGCTTCCCGGGCAAGCCGCTGGCCGAGATCGGCGGCGAGGCGATGATCGTCCATGTCTGGCGCCGCGCGATTGAGGCCGACCTCGGCCCCGTATTCGTCGCCTGCGCCGATGGAGAGATCGCCCGTGTGGTGAAGGCGGCGGGGGGCGATGCGGTGATGACCGGGCCCGATCATCCGTCGGGCTCGGATCGCATCTTCGAGGCCCTGGGCGCCATCGACGCCGAGGGTGCGTTCGATGCCGTCATCAACGTTCAGGGCGATCTCATGACCCTCGACGCGGCGTTGCCGAGGGCGGCGGTGGCGCTGCTCGACGACGCAGAAGTCGATATCGGCACGCTTGCGGCCGGGATCACCGATGAAGCGGAGATCGAGGACCCCAACGTCGTCAAGGCCGTGGTCTCCTGCGCCCCAGGGGCGGCGAAGGGCCGCGCGCTCTATTTCAGCCGCGCGCCGGTGCCGGCGGGCGATGGGCCGCTCTACCATCATATCGGCCTCTATGCCTACAGGCGCCGGGCACTCGAGCGTTTCGTCACGCTTCCGCCGAGCCCGCTCGAGCGCCGCGAGCGGCTCGAGCAGCTTCGCGCGCTCGAGGCCGGCATGCGCATCGACGTGGCCCTCGTTGACACGGTGCCGCTCGGTGTCGATACTCCCGACGACCTCGCCCGGGCGGAACGGATCCTGGCGTCCGCGGGAGGCCGCCCGTCGACCTGCCAACCGTCAACTTAGAGTGTCAGTCGAAATATGGCCGGCGCCGCCGATCCACAGCAAACCATCACCTTCCAGGGAGCGCCGGGGGCCTATTCGGACCTCGCCTGCCGCCAGGTCCATCCCTCCATGACGACCCTGCCGATGCCGTCGTTCGAGGAAAC
>Ga0209980_10001033_pt1 | contig 15302 bp, 16 predicted proteins | sample CR02metaG_FD_183611 | JGI IMG/M metagenome (GOLD analysis project Ga0209980, IMG submission 183611) | Deep subsurface microbial communities from Mariana Trench to uncover new lineages of life (NeLLi) - CR02 metaG (SPAdes) (version 2) | ecosystem: Environmental > Aquatic > Marine > Ocean trench...
CCTGAGCACCTACCTCTGCCTCACGGATGGGCTCCACCGTCCCAAGTGCCTCCAGGCGATGGGTAAACGGGCGCGGTGTAATGGTGGCCACTTCCACTGCCACGGGGACCGGTTCCGGTTCAGTTGGGATTGGTTCCTCTACCGATTGAATGAGGTAGACACCCGCTGCGGTGATGAGAGTCATGGCCAGAATAATGAGGAACGAGCGTTTGCGCGAAGTCATGGCCGAAGATTCCTTAAGATAGATTCAGTCAGGTTTTTGCACATCAGGTCCAAGTCAAATGCGTTACGGTCACAGAGCCACTGCAGTACCAGCCCATCCAGGGAGGCTAAGATACTTGCCGCAGTGAGAGTCGGGTCAACTTGCCGGAAGGATCCGTCCTGCGCGCCGGAGGTGAGGATGGCGGCGACATCGTTTCGAGATTCGGCATAGGCTTGACGCATCTGGGTCTGGAGGAGTGCTTCTTGCTGCCCTCTTCCGCCCTCAGCCCAGAAGTCAAAAAACACCAGAAAAAAAGGTTCCCAAGCTCGAAAGGTTTGAAAGGCCACCTCGATGAAACGCTCGAGCATGAGCGTCGGCTCACGGATATCGGAGAGCTCTTGCATATAAAAGCTCTTCAGCTCTGTTAACATGTGGTCGTGTAGAGCTATGAAAAGATCGGCCTTACTCTTGAAGTATTCGTAGACGGTGCCCTTACCGATTCCCGCCTCTTCGGCCACTGACTCGATCTTTGCCCGGTGGTAACCGTCCCGGGCAAAGACCTGCATTGCCGCCTGGAGGATCTCTCTGCGCTTTTTGTCTTTATCAACAATAATAGGCACTTACATCCATGAGTTTTAAATGACCGACCAGCCGGTCACTTTAAATTGTACAGGAAATCTGGCTGGCGTCAAAACACTTGGGAGGTTCTAACGAGCGAGGCTTCGAGGGAAGTCAGGGTGGAGACTGCAGGCACCGAACGTGGTGGTTACGGTGAGCCTACAACAACCCCATCATGGATGCAGGGTCATTAGGGACCGGTTCATTGCCGAGACAGGCAGGAATTACGAGACCTTTTTATACCTCCATACGTCCATTTATTCGCTAATAGGACAAATTTGTTCGTATTTTACGTCAACGGCAAGCACTCCCAGAATGTAACCTGTTGATTTTATTGGAATCGCGTGCTGGCATGTCACTTGCAAGGCCTAAATCCAATGGGTTTTCCCTTTACCTGCTGCGGGATTAAGCCAGCACCGTATTTGCGGGAAAAAACAATCAATTTGTGTTAGTCATGAATGGGAGGAAGGCATAAATGGAATTTATCACGTTCGTCATTGCCGTGGTGGCTCTATTGATTGCTGGTATTGCGTTTCAACGCACCGGTGGTCTCGAGGAGCTCAAACGACAGGTGGAGGCTAGCAAATTCAAGACGGATGGCATGAGAGATCGAACCGCAGATATCGTCGACCGGTTCGAACGCGTCGTTAGAGGCAAGAAGAAAAGTGTCGCTGCGGGGAAATCTAAATCCAGCTAGAATGATTGGACAGGTGCCCTTTGCTGAGGGTACCTTCTCATTTTGTAGTCCTTGCGGGCTTCAGCACCAAGCTAACCGTCCTACCGCGTCTTTTTTGTTTCTTATTACAGACCGTTGGAAAAGGCCCATCTGCCACCAGCCTGCCCCAGGCAGGCGTTTAAGATAGTTGCGCTCTATCGCCGCGGGAATCATTTCCGCTCCAATCGGAGACGCTCCAACGTACTGCCTAAGTAGGCCTCCGCTCGTCGATTTCACGCGCGCCTCGCACCTGGGACCTTTTTGACCGGCCTGTGAACAGGGTTTTCCGACACCCTGTATAAGGTCACTCAATCGCCGTCGTGACAAAACGACGACCCATCTCTCCATGTTCGATCGCTGAACTTGTTTAAAAGCGGGGAAAGGACAATTCGTCGGAAGTGGAAAACACTTCCCTACTATTAGGTTGGAGACTCGCTCGAGTTGTTGGAACCTTCCAACTCTTTCAGTTTTTTATTTATTTTTTTTATCAGATTTTTGTAGGATGAATTTGTAATGATACGGTTGAACTGAGAGCGGTAGTTGTTCACTAGGCTGATGTGCTCAACTAACACGTCGTAAATCCGCCAATCCCCGTTCTTGCGAAGTAACTTGTAGTCAACGGAGAATGCTTCACCCTTCTTGCTGATGAGGTTTGAATCGACTCTGGCATAGTTGTCCTCCACAACCTCACCGGTGAAGACCACTGTCTCACCGTCATACAGGTCGATCTTCCCTGCATAGCTTCTCTCCAGGAGATTGGTAAAGAGGGTGACAAACTCCTGTCGTTCCTCTGGGGACAATCGACGCCAATGAAAGCCTAGCGAGCGCCTGGCCATCTCTGGAAAGTCGAATAGAGGAAAGATGACCTCTCGCAAACGGTCTAGGTAGATCTGTTTCCCATTCTTGGACTGAAGTTTTGGATCATTGAGGATCGCGATTCCTTGTTCAACAACGAATCGGATCCTTTCGGTAGGATCGCCGGCCCGGATCGGATTAGGCGCCGAGAGGAAAATGATAATGGCGAAAGCGATCCATGTCGCTAATCGGTGTCTCACAATGTGGGCTATAGCAGTGAAGGGAATGGGTGTCAATAATTTGGCGGAATAAATGGGTCGATTTCATCTTTGATACGTTAACATTCAAGGTATGAAACGAGTGGCATCGGAGGTTTGCTGAAACATTCGAATGGGCACCTGTTCAGGTGCTCCTTTACCTGCGAAGTAGAATTGATGCCTAGGGTCCTCTTCGTGTTGATTCCTAAAATTTGCGCTCGCTTTGTGAGTGACTACTCGCGCAGCCCAATTCGGATTCCAAACCTGCGGCCGATGAGGGCAGCAACCAGGATTACAAAGACAATGAAGACACCCATAACAGTGAATTTCCCAAATTCCGAGCCAGTTATGTAATCAAGCATGAGCAAGGAAAGAGTTCGGGATTTGGAGGACGCCAGGAAAATCACAGTGGGGATATCCCGGCTTGCAGGTTTCAGCATGTTACATTTTTAAGGCCCTCTGTGCGTTGGTTCCCAGGATTTGAGCACGCTCTTCTGACGTAATGGACTCCAATGACATGATTTTAGCAACGGATTCTCTGTCTCCCATGCCCATGGGATAATCGGTTCCGATAACGACTCGATCTGCACCCACTACTTGAACGAGGTATTGGAGAGCTACAACAGAGTGCACGACCGAATCAAAATACATTTTCTTGAGGTATGTGGAAGGTTTTTGAGGCGTATGTTCCCTGAGATCCTTTCTCAAAGAATGAGCATGGTCTAGGCGCCAAATATTAAAGGGCAGGAGGCCACCGCCATGGGCCAAGCAAAGGCGAAGGTTCTGGTATTTTTGGAAAATCCCGCTGAGGATCATTCGCTCGATCATAAGCGTCGTCTTGTAGGGAAAGGCCAAGACGTTACCTAACACGCCTGCGCTTAAAGTATCGCCCTGAGAATCCCCTCCTTCAATGGGGTGAACGAACAAAAGAAGGTCGAGCTCTTGGGCTACGTCGTAGAATGGTTCCAGGTCGGGGTCGTCTAGTGGTTTACCCTGGACATGGGTTCCCACCTCCAGTCCCTTCAACCCCAGTTGGCGTGCCTCTTTTGCAATGGTCATGGCTGCTGGGATACTCTGAAGAGGGACGGTGCCAAATCCCACGAACCGATCGGGGCGAGTTTCAACCGTTTGTTGGATGGCCTCATTTTGGAGGCGAGAAAAGTAGGCTGCGGGCTCAGGTTGGTCCCAGTAGTACAATAGGATCGGCGACGGTGAGATGGCTTGGAGATCGATGCTCATCTTGTCAAGTTCCCGGACTCTCGCCTCAACGTTGTAGGCCCCTTCGCTTAAATTTCCTCGGCTTCCTCCAGGCGAGGTGACGGAATAGCGGCCGTCGGTTAATTTTATTTCAGGCCTGTGCCCTTGGAATTTTGCCGCCTTTTGAAAGGCCTCCAGCGGAAAGAAATGGGAGTGGAGATCAATGTTCATGGCTGAACGTACCCTTTCGGCTTACCTATGGCTGAAAGAGGGCCGAGACTTTGGTGGAATTGAAAATATAGGTTTCAGCGTATGTGACCACTTCTGCTTTTCGGTCCGCCATGGCCCCTGCTAGGCAAAGCCAATTTAGCAATTCGTGTTGCCCTGCATCGGTCAATGTTTCTGGTTCCAGATTACGCCATTCGATATGTCGTCCGGTGCTCAGCTCTTTGAGTCGTTTGCGATCGGAGTCCACATCGGGATAGAGACCATGGTGCTTCCCCGTCAAAAAGGAGTGGGACCAGGATGAGGATCCAATAAGCACTGCGCGCCATGGACTGTCCTGCAGAATGCGTGCGACCTCCGCTCCCAGGTCAAAACAGCGCCGAGGGGTGGGGGCCGGTGGCGCCTTCTCCCCATCCGCAAAATCGGTTGCTGCTCGTTTTGATATAAGGTCACTACCATAGCAATTGACGTGAAAAGGAATAATGGGGTAGTTAAAGCCACGTTGGTCGTAGTCGAGATAGATCAGGGTTCGCATAAAGGCGTGAGCTAGGCCGGGATGGTGGTGAGGTTTGTAGGAATAACAAACATCGAAGTTGTTTAGTATGAGTTCCCGTGCCAGGTGATGGGCTGCCTTTCGGTGACCACGTACGGGGACAACCTTGTCCTCTGGTTGACCCCAAACATTAATGGGCGTGTTGATGACTTGACTTCGGCGAAAAGGAAAACAGTCGAGTTGGTCAATGACGTACACACAAAAGGGTGGCACGATGTCTTCCTTAAAGTTCTCGTATTGGTCGTCCCCCCAAATGAGGACGAAATCGGGATGGAAGGCATCCAGTTCCGCACGGAGTCGACGGAAACCGTTCACCACGAGCTCGCGGTGTTGCCGGGCCGAGGTCAGACCTTCGTCGTCTCCCCACTCCAACCGCATCGGTTCCGGCCAGTGACGTACATCCTTTAGATGGTCTGGTAGGTGAGGACTCTTCATGAATCGACGGAGGATGTCGGCCATATTTTCGTCTGGGAACTGAAACATCGGGGCGTGGGTCACCCCCATTCCCAGCAGTTCTGCCATGGAATGCCTCCTAATCTTATTTTAGGACGGGTTTTGTCGAGTCGAATTTAATGATCCGATTTTTCTCCGGGTCGCGGACCAGTGCCATGGGTTCTCCACCCCTCTGAACCACCTCGATCTGCTCGCGAAGCATCTTGCGATACATAATGATTCCTTCATCCGATGAGCTGAGGTTTTCCTGACTCCGATCGAATATGCGCCCCTGTGTCTCCCAGGCCATCTTGTCTTGGCCGGGGAAGGAGGTCATTTGGTGTTCACCCTCGGGCGTCATCAATGAGTCCATAGGGATGACTTCAGGATCTTCGGGTCCTTCCACAGAACGTGGCTTAGTCTTTGGATCGAAACGCATCACCGTGATCTGCGTGCTCGTATCGTCAATGGGAACGCGCCAGTGTAACGCTTCGATATATCCCTGGGGGATTCGAAGGATGTTTGGAAAGACAAGGGGGGGACGTATCTCTTCTTCAGGCCGGTCTCCACCGTAAACACAGCGTTTGGTAATTCCCCATTCACAGAGGTCCCAGTCATAGTCCTCGACGGGTCGATAGTAAAACCGGCCTTCTGGGTTGCCTAGTTGTTTCATGCTGTGGCCGTGGAGATAGTAGGTATGGATCGTATCAACAGAGTTCTCCATTGCCTGGAGCCAGTTGCATTTGAGCACGGGATGGACTTCTATGGTCCGGGTTCCGTCTGTCCGAACAAGGACATCCCAACGGGGCAACAGTGGTTTTTTCTCCGGTGGCCCCATATAGATAAAGAGCACGCCGGCTAGCCTCTCCACCGGATAGCTTTTATGATAGATCTTGTTCTTAAATTCTGGGTTTTTTTCAAAGGGTTGTTCTAGACACCTCCCGTTGGTATCGTATTTCCAGCCATGGTAGGCGCACCGAATTCCATCTTCTTCTACGAAACCATAATATAACGAGGTCCCTCTGTGCGGACAGTGCTCACCAACACAACCGTAATGGATTTCTTTCGTGCCCTGTTCGGAGGGAAGACGAAAGACCAAAAGCTCTTCACCCATGATTTGGACACGCTTCTTAGGTTTCTCTTTCGTAAGCTCACTGGCCAGACAGACGGGTTGCCAGTAACGACGCAAGAGTGTACCTGCCGGTGTGCCAGGACCTACACGAGTCAGTAGCTCATTTGCCTCACGCGTCAGCATTACTGCAACCGCCTTATGCCATTGCTTATTGTAGGGCCTTTATGGGAGACTGAAACTAAAATAGACCTTATTTAGTTCAATCCCTACTGTCAAACCGTAAATGGAGTCGCCTAACCCCCCTGATTTTTAATGATGCCAGAGGTGTGACCGGGCTGGATGACCACGCTACGGTAGGGGAATCCGGAGCCTGTCTGGATTGAACGGGTGAGGGGGCTGCGGAATTCGACCCTTAACCCCCTAAAAATAGGCCCATTGGCCCCCCTCTGGGAACCATGGTGTAAAGCCTTGAACAACCTTGTAAAATCTGGTATTTTTCCTCCTGCCGAGGGGTACAATGAAACTCAAGGAGTGTGGCTGTGATGCTCAATTCTCTATTTGGTCTTTTCTCTAACGATCTTGCCATTGATCTCGGCACCGCGAACACCCTGATCTATGTCAAAAATGAAGGTATTGTCTCCAATGAACCTTCAGTGGTTGCAGTGCAAAAAAATGATCGTGGAGGGAAGCGGGTCCTTGCCGTCGGCGCGGAGGCCAAGAAGATGTTGGGACGAACTCCGGGCAGTATCGTGGCGATCCGGCCTTTAAAAGATGGCGTCATCGCAGACTTTGAGATCACGGAGGCCATGCTCCGTTACTTTATTCACAAAGTCCATAACCGAAATACCCTGGTCCGTCCACGGATCATTATCGGTGTCCCCTTTGGTATCACGGAGGTGGAAAAGAGGGCCGTGCGAGAGTCCGCGGAGTCGGCTGGGGCCAGGGAGGTTTATCTCATCGAGCAGCCGATGGCTGCTGCCATCGGTGCCGGTCTACCGATCACAGAGCCCACGGGAAATATGATTGTGGATATTGGTGGTGGGACAACGGAGGTAGCCGTCATTTCCCTTTCTGGAATTGTCTTTTCCCGGTCAGTGCGAGTGGGCGGTGACAAGATGGATGAGGCCATCTCCCAGTTCATTAAGAGAAAGCACAACCTGCTGGTAGGGGAGAGGACGGCTGAACTGATCAAAATCACCATTGGCTCTGCCTATCCGGGCGACGAAATCCAGACGATGGAGATCAAAGGGCGCGATCTGGTGGCCGGTATTCCCAAGACCGTGATGATTACTGATGAGGAGATTCGTGATTCTCTGCTAGATCCGATCAATCAAATTGTTGAGGCGGTGCGTGTTTCTCTTGAGCGGACCCCTCCGGAACTCGCCTCCGATATTGTTGACCGAGGGATTATCCTTTCGGGCGGAGGAGCGCTGCTGAGAAGCCTGGACTCGTTGTTGAAAGAGGAGACCGGTTTACCGGTCATGCTGGCCGATGACCCCTTAACCTCAGTGGTGATGGGTGCGGGGAAGACTCTGGACGAAATCTCCTTGCTCAGAGAAGTCGCCGTCAACTAGCCGAAATAGGGGGCTACGGTCCCGCCTCAGGGAGATTGATAGCCATCCGTGATTGAATTTTTTCGTCGATATCAGGTCTTACTGAGCTCCTTTTCCTGTCTGTTATTTGCGGTCTACATCCTCGGTTCTTCCTCCGCAGGCCGTCTGCAAGCGGACCCAGTGGGTCCTCTCCTCTTGGAAGTCATGCGCCCGTTTCAGAGCGGGCTCAATAGCATGGTAACGGGAATAAGCAACATCAAGGATAGGTACATCGCTGTCAGTGACCTTTGGTTGGAGAACCAAAGCCTCAAGGGACGGGTTTTGGAGCTGGAAGGTAAGGTCAATCAGTTCCGGGAAACTGAAGCCACAAACCTTCGTTTGCGAAAGTTGCTCGATCTCAAGAACCAAGCCTTCGCGCGATCGATCAGTGCCACCGTCATTGCGAATAGTGCCAGCACGTGGTTCCAAAGCCTGACCATAAATAAAGGGACGAAACAGGGTATCCGAAAAGGGATGGCCGTCATCTCTCCCAGCGGAATCGTCGGTCAGATCTGGTCCGTGGCGCCGAACGGTTCGAAGGTTTTACTGGTGACCGATCATAACAGTGGGGTCGATGTAATCGCCCAGCGGACGCGGGCCCGGGGCATTGTTTCCGGGTCTCTCGATAGAGGCCCAGTGATGGAGTATGTGACGCGAAACGAGAACATCCGCGCAGGGGACAGATTGATAACTTCAGGCTTAGATAACATCTTTCCCAAGGGACAGCTGGTTGGCACGGTGGGCAAAGTACAAGAGAACAGTTACGGTCTTTTCCAGGATGTGAGTGTCAGGTTGGCGGTTGACCCAGAACGGATAGAAGAGGTGCTAGTTGTATCCATCGAACGGTCTCCTGCGAAGAAATAACGGGATTCTGGCCCCCCGCCTTCCCTTGAATCCCCGAATGAAATTGTTCCTGCTATTTTTATCTGTTGGTTTTCTCCTTGTCCTTTTACAGACTACCCTTCTCCATCTACTCCCTCTAGGACCCGTGGTCCCCGATTTGACCCTAATCCTTTGCGTGTATTGGGCCCTCAACCGACCCACCGTGGCCACCGTTTTGGGCTCCTTTCTCATGGGTTATACCGTGGACGTATTTTCGAGCCCCATTTTGGGCATCAATGCCTTTGCCATGTCCCTGGTGTTTCTCATCACCTATCTCAGCTCTCGCCACATTTGGGTTCGGGGCCCTCTTTTGACCGCAGTCATAGTTTTTTGCGCCGCTTGGGTGAAGGTCTTTGCCATGGTCCTGATTTGGGCGTTATTTTTCGTAACGAAAGCACCTTGGACGGGGGCACTCCAGTACGTTTTTATCGAGGCCTTATCCGCGGCGTTACTGGCGCCTGTGCTCTTTTATCTCCTAAGCTGGGGAGAGAACCGGGTCCAAAAGGTCCGTAGCGTGCCCTAGCGTTACCATGATTTTTTCCCCTCCGAGAACAGAACTTACCCCACAGTTTCGCCGTCGCACTCAGCTGGTCATTATCGCCGTGTCGGTGGTCTTTTTTCTGCTCACTGGAAGGCTCTGGGTGCTGCAGGTTTTACAGGGGGAGCGCTTCACCTATCTTTCAAAGAACAACCGCATCCGGATCAAGACCATACCGGGCATTCGGGGTATGGTGTTTGATCGCAAGGGCCGACTGTTGGTCGACAGCAGGCCTTCTTTTGACATTCTCTTCGTACCCGAGGATTCCCAAGATCCAAAATTCACCTTGCGCCACTTGGCCCGTCTGCTTGGTTTGGATGAAGATCAATATCTCAGGATACTGGACAAGAAAAAAAGGCGTCTTCCTTTTAGGGAGGTCGTGTTGGATAGGGACGTCAGTTGGCACACGGTAGTGGCGGTGGAAACCCATGAAAGGGATCTCCCAGGTGTGACACTGCGGATCCGTCCCAAGCGGAGCTATCTGAATAATGGCATGAATGCACATCTCCTTGGATACCTGGGTGAGATCGGCCCCAGGCAGCTCAAGGCCTGGCGGCAAAAGGGGTACAGAATGGGGGATGAGATAGGGCAATTCGGTCTTGAAAAGAAATGGGAGCAGTACCTACGAGGTAGGATTGGAAAACAACAGGTGGAGGTGGATGCCCTAGGTCGCCGAATCAAGGTCCTTGATCAAGAAAAAGATGTTCCGGGCCACAGCGTCTTCTTGACGATAGATCGAGACCTACAGAAGAGTTCTTACCAGTCTCTGAAAGGAAAAGAAGGGGCCATTGTGATCATGGAGGCAAATAGTGGTGCTATCCTAGCGCTTGTGAGTACCCCTTCCTTTGATCCCAACGCCTTTGCTCGCGGAATTAGCGCAAAGGAGTGGAACAATCTTCTGCAGGACAGGGCGCGCCCTCTTCATAACAAGGCCATCCAAGGTATCTACCCTCCAGGTTCTATCTTTAAGATTGTTTTAGCCATTGCGGCCCTGGAAGAAGGGGTGGTCACGGCCCGGACCACTCACTTCTGCCCGGGCTTTTTGACCGTTGGGAAGCGAGTCTTTCGCGATTGGAAGGCTGGGGGGCACGGAGTCGTGAACCTCCACAAAGCTTTAGTCGAGTCCTGTGACGTTTATTTTTATCAGCTGGGTCAGCAACTGGGCATTGATAGAATCGCTCGGTACGCTCGCAAGTTGGGACTGGGGAAAAAAACCGGGATTGCCCTGGATGGCGAGAAAAGTGGACTGATCCCAGATCGGAAATGGAAGTTGAGACGGCTCGGACAGCCTTGGTTTCCCGGGGAGACCCCTTCCGTAGCCATCGGGCAAGGGTATGTCAGTGTCACACCCATTCAAATCGCGTCTCTCATGGCCGCTGTGGCCAATGGGGGATCCCTCTATCGTCCATGGTTCGTGAGCAAGGTTGAATCCCTTGACGGAAAACCCATTCAAGAGTACGGACCGGAAAAAATCGGCTCGGTTCCCTTGAAACGAAGCACCTTAAAACAAATCCACCAAGCACTGGAGGATGCGGTAAACACCCAGAGGGGAACTGGGAAGGAGGCCCACTCTGACTGGGTCCAGATTGCAGGAAAGACGGGAACGGCGCAGGTAGCGGAGATGCCGGGTAAGATCATCAAAAGCGAGGATCTCCCGTATCTCATTCGAGACCATGCCTGGTTTGTCGCCTACGCACCGGCCAAACAGCCCGAAATTGTCGTGGTGGTGTTGGTGGAGCACGGGGGCCATGGGGGTTCCGAGGCTGCCCCAGTGGCAAAGAAGCTCATCGAGCAATATTTTTTGTTGGAGAGACAGCAAGTTCAGCCAGCGGTTGGAAGTGATATGGCAGGGTAGAGAGAGGAACATGAGGATTGACAGAAGGCTCGCTTCCCACTTCAATTGGCCCATCTTCGGCTTGGCCATTGGACTGGTATTGATTGGCGTCCTGACGATCTACAGTGCCACCCGTGATCTTTCAGGCAACGGGGTGAGTCCCTTGGCCTTAAGGCAGCTCTATTGGCTGATCATAGGTGTTACCCTTATGGTGGCAACCTTCACGTTTGACTACCACCTCATCGATCGTTACGCCTACGCCTTTTATGCGGGCGTGTTACTGCTGCTTCTGTTGGTCCTCTTCTATGGTGTTGTCAGCGGGGGTTCCCAACGTTGGCTCAACCTTGGTATTTTCTCTCTTCAGCCATCTGAGCTGGCAAAACTGGCCATCGTAGTCGTGTTGGCTAAGGCGCTTCAGGAGGAGGAACCCCTAGGAGGATACCGTCTGCGAGACCTTTGGATCCCCTTTGTGCTCGCAGCCCCGCTCTTTTTCCTCATCTTGGTACAGCCGGATTTGGGCACTGCGGTCATCTTTTTTCTTATTTTTTTCACCGTCATTCTGATGGGAGTGCTGCACATCCGTTCGCTTCTGCTCTTGGGCCTTGGGGGAATCGTACTTCTTCCCATAGGTTGGCTATTCCTGAAACCCTACCAGCAGGCGCGACTGCAGGTTTTTCTCAGTCCGGATCTTGATCGTCTAGGAACGGGGTACCATGTCATTCAGTCAAAGATCGCCATCGGCTCGGGAAGGTTGTTTGGCAAAGGATACCTTGGAGGGACTCAAAACCGGCTGGATTTTTTACCTGCGCAGCATACGGACTTTGTCTTTTCGGTCTTTGCAGAGGAATGGGGGTTTTTTGGCTGCGTTTTTCTGCTGGGTCTTTACCTGGCACTGATTCTTTTAGCCTTCAAGGTGGTGACACGTGCTAAGGATCGATTGGGAGCCCTCTTGGCCTTTGGAGCAATCGCCATTATTGTTTGGCCGGCGGTGATCAACGTGGCCATGGTCACGGGAGTACTGCCTGTGGCAGGAGTTCCGCTACCCTTTATGAGTTATGGGGGTTCCTCTTTGGTGATTACAATGGTCGCTGTCGGCGTCATCATCAACGTCAGTATGAGACGATTTATGTTCTAACCCTGATTCAAAGGTCTGCACGCCAGTGAGCCTAACCCCGATCCGACATAAATGGGTCGGCAGTTCGACCGACTCGACAGGCTCACGGCCCTGACCCTTCGACCATGCTCAGGGTCATGGTGAGGTACTCGAACCATGAGGTTCTCGAAGGGAAGAAATCATTCATGCTGAGCACCAGACCAGTCCGAAGAGTGGTTTGCACCATGTAATCCGAAACTCACCGTCGGTGGAGTTACAGAACAAGCTCCCTTAAGGCTGAAACTCTTGCAACATGCACACTAAGGTTGCGCATATGGCAGTTGTCTTGTCGGATCGGGGCTAGGCCAGCACGTTTTCAATGGCCTGAACCAGACGGGCCTTAGAGGCTGCACCTACAATTTGCTCCTTTACAGTCCCGTCCTTAAAGATCATTAGGTTGGGGATTCCCCGCACCCCGTATCGAGAAGGGGTCAGTGGGTTTTCGTCCACATTGATTTTGGCCACTTTAAGTTTCCCTTCATATTCCTTGGCCAGTGTTTCGACGATCGGTGCGATGGTACGACACGGGCCGCACCAGGGGGCCCAGAAATCCACTAAGACCGGTACTTGAGAACCCACCACGTCGGCGTCGAAATTTGCATCTTCCACCTGTACGACATCTGCCATTATTATTCCCTCCCTTGCAATTTTGGGCGTAGGGCCGTGCTTTTGTCCCTTTTCCAGAGCTCAAAGACCTTCAAGAAACTTGAGTAGCGTGAGAACGCCGAAACCCGTGCCCCCCTTCGTGGAAAGTGCGTTTTCCTTGTCCGTGAAGGCAGGACCCGCAATATCCAGATGGGCCCAGGGTCTGTTGGCAACAAATTCCTGGAGGAAGAGAGCGGCCGTTATCGCCCCACCATGGATTCCGCCCACGTTTTTGATGTCGGCCACGCTGCTTTTGATGTCCTCCCGGTACTCCTTCACTAGTGGGAGCTGCCACAGCTTTTCTCCTGCCTCTCGACCGCTACGAATCAATTGGTCCACCAGGGGTTGATCATTACCAAAAATGCCGGCGACTTCGGTTCCCAAAGCCACCATACAGGCGCCCGTCAAGGTTGCTAGGTTGACGATGTAGTCAGGTTTTTCCTTGGCCGCCAGGGCCAAGGCGTCGGCCAGAATCAGCCTCCCCTCTGCATCGGTATTGAGGACCTCCACCGTCTTGTTGTTCAGGTACCGGATGATATCGCCCGGCTTCTGGGCGGTGCCACTGGGAAGATTATCCGTCGTAGGGATGTATCCGGTGACATCAGCTTTTGGTTGGAGGTTTGCAATGACGCTCATGGTTCCTATGATGGCAGCGGCACCGGACATGTCGAGCTTCATGGTCTCCATGGCCTTTGAAGATTTCAGAGAGAGCCCTCCGGAGTCAAAGGTGATTCCCTTGCCAATCAGGGCCACCTTCTTTTGGGGTTTGCCCTGGGGTTGGTAGCGGATCATCACAAATCGGGGTTCTTCCTGGCTACCGCGGTTGACTGCAAGGAGACCTGCCAAATTCATTGCTGCAATTTTTTTCTTGCCCCACACCTCCACTTTCACCCGTTGGCTGCGACAGTGCTGCAATGCCTGTTCTGCGAGGTAGGTGGCAGTGGATATCGAAGGGGGTTCATTGATCAGGTCCCGGGCCAGGAACACGCCGGGAGTGAGTTCTTGAGCCAAGCGGAGACCACGGTCCGTTTCTGAAGTTCTACGAAAGCCAGGTTTGACTAGGTTAAAAGTTCGCAACGGTTGGGGACGTCTGTCATCAGATCGGTACTTGAGGAATTGGTAGGATGACAGCAAAGCACCCTCAGCGATGGGTCCTGAAATTTTGCTTACATCCCCAAAGGGAGGGAGGAAGAAATCGATTTCTTGAGCCCAAAGGCCGATGGCCTCCTTTGCGGCGCGTGCCGCGGATTTTCGCCAGGCGTGGCTCTCGATCTCCGGCTCTTTTCCCATGCCTAAGAGGAGCAGATGAGAAGCCGGAAGCCTTCCCTCCGTGGGATAAAGCAGTGTACTCCCCTGAGCGCCGGTAAAGCGGCTTCTTTCGATCCGCTCAGAGAGTCTCCCCTTGAGTAGGCGGTCCAGGACCCGGATCACCGGATCCTTCAAGCCTTGTTCTTTGACTGGGATGGTTAGGAGAGGGGTTTTGAGTTTTTCGGGACTTTGGTCCTTGAATTTAATATCCATGGAGACGGTTCTTAGGACCCTTTGCGAATGAGGTTCATGAACTCAGCGCGAGTCTCCTGGCGAGTCCGAAATGCGCCCAGAAGAGTGCTCGTAATAATAAGTGAATTCTGCTTTTCCACCCCTCGCATTCTCATGCAGAGGTGCTCAGCCTCAATGACCACCGCCGCCCCGAGCGGTGTGATTTTGTCCATGATGGTTTGAGCAATCTGGTTGGTGAGTCTTTCCTGAACCTGAAGCCTGCGGGCATAGACGTCTACCAACCGGGCCAGCTTGGACACTCCGACGATCTTGTGGTGGGGGATATAGGCTACATGCGCCTTACCAAAGAACGGGAGCAGGTGGTGTTCACACAGGGAAAAGAAGTCGATATCCTTCTGGACGATCATTTCTTCATATTCTTCAGCGAAAAGGGCATCGTTCAGTACTTTTTCGGGGTCCAGTTTGTATCCGTGGGTAAGGTACTTAAGTACCTCTGCCACCCGTGCCGGTGTCTTATTTAACCCCTCCCGGTCTGGGTCTTCTCCTATGGATTTTAGGAGGGCTCGTACATATTCTTCCATCATCGTCTCCGCCTGCCTAGTTCAATAATTGAATCAAAAAAAATACCATCTAGGCGTGGCTAGGTCAAATCGAGTCGCAACCTCAATCTGGGAGGAGCGGGCCTCCATTGAACGAAAAAGACAGGAGCTGGATGAATGAGCAGCATTTGAAATTTCGTTATAGATCCGCATAGTATAAGGTTAGGGAATATGGCAAGGGTTCAAAAATCCGGTCGCAGGGTCGTACCTCACCTGGAGACCCTGGAGGATATTAGCACACTCATCAGTCACTCTGAGGACCTTCAAGAGGCCCTTAGGAGCATTGTAACGATCATCGTCCAGCGGATGGAGACCGAGGTCTGTTCCATCTACCTCCTCGAACACCAGAACACGAGGCTAACCCTCTGCGCGACCATGGGATTGGATGAAGATTCGGTGGGTAAAGTCTTCATGAGCATCGATGAAGGTCTAACGGGTCTGGTCATAGAGCAAATGCGACCGGTCACAGTCGTGGATGCACAAACGCACCCCC
>Ga0209980_10001037_pt1 | contig 15287 bp, 18 predicted proteins | sample CR02metaG_FD_183611 | JGI IMG/M metagenome (GOLD analysis project Ga0209980, IMG submission 183611) | Deep subsurface microbial communities from Mariana Trench to uncover new lineages of life (NeLLi) - CR02 metaG (SPAdes) (version 2) | ecosystem: Environmental > Aquatic > Marine > Ocean trench...
CTCGTCTCGCAGCCCGAAAACAACGGAAGCGATACAACGAGGGCGAAAACAAGAAACTTATTCACCATATTCATTAGCGGGAATCATATCGTCTCTTGCATTAATAAATAGCGTCAGTTCAGTCACCTTCTCTCCGTCCGACAGGCTGACGCTGCGACCGGAAATTCGCTCCACGCGCACACCTTTTATAAGCTCACCAGCCGACAACCGGTGCTGCTCGATTTCGCCGCCGGCGCTTGGCATCACATCGAGAACCGCGAAGGGCGGTCCGGCGTCGAACACGCCGCGCAGCACAAAACGCCATCCACCAAGATCCGCCCGGTCCGGCACCCGCACCGCGGAATCCCGGGACTCATTTGCCACCTCGATCGACGCTGCCTGCGGCCCTGACGTCTGCGTCGGGAGCCAACTCTGCAACCGTTGCCGGGCCGATGCAAGCGACAGGGGCAGATCGGGTAAAGCGGTCGCCTCCAGTCCCGCGCCGCGGATTGCCAGTGAACGCGGCATGTGGATCCGCTGCACGAAATCCACTGCTCCCGCCAGCGCGAGAATCGCTGCAACGACGATGACCTGCATCCGGGGTGTCACGCGCCCCCCTCTCGCCGGTAATACAGATCCAGCTCCAGCGTCGCGTTCGCGATACTCGTCAGCCGCCCGCCACGGCGGACGTTGACGATCAGGTTCCGGACGAACACATGGGGTAGGCCGGCCTCTATGCCGACATGTGCTTCGGCCACGTTGCGGAGCGGCCCCTCCAGCTGCAGCCGCACCCTTCCGAAAAGCAGCCCGGCCGCCTCGATTTCGCCGTCCAGGACCCATTCGAAGACATTCAGCTTGAGCCCGACGGATTCAACCGCCGCGCGCAACTCTCTTTGTATTTGCACACGGTGTTCGCTGCCCGGATTGGCAAGCGGCGCCCGTGCTGCAAGCGTGCGCACGATGGCAGCCAGCGCATCGCGGCGCGCCTGCAGCTCCGACCCGGCTTCCACTATCGCCGCTGCGCGGTCAAGCTGACGAGTGATCGCATAGAGCCGGTCATGCACGTCGGCCTGCGCCTCCGTCCAGGGGACGACGACGAAACGCATGGCCGCGAGAATCGCCGCCAGACCCAGCAACAGACGGACGCGGCTACTCATCGCTTTTCTCCGGCCCGGCGCGCACAACTGACAGATCAAAAGAAAGCGCGAAGTTCTGACGCCCGTTGCGAGCGGACCTTACCGGCGCATCGAACGACACGTCCACGAAGCCGGGCGTACTCGCGAGTACGGTGAGAATTTCCGTGGCGTCCGGTGCTTCCCCGCGCAGGCTTATGCGCCCGTCCCGCAGGTCAAGCCGGCTTATACTCGCTTGATTTTGCAACGCCAACCCAACGCTTTCCCAAATCCGCTGGGTATCGGACCGCCCGGACCAAAGCTCGATCAACGCGTCTCTGCGGGCCTCGTAGGCACGTGCCTCATTGTCGGCAACCAGCCCCTGCTGTATGTCCGGCCCGAGTTCCTTGAGCGCACCGTCGCGCTGGCTTAGCAGCGCCTGCAAATAAACAGACGACAACGTGAGATAGGCGAACAGCATCAGGCCAGCCGTCAATCCGATCGGTTTCCAGGCAATGCCAGCGGTGCCGATGCCTCGCGGCAAGGGGTTGCGACAAGACCACCAGGTCAACGCAGACAATGAAGGCAGCGCCCGCCTCAAGCGCCCGAGCAGCTCGTCAGATCCGGACCACTCCTCAGGCGCGCGATCGGGATCTACACCAGCCGCCATAGCCACCAGGTCGCGCTGCTCGAGGGCACCGCCGGCAGGCTGACTCGGTCCGCCGCGAAACAGGAAGTAGTGGTAGCCCTGCCGCTGGACATCGGCCCAGCTTTCTGCCGCGAGCTGGGTGCCAAGCAAGACGCTTTCGGGAACGATAAACAGGCTGCGCGGTAACGACTCGATAACTTCGCGATCCAGACGGAAAAACGTGACCTCGCGCCTGTCGCCGCTGATTGGACCCGGCAGGGCCAATGTCGGTGGCTCGCCCGCAAGTTCCTCATGTAACACTTTTTGCAGATCCCGTCTGCGCAGCGCGGGGTAGCTTTTGCTTCGTTCGCTGTAGTGTTCGCGACCCAGGATGATGACCAGCGGGTAATGGTCACCCGGCTGACGCGAGAGACTGCGGTTCTCCGCCGCATGCCACGTGACATGGCGCAAGAGCCGATCGACGACACTTTGTACGATACGCTCGAGCACTGCGCGCGGCCGATTTCGCTTCATTGTGGAATCCCGCTGGCGAAACGTTCACGGCTCCACACGGCCAGCGGCTGCGCCCGATAGGGCTGAACGCCCACTATCAGGTGACGTCGCAGCGTGACTCCACGGTATTCGCCTGTGATCCGCATGCCGATACCCGGGCCTGTGAACGGCAGTATGGATTCGTCTGCGCCGATACGAGCCAACTGCCACAGGCGGTTCTGGTCCAGCTCCCCTTTTCGACGCGCTGCAAGCACTGCCCTGAACGTCGATTCCGGCATCTGCAGGCGCAACAGCGCGGCCGGTGCGGTCAAGGGATTAAAACCGGGTGTGGGATACAGTGTCATCAGCTCTGCCAGTTTTCCATACAGTGGTTCATCCATTCCCGCGATAAAGCGCAGCTCGCCGAAATACTGCATTGCGTCTCCCCTGCCGCCGCGCATCATAGCATCGCCAGGTCGGCCACCACCTGATAGCGTGATGCCGAGCCAGTGCGCAAGTCCCTCTGCAATTTCGCGGGCCCGCGTCAGACCGAGCCCCAGAACCGTCAATAGCTTTTCGAAATCGGTCACACCCGAAACCGGAAAACGCATCAGGCCGGACTGGTCCTGCAGTGTTATTTCCAGCCCGTCCACGACGAACGGCTCGCCATGAAAATTCCAGCTTGCCGCATAGGGATTGCCGCTCCCGGGTGAGGGAAGCAGTGATTCTGTCAACAGTGTGTAAAACAACGCAACTTCTCGCGAATGCAGGTACAACGCGGCTTCGCTACGATCCTGCAACGCTTGTGCTCGTCGCACCTGTTCTGCGGCCGTCAGCGACAGCTGCATCACGAGCAGCATGATGATGGTCGTGACGAGCAACACCTGCACCAGCGCCACGCCTCGTTGCCGGCGCATTATTCCGGCCCCGAATAGGCTGCAACGAGAGCATCGACTCGCACTGGAAACTCGATGACAGCCGCTTCGCGCCCGAGGCGCAGCTCGATTTTCTCGGGATGAAATTGCCGCACCATGCCGTCATATTCGTCAAACCACAATCGTTCAGCACTCAGTGACTCTTCGACCGTCACGCGGGACCGCAAGTCAGCCCAGCCAAAATAGCGGAACACCGGTCGGGGCAAGCCGCGTGCAATGACGAGGCGGTGGCGGAAATCCATGCGCTGATCCGGATGCACCAGCAAGGTGCCCGCGAAGGGTGCCTCCTCGTATACGAGCTTCCATGTGTCTTCTTCATCGGGTTCCCTGAATACCCGAATCAGGGCCGGCTCCCCGATGGTGAAAATCGGGCTCATGGTCACCAGTGTCAGCCCTTCGTCACGCCCCAGGAAATAGAAAACTGGCACGCCATCATCGCCCCGAACCAAATAAGGCAGCGCATCTTCCAGTGCCGCCGCCAGCCACTCGAGACGCTGATATTGCGCCTGCGCCTCGTCGAACCGACCCAGGTGCCCGTCCCACTGACGAATGAACATCGAATAGGCGTAAGTCGATATGCCGATTACCATCGACAGCACCGTCATGGCCACCAGCATTTCCAGCAGACTAAAGCCTTTCAGCGCTCGAGGGGTTGCCATGCCAGTTCCTGGTAAACGAAACGGCTCTTCTCGCCCTCGCGCTCGAGTTCCAATTCGACATCGTAAAGCCCGAACCGCGGCGCGTATTCGACGAATTCCGCTGCATCAACGTCAAACCGGGACGGCGGCGCAGCGGACCGAACCAAAAGTGCGTGGAACCGATACTCGACGCCGAACATGACGCCTTCGCCGCTGTGCTCAGTGGCCAGTTTATCGCCCGAATGTTCGCGCAGCCTTTCGCGAATCGTCGGCGTAATCCAGGGCAGTGGCGCCAACAGCTCGGTCGTTCGCGAGGCACGCTCACTGGCGTGCATCGCCGCTCGCAGCGAGAGAGTCGCCGTCGCGAGCACGGTAAACATGATCACCGCCGCGATCAGCACCTCGATGAGAGTGAAACCGCCCTGCCCACGCAAGCTCATTCCCGGACCTCCGGCAGGATCCTCAGACTACGCCGCTGATCACGTTGCAGCACCTCGATCACCGGCCGATCAGCGATCCCGTTCGGATTGATCGTGATCCGCTGGTCCGGCGAAAAGAAAAGATGCTCGAACTCGATGACGCCCTGCTTCCCGCCACGGGATTCCCAGGCCAGTTGTCTACCGGCAGCATAAATGGTAACGAAATCACCGCGCAAGAAGGCGTCCAGCGACAGTCGATCGATCTCTCTGTCGAGCGTCAGCCACTCTGACTGCGCACGCGCCTTCTCGACCTGCTCGATGCCGAGGGGCGCCACCAGGGCAGCGAGTATCGAGGTCAGCAGCACGACCAGAAGTATTTCGATCAGCGTAAAGCCGCATGTTTTGCGCAACATCAGAATGCCGATCCTGTGATAGCCGTGATGCTGAGCATGATCACCACGACCACGGCGCCGACCATGATCCCCATAAAAAGAATCAGCGCCGGTTCCAGCAGGCTGGTGAACCGCTGTGTCCACTCGGCAAATCCCTGGCGGCTCCTCCGGGCGATTTCAACGAATACCGGAGCAAGTGCACCGCTTTCCTCGCCCACCTCCAGCAGGGACGCATAGAAATCAGGAAAAAGCCGCGTCTGGCTCAACACCATCGAAATACTCTCTCCTTGCCGCAGTTTCATCAGTGCGACGACCAGTTCACGTCTGATCGGCGCGCTCTTGACCGAACTGCTGGCCAGCTGCAAAGCCCGGTCCACTGGTACTCCCGCCTCCAGCATCATCGCCATTCCGCCGGTCAAACGGATCCGCTCCACCATGGTTATGCCACCGCGCAGTCCCGGAGCGTTCGCCGCAAATTCATGCCAGGCAAGTTGCATCGCGGGCCACCGTGGCAGATAAAAAAAGAACACTGTCATGGCGCCGATAGTGCCGCCGAGGAGCAGCTGGTAGCGCTGCATGAATTCGCTGACGCCCATCAGCGCTTGCGTGTACCAGGGCAGGTCCGGATAATCCGCGAACAGGCTGGCCAGGTTCGGCACGACGAAATTGAAAATGAACAATAGCGAAATGACGCATACCGTGAGGATGACCAGGGGGTAGGTCACGGCGGTAATCACTTTCCGTCGCAAATCGCGCCTGAACCCGAGGTCATCGGCCAGGCGCCTGAAAACGGCCGCCAGTTGCCCACTGGCTTCGCCGAGGGCAAGCAGATTGACGTAAAGTGGGTCGAAGACCTGCGGCCACTCGGCGGCCGCCACCGAGAGTTGATTTCCCTGCTTCACGGATTGTAGCAATCCATCCAGCAGGCGATGAGTAGCCGGGTTGCTGGCGCCACGCCGCAGAATTTCGAGCCCGCGATCAATGCGCACACCGTTTTCGAGGAGCAGTGCAAGTTCGGCGGTGATTATCTCGAGTTGGGCGAGGCCCACGCGCGACTGCCCCAGCCCGAGCGAGTCGCGCCAGTCTTGCGTCTCGGTTGCCGGACGGATTTCACTGACCAGAATGTCACGTTCGCGGAGTTCGGCCCGGGCTTGCGGCAGACTCGCCGCATCCACGCTGCCGTTGACGCTGCTGCCGGCGGCGTCAAAACCGGTGTAATGAAAACGCCGCTGCACTCAGCCCGCCACCCGAAACACTTCCTCGACAGTCGTGTCTCCGGAGAGCGCCTTGAGGAGTCCGTCCTCTATTAAAGAGCGTCCTCCCAGTGTCCTCATGTGCTCGCGAGCTTCGGCAATGAACCGCTCGCCCTTGTCCATTGCCGCGATTGCATCATCGCAGCGCAAATACTCGACGATTGCGAGTCGTCCGCGGTAGCCGGTTTGACCGCAATCATCACAACCCACGCTTTGCCGCAGATTGGGCTGAGCCAGGCCGGAACGCTCCGCGAGTGCTGCCAGTTGGTAACGCGCCATCAACTGCTCGGCATCCGGATGCGCTTTGGAACACGCACAAAGACGTCGGACAAGGCGTTGAGCGACGATTGAGCGCAGCGCCGCGTTGAGCAGAAACTCTTCCACCCCCAGATCGAGCAGTCGGGTAAAGGCGCTGGGCGCGTCGCTGGTATGCACCGTGGAAAAGACGAGGTGGCCGGTCAGTGCCGACTGCATTGCCACGGACGCCGTCTCGCGATCCCGAATCTCACCAACCATAATTATGTCAGGATCCTGGCGCACGATGCTGCGCAGTCCGCGCGCAAAGTCGAAACCGATTTCCGGTTGAACCTGGACCTGATTGACACCGGTAAGCTGGTACTCGACGGGGTCTTCGAGCGTGATGATCTTCACCTCGGGACTGTTGATCCGGCTTATGAAGGTGTAAAGGCTCGTGGTCTTGCCGGAACCTGTGGGTCCGGTCAAAAGTATGACACCCGAAGTCACCTCGAGGTCTTCAAGGATGCTCGCTTCGATGTCGGGCGAGAGCCCGAGCAGGCTCATGTCATCAATCAGAGCCGCCTTGCGCAGGAATCGCAACACGGCGCTCTCACCACCTTCGTGCAGCGGCAAAGCCGAAACGCGGATATCGACTTCCTCGCCGCCGATACGCAGCTCGATCTTGCCATCCTGGGGACGCCTGCGCTCGGCGATATCCATCGCGGCAAGTATCTTGAGTCGCGTGATGACCGGCAGCATCATCGCCGCAGGAATGCTTTCAATCTCGTGGAGCACCCCGTCGATGCGGAAACGCACTCGAGCCCGACCCGCGTGCGGCTCAATGTGCATGTCCGATGCGCCGCGGCGCAAGGCCTTGCCAATCAATGAATTAAGCAGGTTGACCGTTGGAGCCTCTGAGGCCAGCTCACGCAGCCGGTCTTCCTCTACCAGCGACAAACCATCCAGCTGCAAATTGCTCTTATCGAGGCCGAGACGTGCCCGCAACACCTCGAAGTCATCCGATGAAAGCAGCCGCAACTCGGGTCGGGAAGCATGCTCGGCAAGCCAGGCATTGACTTCAAGGTCGAACGGCGAGCAGCTGGCAAATACCCAGCTGTCTTCATGACGTTCCCATGGCAACCACCCGTGTACCAGCAGGAAATCCAGTGGCAGCGCGTCGCTGCCTTCAGGTAACTGCCAGTCACGCCAGTCTGCCTCTGACAGTACCGGGGCGCCGAACCACTTGGAATAAATTGCTGGCAGGTCCTCGGACGGCAGGCTGCCCATGTTCACCAGTATCTGGTCCAGCCGCCCGCCGTGCCTGGCCTGGTAAGAGCGCGCCTTTTCGAGGTCCACCGCCGGGACTCCATGCTCTGAAAAAACGTCTAACACCGCGCTCACTGGAAGACGATGTCCGCTTCGTCATCCGCTCCGCCGGGAAGCCCGCCGACCCCATAAGAAGACAGGCCGTAGGGTGCCTCGCCTTCACTCGTAATCGAATACACGTAGGGATTGCCCCACGGATCAGCAGGAATGTCTCTCGGCATATACGGGCCATCCCAGCCCGGGCGTTCGCTGCGCCTCAGTTCCTCCAACCTGTCCGGATACGAACCGACGTCCAGCCGATAGGTATCGAGCGCGGTTGAAATCATCTGCATCTGTGCCATCGTGGTCTTACGCTGCGAAGAGGACACCTTCGAAAACAAGGTCGGGGCCACGAGTGAGATCAGCAACCCCATGATCACGATAACAATCAATATCTCGATCAGCGTAAACCCGCCGGTCTGGCGCCGGTCAACGCTCTGAATAGCCTTTGCCTTTGATTTAATTGCCAAATCCGCCGCAAAAAAAATGATCGATCACTATACCCTATGTGCCGACCCGTGTGGTGCGTCAGCGGCCGTCAGGAATCGGTGCCAGCTCGCCCGGAATGGCCGACCAACACGATGAAAATACCCAGTAAACCACCCAGTATCGTGCCGATGATCGCGGTCAAAGCGCGCTTCGGACGCACCCGCTCCCTGGGCGGTACAGCCGGGTCCACGATCTTGAAAGCGAATTCCTCGTTGCCTTTTGCCAGCATCAGCTTCGGCAGCTCAGCCTCCAACAACCGCCCGATAGACTCCTGCAAGGTGACCAGCGTGGCCTTCGCCATCTCCGACTGCAGGTAAGCGACGTTGGTCTGCGCCTCCTGCAACGCCCTCTCGCGCAGTCGATCATTGAGGCGATGAACGAGTATGCTCGCCCATTCAGCTGCAACATCAGGATCGGTCCACTCGATAGCGAGCGTTACCAGGCCGGTTCTACGTTCCTCGCTGACCTCGAAAATTTCCTCGTGGAAAAACTTCACGCCATCCCGAACGTCCGGCGCCTCAGTCGGATCGTCCTCCCGCCAACGATTTTTTTCCGCATCCCATTCTTCCTCAAAAAAGATCGGCATCAGATCGAGTTGCTCGATAAAGTCCCGGGCGAATTCCCGCGACTGCAGCACAGCCAGCGACACGACATCGTTCCCCTCGCCCACGCTTAAGCCCGCCAGCGCCGCGAGACCGCCCAGCTGACCGCCGATCATCGGTGTTGACTGTTCCGCCGCAGGCGCCAGCAGCACCTCGGCGCGATAAATCTCCTTCGCCAATAGTGCGTAGGCAATCGAGCCAAGAGCAAAAATCGTCGTGGCCGCGATTACTGTGCCCTTGCCGCGCCAGAGAATCCGCCAAATCTGCCGAAGGCTGATTTTGTCATCCGATACGCCCGAAAATACCGGCCCGGGCGAGACATAGACCAGACCCTCTGCGGGAATTTGGGCGACATCGTCCGGTCGGGTGCGTCCCTCATTATCGCTGCGCGTTGTCGTCATGATCAATCGCTAAAACTCTGTATTGCCGCAACTGCGATCGCCGCCTGGTAGAGAATCTGGGTGACGCTGGTCCAGAACACGATCGGCCGAATCTTGTCCGTTTCCAGGGGCACAACAATCGTGTCTCCCGCCTGAATTTCCGCCTGACGGCCGCGCCTGAACCAGCGCGAGCGTTTACCCGTCACCACGGACCCGCTCGCCCGAACGATGTAGATGAGTTGTTTATCGGCTCGCCTGGTCAAACCGCCACTCATCTCAATGTAGTCGTCACGACCCAGTCCGGGCAGGAACAGGTGCGACGTATTTTGCTGGGTCTCGCCAATTACCGTGATTTCCTGCGCCTTCCTGGGCACCAACAGACGATCTCCATCGCGCAATTCCAAACCGGACACAATGTCCTGATTCGGTAAGTGTGCTGCAATCTGGCCGAGATCGATCACAAGACGACCAACTGCTTCTGTGGCACGCAGCTGATCCAGCAACAGCTGTCCTGTTTCCAGGGTATCCGAGCCCTTCGTATCAATATCTTGCAGCGACAATGACGCCAGGTCCGCCGCCATCCGCCGCGTAAGCACTTCGATCTGTTCCTGCTCTCTCTTGCGCAGCGATTCACGCAGGAAGATCGCACCTTCTGGAAACGCCGCATCGTTCAGGCCACCGGCACGCTCCAGCACCTGCCCGAGCGTCTCGCCCTGGCGTATTCGGTATTCGCCCGGAAATTTCACCTCTCCGTCGAGCGTAACGGTCCAAAGCGTGTCCCAGTCCGGAATCCTGCTGATCCGCAGGTTGTCGTGCTCCGAAAGCTCAATGTTTGCGGCTGCATTACCGCGCAAGGCCGCATCGAGATCGATGCTGATGACTTCCGTATCGCGATACTCGCCATTGACGATCTCGTAACGCGCAATTTCGGCCTTGAGTGCATAGGCCTCCTCTGAGAGATTGCCGCCGGCACGCACCAGGTCAGCGAGTCGCATACCGGGCTCAAGCGGATACGTTCCGGGCGCCTTGACTTCTCCCGATACGCTCACCTCGCGGTATGGCTCCCCGGAGCGGCCCTGCAGCTGTAACTCTGCGAGCAGCGTTTGGATGACCCGCTGCCGGCCGAATGCGAGATTGAACACATGCACCGTGTCGCGAGCCCGCAGCGGAATATTGGCCGGCGTGTCAGGACTAGCCAACGCATCGCTAAGATTGGCCGATATGGCGCTGACACGGCGTGTTTTCGAATCCTCGCGGCGTATCAGCACGTAGCCCGAGTCGGCACCTGGCTGAAGCTCCAGCTCGGAGCCGATCAGGTCGGAGAGCCGCATCCCCGTTCGCCACTGATGCGGCCCGGGCCGATGCACGTGTCCGACGAGTGTCACCGTCTCCTCTAATTGCGGCAGGATGTGCGGGACGATGACGATATCGCCGGCGCGCGCCGGAGTCGTGGCTGCCTCCTGGTTGCCGACATTGAGCGAAAATACTTTGCGTTCCTCGTTGCCCACGATGCGCTCTATGCGTGCACCTTTCGGATAAGCATCGGGCAGTAAACCACCGGCCATCCGGATTACATTGGCTATCGACGTTTGGCCACGCGTTTCGTAGATCGCTGGCCGCTTGACCGCGCCGTCGACGCTAACCTGCGGACCAACAGGCGGAATAAAAATCACATCACCCGGCTGGAGCCGATGATCACCTGAAGTGTTGCCGTTCAATAATGCGTCGTACAGATCGAAGCGAGCCACGATCTTGCCACTGCGTTTCAGCTGGATGTCCCGCAGCGAGCCGACGCGACTTATCCCACCGCTCCGGTACAGCGCGCTGCTGATTGTCGCGAGGCCACTGACGACATACGATCCCGGGCGGTTCACATAGCCGAGCACAAAGACCTGGATGTTCCGCAGCCGCCCCATCGTGATGCTGATGTGCGTTCCCAGAAGCATCTGCTCGACGCGGCGATGCATGTCCTCGCGGAACTCGGAGAACGGCAGGCCGGCCACCGTGATCGGCCCCAGCTCCGGCAGATTCAGAATGCCGTCGCGCGTAACTTCGAACTCGTAGATGCCGGTGACGTTGCCGTAGAGTTGCACTCTTATACTATCCCCGGGACCCAGCACGTAATCCGCAGGCACTGGCCCGCTGGTGACCGGCTCGAACCGGCCACCATCTTCGGCCTCGAACAGGTCGTATCCGAATGGCTCGAGCGCATCGACGCCGGTCGATGTGCTCTCCAGAATCGTCGCGGCAATCACGAATACGCTGAGCGCAGGTACGGCACCGAGGCGCTGTTCGATCTGCTCGGCTGTAAATCCGAGCAGCGGAATCGAAGACAGGCCCGGTAAATTCAACACGCCGGCATCGTCCAGCTCGTAGTAATGGCTGCCCTCGATACGCTGCAGTGCCTCGTCTTGCTCGAAGTCGAGAATCTGCTGGCGCTCCAGTTCCAGCATCAGGTCAAGAGTAACGATCAACCGGGACCTGCGCTCGACGCGTAGTTCCTCAGGCTCTGCTAGCGCTGCGGGCTCGTCCGGCGGCGGCATTAACTCCGCCACCTCTTCCCAGAGACTTGACAACTGAGAATCGTCTCCGCCCTGCCGCTGCATCAGTTCGATCTGCCGTAACACTTGCTTGCGCTGCGCGGGCGGCAGCTGGTCGAGTATCTGCAACTGTTCCGCTGTCGGGCGCACCGTTTGTGCTACAGACTGCGGCGTTACAACCGGTAAGAGCAGAAAAGTCGCTACCAACAGGCGCAGAAAGATTCTTGCGAGGTTCGTTACTTCGAGTTCTCCGATCAACACGGACTCCAACAGGCGATTTGGCTGACTACAGACGACCTCGAAAGCGCTCCGGGCAACCTCTCGCGCCATTCCGCCGCGCGGCTGAATTGAGTTTTCATTTGGCGATGTGCCAGGTCGCTGCTGTGATCGCGGGATTGTACCAATACTGTCCGCAACTGCTAGTGTATGTTCCGTACGCTAGTCTGCTGAATACAAGGGGATTTCAACTACTGAAACTCTCCTTTACTGACTTTGTGTTGGCAGCGCTTATTCTCTACCAAGGCCATTATGGGCCGTGATCCCAAAATGATCTTTCAGAAGGGAGAGGTCCATACCATCTCCAACAGGAACGATCCAACGCCTGTGCGTATTTCAATCGTCCGCCAGGACGGGCAATACGCGCCGCCTCATAATAGAAGTTATATGTCTTCTCAGGCCTTTGCCGCCCGCAGATCTTGACCTTGATAGTAGTATCAATAATGATACTACTACTTGGTGGCTTCAATCGAGGATATCCTGGCGAACATAAGGAAATGCGACAGGGATTCGCTGCAAAGATCTTTGCAAGGTTTGTGACCACTTCTTCGGAGAACCACGCAAATCACGAACGAGCCATAGGGTCTATGCTACCCCGTAGCCCGGAAACCCTCGCGTCAATATCCAGACCGCAAAAGGCAAGGCGAAATCGTATCAGCTGCGGCAGCGCTTATTGGCTATGCAACGATTAGAGAATGACAATGGTTAAAGAAGCTGATCGCTACATGTACCGCGTTACTTGGTCCGAAGAGGATCAGGAGTACGTCGGTCTGTGTGCAGAATTTCCGGGCTTGAGCTGGCTGGAGAAAACCCCGGAGAAGTCTTTGCAAGGTATTCGGAGACTGGTAAACGAAAGTGTTACCGATCTCAAGCGAAACAAGGAACCGGTGCCAGATCCAATCTCGACTCGCCCTTATAGTGGCAAGTTTGTCGTTCGCGTCCCGCCCGAAGTGCATCGCATGCTCGCTATTCAGGCCGCCGAATCTGGAATCAGCATCAATCGATTGGTGTCGAGCAAACTATCTTGACAAAGGCGCATAAGCAGAACTGTCTCCATTCGGTTTCCGACGGGACAAACATTTCCTTCAAGTCTATTTGACCTGTCCCCAAGCTCAACGCCAGTTGCTTCACGCCGGCTGGTGGAAGCTGGATTCGCCTGCCGCAGCGGGCTCGCGGCTGCGAAATCGGCACCATTTGATGCGCTTCCGTCGAGTTTTGGCAATTCTCGTGTGCTTGCCGCGATGCAATACTCGGGGCAGGCAAATGAGCGTTGCCGCCCAAATCACAATCTCGATGGTTGCCTGGGGCGGCAGATGTAATACATGGCTACCGTGACCGTTCGCCTCGACAAGAAACTCGACCTCGAACTGACGAGTGCCGCAAAGCGCACGGGCCGTCCGAAGAGCGACTTGATTCGTGAAGCGCTGCGCCGGCAGCTTGCCGTGTCGCGCTTCGAGGAGTGACGACGAGGCGCCGCGCCCTTTGCTGAAGCACGTGGCTGGCTGACTGATGAGGATATGTTCCGCGATATTTCATGAGGGTGTTTCTTAACACCAATGTGTTGGTCGCCGCATTTGGCACTCGCGGACTTTGCGAAGACGTGCTGCGCACGACGCTGTCCGAGCACGACCTTATTATCGGCACGCAGGTACACGCAGAAGCCGAACGTGTCCTGGCGGACGAGCTGCGGATGCCGGCGTCAAAGGCTCGCTCAATCCCAGCCTTCATTCGCCAACATGCCGAGGTTATCGAACCCTCCGCGCCCGCCGCCTTGCCAGGCAAAGATCCCGACGATCAGTGCATTGTCGCCGCCGCGACAGAGGGACATGCAGATGTACTGGTGAGTGGAGATCAGGATCTGCTCGAAATCGCAGACAGAGTAAAGATAGACATACTCTCACCGCGCGGTTTCTGGGAAGCGCTGCGATAGCCTGCCCGGCTATTGCCGCAGAAAAAGGGAACCGCAATGGGTAGCAAGTTCATCAACCGAGGTTCGCGCCCAAACTATGAAATGATTTATATCGCATTTCGGAATTTACAGCGCTATACGGACGTAAATTAAGTAGATGGCTAAAAAAACGAAGTAAGAGAAGAATATAGTCGTAAAGACCTCGGCGCCGGGACGCGAGGCAAGTACTCCGATGATTACCGGGAAGGTACTAATATCGTCATTTTAGATCCTGACGTAGCGAAAGCGTTCCCCGATTCGAAATCGGTGAACCAGGCGCTTCGAGAGTATCTCGAGCAACGCTCCGGTTAGGAATGCGACATAGAAAACGCTGCACTCTCCGCCTGCGAATTTTGATCTGGTGCAGCACCGGCAGGAGCACTTCGGGATTTCTCTCGGTCAGCAATGAATCGGTAACGGTGACGATGCCTTCGTCCTCACAGAGCTTCTGATCCTGCGTCGCAGTTACTTTGATGCGGGTGAGCCCTGGCTGCAGAGCTGCGGTAAAGGTAACGATTTCCGATTCGGCGTTATCCAGCTCGTCCATACCCTCAAGGTTCAAAAAATAAGTGACGGACCCCGATTTTGAGTTTATGGGCAGCAGTGGGTTCGATCCTGTTTTTTTTAGCCTCCCACATGACGGCCTTCTTTGGCGGCCAACCGGTCACGATCAGGTCCTGTGCAAATCAGTAAGTTTTGTCGGTCGCTTCTATGCCTGTTGCCGCGGCATGCTGGACGCATGTCTCACACCTCATGCTACTCATGCGAACCGTTTGACTCTTTGTATCCAATAGGATACAATTGCGGTTCGTGAACACCGTCGGCCGTACGGCCGATTTCGATAGATGGTTGGCCAAACTGAAGGATTTGCGTGGCAAAGCTCGAATCGTAGAACGCATTCGCTCTGCGGAACGTGGCTTTTTCGGAGATTGCGTTTTAATAGACAGTGGAGTTTCAGAAATGCGGATGGATTCATTTTGGGCCAGGTTACAGAATTTACTTTTGTCGTACCGATGATATGGTCTATGTGCTGCTCTGTGGTGGTACGAAACGAGAACAGCCTCGTGACATTGTCAAGGCCCGGGCGATGGCCAGAAGGCTTTTGCGGAATTGAGTTATGAGTAAATCTGATGGCCTGGATTTGGCCCCATTCGACGCCAGTGATTATCTCGACAACGAAGAGACCATTGCCGAGTATCTTGCTGCTGCGCTCGAAAACCCCGATCAGGACGCATTTCTGATCGCTGTGCGTGACGTTGCCAAAGCACGCGGCATCGCCAATGTTGCAGCCAGAGCCGGACTGGGTAGAGAGAGCCTTTACAAAACGCTGCAGCCGGGAGCCAAGCCGCGATTCGATACCGTACGCCGATTGTTGGCAGCGCTTGATGTGAAACTGGATGTTTCATCATCAAAGGAGCATGTTGGATAGCAGTAGAAAGGCTTCCCGCATCTGCTGCGCATGGTAATTGCGTCCATGGGTGCTCATCCCCTTATTTGAGATTCTCTTCTGTATACAGCGACAGCTCGATCATCCGCTCCAGCAACTGCTCGGGCGAGGAGCCGGGGAAATTTCTGTAAACCATTTCCTTTGCAAACAGGCGA
>Ga0209980_10001038_pt1 | contig 15286 bp, 13 predicted proteins | sample CR02metaG_FD_183611 | JGI IMG/M metagenome (GOLD analysis project Ga0209980, IMG submission 183611) | Deep subsurface microbial communities from Mariana Trench to uncover new lineages of life (NeLLi) - CR02 metaG (SPAdes) (version 2) | ecosystem: Environmental > Aquatic > Marine > Ocean trench...
TGCAGGATTCGGAAAAGTAGCCCCAGTGGTCAAGGCCAAGGTCTCGGACTGGGACGAAACCTTCCGCGTCAACCTGCGCGCCCCTATGTTTCTGAGCAAGTTGGTGCTCCCAACGATGATGGAAAGAGGGGAGGGGTCCATCATCAACATCTCCTCTGTGTCAGGAAAATCCGGGCAGGCCAACGGCTCCGCCTACTCGGCCTCCAAATTCGGCCTGCTGGGGTTCACCCAGTCCCTCTACGAAGAAGTCAGGGAATATGGGATCAGAGTAGCTGCGATTTGCCCAGGATTTGTGGATACCCCCATGATTCCCCAGATGCGTCGGTTGGATAGAAGTAAGATGATCCGTCCCGAAGACATCGCCCAAACGGTATTGTTCGTTTTGACCTCTCCACCCACTGCCTGCCCGGTGGAAATAACCGTACGGCCACAACGAACGCCTTACGCCTAGCAGGCTGCTGAAAAAGACTCATATGTCACCAGCCTGCCTTAAGCAGGCGTTTAGGATAGTTGCGCTCGATCGCTGCGGGAATCATTACCGCTCCAAGCGGAGTCGCTCCAACGTACCGCCTAAGTACGCCTCCGCTCGTCGATTTTTCGCGCGCCGCTCGGCTGCGCTAGCGTCGAAGCCTCGCCTCTGAGATCTTTTTGACCAGCCTGCAAAAAGATTTATTTAACAACCTGCTAGTGGGTGGGTTTGGGTGCCATAAAGACCAGGAGGATCAGCCGATCCGGCCCGGCATTTTTGACCCCATGTTTCTGACCCGAGGATGCCAGGACAATATCATCCTTACCCAGCTCCCTCTCATTGTCCCCAATCTGAAAGAGGCCCTTTCCCTGAACCACCAAGTAGACTTTGTCCGAGCCCTCATGGCTGTGGACAGCTTGTGACTGCCCCGGTTCTAAGCAGTAGAGGTCACAGAACATCCGCTCGGTCTCAAACAATCCGTTTTTCTTCATCTTGTCCGGTGCAAATTGGATGGCCTCAGAAACCTTCTTGAACTCTTCCATAGGCACTCCTCCTCGGGAATCCTAGCACGACAGCGAAACGATGCAAAATGAGAATGGCTATGGTAGTTTGAGCTCATGAACTCGGCCATAATCCGTTATCATGAGGTGGCGCTAAAGAGGGGTAACCGACCCTACTTTGTGGAGTTGCTGAAGCGGAATTTGCGGTCATCGGTGGCAGGACTCGGGCTTAAGGAGGTCAAAAACTTACCGGGGCGTCTCTGCATGGTTTTCAATGGGGAAGCAGACAGTGATGAGATCCGCCGCCGGCTCGCTTGTGTCTTTGGAGTTGCTAATTTTTCCTTCGTTGAACGGACTGCAGTGGACTTAGCAGACCTGAAGTCAAAAATCCTCGAATCCCTAAAGGGAAAAGAATTCAGCTCCTTCCGCATTCAGACCAAGCGAGCCGATAAAACCTTTCCTCTCAATTCACCGGATGTCAATCGCGAGGTGGGGGCAGCGGTCAAGGCATATTCGGGCGCGCGGGTGGATCTCAAGAACGCCGAGCTCACCATTGGTATCGAGATCCTTTCCCGAGACGCATTCTTTAGCTTGGACAAGATTCCCGGCCCAGGCGGGTTACCCGTGGGGGCCAGTGGCAGGGTGATCTCCCTCATATCCGGTGGCATCGACTCCCCCGTTGCTGCGTACCGGATGATGCAAAGGGGTTGCCGACTTATATTCGTTCACTTCCATAGTAGCCCTTACCTGGATAAGACCTCGCAGGAAAAGGTCAAGGAGTTGGTGAAGATCCTCACCCGACACCAGTATTCTTCGCGGCTCTATTTGGTCCCCTTTGGCGAGATTCAGCGCCAAATTGTGACCGCGGTACTGAGACCGCTAAGGGTCGTCCTGTATAGGAGGATGATGATGAGACTTGCTGAGGCAATTGCCTTTAGCGAGAAGGCCGGTGCCCTGGTTACTGGAGAGAGCCTCGCCCAGGTTGCTTCCCAAACCCTGCAGAACCTTACGGTCATCGAGAAGGCGGCGACGCTACCGATTCTCCGCCCCCTGGTTGGAATGGACAAACAGGAGATTATCGATCAGGCCCGGAGGAACGGCAGCTTTGAAATATCAATTCTCCCTGACCAGGACTGCTGTCAATTGTTTGTCCCGAGGCATCCAGATACCAAGGCTAGCCTGGTGGCGGTGGAAAAAGCGGAATCCCGACTAGACCTGCCGGCCCTGATCCAGCTTGGTACCGAAAATGCCGAGACCATAGACTTCAAGTTCCCCTAAATATTTGGATCTCAAATTACTGTTTTTACAGTTTATTTTGTTATCTATTGATGCTCCCTCTCGAGGTCGGCAATCTGAGACGGTGCGCCAGCCAAAAAGCTAAATCCTGCCATATTCCTAGCATTCAGGATTGTCCCTCCCGCCAAAAACCCTGTTATTATTAACGGGTTATCCGTTTGGTGCATTGCAATAATTTTGGGCTGCAGTGGGCATATTTGTTGCTTTAGAAGGCCACAAGATCGCGAATCCAAGAGGAGGGTCCATGGAGCAGCAGGAGCAAAGTCTAGACACGAAAAATCAAGTATTTAAAGGAAATCCCAAAGCAGCAAAGGGCCAGCAAGAACCACGCGAGGATGGCGATTCAATTGTGAGGGAGGAAGCCAAGTCCAATGGCGAATTGCTGGTGACAGATGGTCTGGCGGCAAACGAACTGAACGCAAAAATCGCTGAACTGCAGTCCCAACTGGATGCCAGAGGTGACCTATTGCGTGAGTGCGAAACCGAAATCGCGGGTCTCAAAATGAAAATGGAGTCTCAAATTGAGTCCCTGCAGGCTTATGTTGAAATATCGGAGTCAGTAGGGCGCACAGAGAATGAACTGAAGGCCAGGATCGCTGATCTTGAGAGGCAACTGGAGCCCCAACTCCATGAAAGGGACGAAGCACTGGAGACAAAAGAGTCCGTCATGCGACAGCAGGAACAGAAATACCAGGGCGAAATCAATGAGCTGCTGGGCCGGCTCAACCAAAAGGAGTGTCTCCTAAAAGAACTCGAGGCGACAATGGCAGGTATCAGGCATCAAGCCAAATCCCAGAGCCAATTACAGGGTTCAGTGAAACAGACGGAAAATGAACTGAAGGCGAAAATTGCTGATCTTGAGAAGCAACTGGCGGCCGGGAAAGGGATCATAGCAGCCCGTGACGTGGAAGTCTCGGAACTCAAAACACAGGCGGATCCTCAAATTCAATTTCTGAAACACCAGTTCCATGAAAGGGAGGACGAAATACGGGCCAAAGAATCTGCTCTGCAGCAGCAGGAGGAGAAATACCAGGGTGAAATCAATGAGCTCCGGAGTCAGCTCGGCCAAAAAGAGAGTCTTTTAAAGGAGCGTGAGGAGGCCATTGCAGGTGTTAGGGAGCAAGCCAAATCTCAGAATGAATTGCTGGAGTTAGAAATGCAGACGGAAAATAAATTGAAAGAACAAATCGCTGATCTTGAGTGGCAACTGGGGGCCAAGGATGAGATTTTAGCAGAACGTAACGCAGAGGTCTCGGATTTCAAGAAAAAGGTAGTGTCACAGATTCAGTCCTTGGAGACTCAGCTCCGTGCAAGGGACGAAACACTAAAGACAAAAGAATCCGCTCTGCAGCAGCAAGAGGAGAAATACCAGGGAGGAATCAACGAGCTCCAGAATCAGCTCAGCCAAAAGGAAAGTCTCCTCAAGGAGCGTGAGGAGGCAATAGTAGATGTCAGAGAACAAACCCAGACCCAGGCGGATATTCTAGCGGCACACCTGCAGGCTGAAGACGAAATGAAGACGAAGATCGTTGATCTCGAGCTTCAAATGGAGGCCGAGAAGGGAATTTTAGCAAAGCGTGACACGGAGGTATTGGATTGCAAGAAAAAGGCGGAGCCTCAGATTCAGTCCCTGGAAGCCCAGCTGCAGGAAAGGGACGAAACACTACAGACGAAAGAATTCGCTCTACAGCAACTGGAAGCGAGATACCAAGGTGAAATCAACGCCCTCATGGACCAGCTCAGCCAAAAAGAAAATCTCCTGACACAACGTGACGAAGCAATGGCAGGAGTCAAAAATAAATCGAGCTCTCATGTGGCGCTGTTGAAAGTGGTCAAACGCACTGGTGAGGAACTGAAGGTTATAAGATCGCTGATCTTGAGACGCCAATGGGGACCCAGGTTGGGAATTTAGCAGTTGTGACTTCAGGTGGGTCCCGTACTCAGTTACCTCGTTGCAAGGCCTCAAGGATCTTTTCAGGGCTGATGGGGAGTGACTTTATCCTCACCCCCACTGCATCCTCCACTGCATTGGCAATGGCTGCCGCCACCGGAATGTTGGATGTCTCCCCGATGCTCATACTGTTGTAAGGGCCGCTGCCTTTGGGCATTTCCAAAACCGCAGTTTTAAAGTTCGGAACATCCTGTATGGTTGGTATCTTGTAGTCGCCAAAATTAGCGGTCAAAACCTTTCCATCCTGAACGACAAGATCTTCCATCAGTGCGTATCCGATCCCCATCATGGCCCCCCCCTCGATTTGCCCCTGGTGCATGAGTGGATTTAGCACGGTACCCGTACTGTGGGCGGAGGTAAAGCTCTTGAGCTTGATGGCACCCGTTTCCGGGTCCACTTCCACCTCGGCCACCTGGACACACATGGAGGCATCGGGCACCTTGGCCGTGTCGTCGTAGGAACCCTGGACGCTGATGGGTGCCCCTTGGGCCTTGACGATCTCGCCGTAGGTCATTCGTCGCTTGCCTTTTAATTGCTGGACGCATCCTTTTGAAATCATGAGTTCATCGGGGCTGATACCCATGGGCCCGGCGGCGGTCTTTTTGATCTCTTCCTTGGCCTTGATGGCGGCGTCGTAGGCGGCATTACCAAAGACCCTTGTGCCACGACTCCCTCCGATACCGCTGTCTTCAATTCCCTGCCCCGTATCCAGGCTCTGCACGCTAATCCGTTCGACCGGAATGCCGAGTTCCTGCCCCACAACTTCACAGAGGACTGTGAAAGTTCCTCCTCCCTGGTCCACCATGGCAGACGATAGACTCACCTGTCCTTTCTCGTCGATCTTGAGGGCTACGGTGCCCTTACCGCCGTTGGTCAACCACTGTGTAAGAGCCAAGCCACGACCGACGTTTTTCCTTTTTGGCTTATAATAGCCAGAGGTTTGGAGGGCCTTGTCCAGGGTCTCCTCGGCCTTGATATGGGGGATCGCCTTACCCGTGGGGGAGGCGTCACCATCGTGCATCAGATTTATCCTTCTGAACTCAACGGGGTCCATATTGAGCTTCTTCGCGATCAGGTCCATTTGACTTTCATTGGCGAAGAAGCCCTGGGGATCCCCCGGCGAGCGCATGTGCCCGCATGGTATCTGGTTCGTATAGACCATCTTTTCCTCGATAAGGACGTGGTCCATCTTGTAGGGTCCCGCCGATTCCTGGGGACCGCCTAAAAAGCCCACGGGCTTAAAGGCCCCATAGGCACCACTGTCAAAGATGAACTCCATCTTGTGAGCCACAATGGTTCCGTTGTTTTTAACCCCTGTTTTTACATTGATAATTGACGCGTGCCTCGGGTTGCCGGCAAAGAACTCTTCGTCGTAGCCCATAACCATTTTTACCGGTTGTTTGCATTTCCTTGATAGGGCAAAGCAAACAGGGACATCCATGAAGTCCCCTTTGCCGCCGAAGTCTCCCCCGATGTAAGACGGTTGGAGCACGAATTTTTCGACAGGAATGTCGAAGGCATTGGCCAATTGTTCCCGCAGGGCATAGGGCGCCTTACAGCAAGCCCAGATCTCAGCACCGCCGGACGGATCCGCGTTTACCATGCAGGAGTGAGGTTCGATGTAGGCTTGATGAACCTTGTCAGTGGTGAATGTGTTATCGACGATCAGGTCCGACTGTTGGAAGCCTGCCTCGATATCTCCCTTGCCCCAGGACAGTTGAATAAAGGCATTGCTCGGCGCATCCAGCTTTCCGGGACGCCCTTTGTAATTCAAGACATCGGGGTGCAGCAGCTCCGTGGAGGGATCCATGGCCTTTACGGGATCTAGGATCGGCTCCAGGTCCTCGTATTCGACTTCGATAAGATCCACGGCCTCTTCCGCGATCTTCTCGGTCTCAGCGGCAACGGCGGCTACCTTCTCGCCAATGAAGCGGACCACATCCTGGGCAAGGATCGGCATATCATAAATGCGTCGGCCGATCTTGAGGCCTTTGACGTCCTCCCCAGTGACAACGGCCTTAACACCTGGGAGCTGAACGGCCTTACTCACATCGATCCTCTTTATACGGCCATATGCTATAGGGCTCCTTAGCACCTTGCCCCAGAGCATTCCAGGCAAGGTCCTATCCGCTGTATAGAGTGCCTTGCCGGTTACCTTCTGTTCACCTTCAACTCTTGGAGTGGGATGTCCTACGACTTGATTTGCCACGAGCAACTCCTTCTGTGTGAATTGGAAAAGGAAAGATGACTGATTTTCGCCAAATTTGCAATCACTTATTCCGCCTCATTTCTCTTTAACCGCCGGGCGTTGCGATTAAATCCGAACCGGCCGATAAAGGGTAGCTTCAGGGCGGGTCCCAGGGGATCAATGCCGAAATTTAACCCGAAAAGGTTAACCTCCAGGCCCTCATCCCGGGCAATAAGGAAGCCGAGTAGACCATATAGGGATACCTGGAAACCTGTGCCACTGGGTGCGCGTTCCACTATGTTGCCATTGGCGAGAAAGTCCTTGCCAACCGCGTTTGCTGGTAGGGCGACTCTCAGCTCAGGCACGCGACGAGCGACGTATGCGGTGAAGGTATTGCTGTTGGGGCCTGGCCAGAGGCTGTATCTCTCCGCGTAAGGATAGCTCTGTGTCGCCTCGGCGATCTTGTCTATGGCGACCGTGGCCTCAGGTCCGCGTAGATCGGCCAGTATGGCGGGTTGATGGCCAAACCAGTTCCTGTCTGGGATGTCGGGAGCCGAGCTCAACGCAGGAAGGTTGCGCCTCAGCCGCCAGCCCACCACCTGGTGTACCATATAGTGAGGTGCGTTCTCTAGTTTGGTGGCAATCCATGTATGCATGGAGAAAATTCCACGCCAATTGAAGGCCCGTGCCGAGTAAACCTGGACCACTGCTTCGGGTGTCTCTGCTGGGTCGGGTGCAATACCCGCGCTATCCCGATTGGCAGTACGGTAATCCTGTCCCAGATTAAAAAATCCCCAAGAGGACATAGGTAAAAGCCCAACAAAAAGCAGCAACACGACGGTTCGGTACAGAGCGATACGCAACGGTTTCCTTCGACGATTGAGAGCGCAAGAGAAAAAGCAGTTAAATATAGTGCTGGATTTCTTGCAGACTCGGGGGGAAGAAGAGCTCCTCAACATTGGGCCTCTTCTGAATCATCCCTTGCTCGTGTTCGTAACGAACCACTGCTTCCAGGGCCGTTCGATTGTCCTTAAGGTTGTAGGGCCAGGGATCAGGACCAAAGAGAGTGTCTTGTTCCTGCATCAATTCCTTCACCCACACCAGAGCAAAACTCCTAGGGTCCCGCATGCGTTGGTAACAAACTGTCTTGGCCTTTTGGAAGGCCTGGAGCATGCTCACTGCTACCCAGGGAGACTTCTCCAGTATCTCATTCTTGATCACAACCGTGTGCATCGGGGGATAGATTCCGCTTCTTCTGAAATAATCGATTTCCTCTTCTTTTGGGTTAGGGAAGACGAGTCCCACTTTAGGGGAGCCGGATCTGATGGAAGGTAGCGTCTCCGGGTACATGGCTCCCTCGAGTTCACCGTTCAGGAGCATCTGATCAATGTTCTTTCCTTCCGGGACACGATGGACGTTCATCCATTTTGCCGGCTCAAAAGGAATGTCCTCTTCTTCTTGGCACCACCACTCAATGGTCTTGAGATCCACATCGTAAAAATCCTGCAGAATGCCACGCATCCACAATCCCGCGGAGTTTTGTAAAGTATCCAATCCTACCCTTTTACCGTTGAAATCTGCTGGTTTTTCGATACCGCAACCCATTCGCTTGACTGCATAGCCATGGCGAAAGCGGCGATGAGGGAACACGGGGATGGCAGTGAACTCTCTTCCTTTATCGCGGGCGAGAATATAGGCCACAAGTGAGAGCTCACAAACGTCAAATTCCTCATGACGGAGCATCCTGCCGTGCCTCTCTGGGGAAGCCATGGTGAGGACGTTGAGATCGATTCCCGCTGGGGCAACTGTCCCCTCAATCAAGGGCTTGAGCATGTCGTAATCGCCGCACCCCAGAGTGAGTTTTAGTTTGGCCATCCTGGTTCTCCTAACCGATTGCGGTATTCTTCCGGGGTGTCAAGGTCAATCACAACTCCCTCATCTTCCGTCGGGATCTCTAATGTTTCGCTACGATGAGCATGGACCACTGACTTTGCCCCTTGATCCAGCGGTGCATTGAGGAGTTCGGAGAATAGTACGCTTGACATTAAAACCGGATGACCCCGTTTGCCCCGGTATGAGGGAACGACAATCAGCTTTTTTGACGCGTAAAATTGGTCGATCATCTCGCTGATTAAAGAAGGGTCCAGAAAGGGATGATCCACAAGATGGACTAGGGCTCCATCGATCTTTTCTCCGGATTCCTCCGTCCCGAGGACTCTAAGAGCGGTGACCAGAGAAGACAGCTGTCCCTTGGAATAGTCCTTGTTTATAAGGGTCGTAACGTTAAGGTGATGGATCTTCCGTTGGATCTCCTCAGGGTGATAGCCTAACACAACAATGATCTGGCCAACCTTGCTTGCTCGGAGGTCCGAGATAATCTGCTCAATAAAAGGTTTACCTTTTATGGGTAGCAGGGCCTTGGGGGTACCCATTCGGCGCGATTCACCCGCAGAGAGGATAATTGCTGTAATCATTATATTTCGGAATCATGCCCTGCACTCGAGCGCCGCTCGGCTGTCTTCCCCTCGATCTTCCTCGGGGCGGTGAGCCTGCCCTTCGAGGGCCTCAGGGCCGTGAGCCCGTCGAATTGGTCAAACCGCGACCCTGACCCTTCGACCATTCTCAGGGTCATGGTGAGGTACTCGAACGATGAGGCTCAGACCCGAAGGGAGCTAGCGTCGAAGCCTCGCCTCTGAGATCTTTTTGACCAGCCTGTAAACAGCTTTTTTCAACAACAGGCTAGGGAAACATATACTCAATTGGAGGCGATTCCAAATCCGCTTCGACTTTGGTGACTCCCTCGACACCTTCAATCATGCTTACGATCTCCTCCTCCAAGGCAGGCTGGGTGAGTATCCCCGAAACCCGAACCACCCCCTTTTTTGCCTGAACATGGACGCTTAGATTACGAGTCTTCGGGGAGGTGACCAGGACTGCCTCGGCTCTGGAGCCCACGGTCAGGTCTTGAAAGGCCTGCTCTGACTCAGGCGTTGGTTGATACTCCTCCCGTTTCGCAGCCTCAACGATTAGGTGGGTCGCTGTATCCAGTGTCATGTTCGCGATATTGAGCACCATGTCGTATCGACTGGCATCTTGCCAGTTGGCGCCGAATACATCCTCCAGCCGGCGGGTCCGGGCTTTATTGACCTGTTCAATGTAACGTTGAGCGGCAACTTCATCCAGCCCTTCGCGAGCCTGGACTTGGGCCACCTTATATTCCATGGTGGCGGTGAGATGGACCTTTAATACATGGCGGATGCCACGTAGGAGCTCGTGACCCAAATGCCCGTGGTAGACCAAATTTCCCCCCTGGGCCACCTCGCACATGGCGGCTTGAAGGGCTACTCGATAGATTCTCAGGCTCTCCCGCCATCGCTCCCACCAATGGGGTGCCGACTCCAGGACCTCGGTAAACTTCGTTTCAGGTATCCCGTAACGGCGGCTGGCCTCCAGCAACACCTCGCGACTCATGCAACGGTATCCCAGTTCACCAGCAACCCGTTCGGCCAGGGCCGGACCACCACTAAACGCACCGCGATAAATGGTAATGATCGGCATAGACTTACCCTCCGCGAAAAGGTTTAGGACTACTATTTTACTTATACCTAAAGCAATTGTCACGTCTCTCAAAAGACGGTTGTTTCCCGTGGACCCATTTGCTACGGTTATATAGGAAAAGCTTTTAAAGTAAACCCCGTACCACGGAATTACCCGCGTGGCTTTGGGCGTTTTGCTCGTATGGAATTCGGAAAATTAAGCCTCCCACTGAACCACGGTGCGTTCTGTCGTTCGACAAGCTCAGGGCCTTGAGGCTCTCGAAGGGGAGGCTCTCGACAGGTGGTACGGGGTAAACCATGACCCCCCGGGAAAAACTCAAAAAGATCCGTGAGGAGCTAAGACAAACTTTTTTAGAACGTAGCGACCTCATCGACGGCGTCCTTTCTGCACTTCTCTGCTCCCAGCATGTGTTGATCGTAGGTCCCCCAGGGACAGCTAAATCTATGCTTGCCGATGAGATATGCCGGCGGCTCATAGGCACAAATTATTTCCAGTGGCTGCTCACACGGTTTACCACTCCAGAGGAGGTCTTCGGGGCAGTCAGCCTCAAGGCCCTGGAGCAGGATGACTACCGCAGGGTGACCTCCCACAAACTGCCCGAAGCCCATATCGCTTTTCTGGATGAAATCTTCAAGGCCAATTCCTCCATTCTCAATGCCATCCTCAGCATCATCAACGAACGCATCTTTCACAATGGGAAGGAGGTGGTCTCGGTTCCGCTACTGACCCTATTCGGGGCTAGCAACGAGCTGCCTGAAGACGATGAGTTGATGGCCCTTTACGACCGCTTTCTGCTGCGGTTCGTGGTTAGTTATATTGCTGAGGATTTCCGTTTCATCAGAATGTTAGAGGCCTCGGAGACTCCGGAACGGACCATCATCAGCTTGGAGGAGCTTCGGGAGATGCAGTCTGAGGTCCACGATGTCCATGTGCCCGATTATGTCTACCGGACCTTGGCAGACATTCGCAAGGAACTGGGCAAGAAAAATATCGTCGCTTCGGACCGCCGTTATCGCCAGTGTCTTTCCCTGCTCCAGGCCCATTCCTATCTTTCGGGCGAAAACAACGTGTCGGAGAATGATCTCTTCTTCCTTGAACATGCCCTATGGCGCGATCCGGCCGAGCAGCCTGAGGTTCGCTCGACCATCCATGAGCTTTTGCTAGGATACGAATGGGAGGTCAAGGAGCTACTCTATCAATCCAGGGAGTTGCGCGATGACGCACTGCGCCCCTGGGAGACCAATGAAATGCGCGCCCACCACCTGTTGGAAGTCCATACGAAACTCAGAAACATCTTGGCCAAGGTGGACCAGATCAAGGAGAAGGCCGAGAAGCTCGGTCGACCGTTGGATAAAGTGGGAGCCATTCAAGAAGAGATCAAAGAGATTCAACAGCAAATGCTGGAAAGGTTCTAGGCAAAGAAATTTGAAATTTTCGGTTGAGTTTTGAATTACAAACAGACAGCAGGCAGATGGCAGTGGGCACTAGGCAGCAAGAAAGCAAATACAAGAGAGCAGTGGGTAAAAATCAGACACCAGCAGGCAGTAAGAATACAACTCCTCCGCATTGGTTTTCTAAATTCAGATCTGCCTACTAGTTTCCCTTGGCATCTTGGCGTGATACACATTGTTGAAGTCGTTCTGTTGAGGATTTGATAGGTAGAATCTGATGCCTCCAAAACGCAAAAAGGCCTCGCCAAGGAAGCGGTCCCTTCCCCGCCTACCACAAAACACCTGTTGGATTGAAAGCGACTCCTACGACCGCCACGTCTTTGACGCTATCCGAGCGGGGGCTCCATCCCTGCTGGCACTCGAAGAGGGAGGGAGCACCTTCCTTCCCCACTTTCCATCGTTGCTCCAGGACATCTTCTGCCTGCTCTTCAAGTACAATGTCGTTTTTTTGCAAGAGGAGGAGATGATTCCCAGCACACTATTCAATCGGATTCTCCTAAACGCATTGCAACAGGGCAACCTCTATAGGATCGTGCGTGAGCTCACGCTGCTGGATGAACCCAAGGCAGGACTCTGTACCCTGCTCCTCGGCGAGAAGGTTCTTTCGTTGCTTAAATCGGAAAAGGTCTTGAACCGCCGGGATATGCTCGATTTGTGGGACGTGAACAAACAGGAGGAGATCCTGGAGGAAAAGAGGGATCAGCTGGAGAATGCGCAAAAACTCTCTGCAGAGGGACTACCCAAAAAGGCTCAGCAAAACCTGAATAAAGCCAAGGAAATGCTTGAAGGTGAATTTGACGGCGCGGACGCCCTTCTCAGGCAAAAAGCGAACAGGCTCAAGGAAGAGTTTCAGCAGGTGGGAAAGCAGGCGGCGAGCCGATTTCAGGCAGAGGCAATCAAGGTGGTCCAGCAACTGGAAGATACGGCTGAGGAGGCAGAGCAGTGGAGCCGAACGTTAGGGTCTGGTTACCGTTCACCTCCAGGCCGGCAGTTGGAGCTGGGCAAGAGGCTCGCGGGAAATGAAAAACTAAAGAAGCTCGCGCGAATGGTGGGACGGATGAAATTCCATGCCTTGGCCCTGCGCAAAAAGGTCTTCGAGCGCTCCAGTGAGGAAATCCTGGAAGTGGAGCGGGGGGACTCCATTCATCGACTCCTTCCCCATGAGTTGCTAATGCTTCATCATCCGGTATTGCGAAAGGATTTTTCCCGTCGTTTTCTTGATCAAGAGCTGCTTCAGTACTCCCTCAGGGGGGTCGAAGAAAAAGGCAAGGGACCCATGGTCGTCTGTTTGGATGGCAGCTCTTCCATGGCTGGAGATAAGGAGGTGTGGTCCAAGGCCGTGACCCTCACCTTGCTGGAAATTGCGCGGCGTCAGCGGAGGCTCTTTCGGTCCATTTGCTTTTCTTCAGGGGAGACTCCCCTCCAGATCCTCGACATGAACCCCAGGGAACGTTACGAGGTTGAAATGGACAAGGTCATGGATCTGGCAGAGTACTTTCCCGGTGGGGGTACGGACTTCGAAAAGCCTTTGGATGCCGCCCTCGAGTGCCTCAAGAATTCACGTTACAAGAAGGGGGATGTCGTTTTCATCACCGACGGTGAATGCCAGGTGGGTGAAGATTGGGCGCAGAGATTCCGCAAGGAAAAAGACAGGCTCGGTTTCTCCCTTTTCTCGATCTTGATCGATGTGGGCCCCAGCTCTTTAGGGACCCTGAAGGATTTTAGCGACAAGATCACTACCATCCAGCAACTCACAGGCGACGAAGCCCAAGATATTTTTGTTAAATTTTAAGCGAAAATTCTGTTACAAAATAACCTTTACCGAAGGACGGTCCTTCATCCTCTTGTGCCATTGGCCCAACTTAGGAAAGGCCGGGTCTGATAGAAAACCCCATTCTGCTAAGCGGTTGAAGCGGGGGATCAATGCGGCGTCCACGAGTGAGAAGTCACCTGCCAGGTATGGCTGATCCCCAAGTTTTTCTTCGAATCTTCCAAGTAGATCTTTCAGCTCTTTCTTACCCTCCTCCAGGGCCTGTTGGTTTCGTTCCTTTTCCTCTTTCACCAATTCCATTCGAACCTTCCGGTAGGGACCGTCTAGATGGTTCATTCCATAATCGATAAGGATACGAATCCTTGCCTTCTTGGCAGGATCCTTGGGCATCAGTGGTGGCTCGGGATATTTTTCTTCCAAATACTCATTGATGAGGCAAGACTCGTATAGGACCGTGTCACCATCGGCAATCACGGGTACTTTGCCATAAGGGTTGAGCTTGAGATACTCCGGACGCTTCTGCTCTTTCTTCTGAAGGTCAATGGGGACAATCTCATAGGGGAGCTTCTTTTCTTCTAAGACCACCTTCACCCGCTGGCAGTTTGGAGAGGTCGTATAATCGTAGAGTTTAATGCTCATGGTTTTCCTCCTTCGTTTTTTATGATCTCGTCAATCTCTTTGAGCTCTTCAGCCGAAAGTTTCCAGTCCAAGGCGCGCTCATTGGCGACCACCTGTTCCGGCTTGGTGGCGCCAGCAATGACGGTGCTCACCAAAGGGTTGGCAAGAAGCCAGGCCAGGGCCAACTCCAGCACCGGGCGTTCGCGCTTTTCCGAGAACCGCTCCAGGGCTACGAGGATGGAAAAATTCCTTTTCGAAAAGCGCTGCTCCGATTCCGTCCTGCCAGCGAATCGTGAACCCGAGGGGGCGGGTTTGCCAGGACGATATTTGCCGGTGAGGATACCTCCCTCCAGGGGAAAGTAGGGTATGATGCCGAGGCCATAGGCCCGGCAAAATGGCACCAACTCCTTTTCGATTTCCCGTTTTAGCAGGTTGTAATAGGGTTGCACCGAGACGAAGGCATTGAGGTGCAGCATTCTAGATGTCCACACCGCCTCGCAGGCCTGCCAGGCCGTAACTCCGGAGCAGCCGATATAGCGCACCTTCCCGTTGCGAACACAGTCATCGAGGGCTCGAAGGGTTTCTTCGATGGGTGTGTCGGGGTCATGGATGTGAAGCTGGTAGAGGTCAATGTAATCGGTACCCAGCCGGGACAAGCTACCTTCGAGTTGTTCCATGATGTGACTCCGCGAAGCACCGCGGTCCTTCGGCCCTTCTCCCATGGAAAGACCGAACTTTGTGGCAATCAGGACCTGCCCCCGTTTGGATTTCAGCGCCTTCCCTATGATCTCCTCGGAGAGGCGTGGCCCGTACATGTTGGCCGTATCGAGAAAGTTAACCCCCAGATCAAGGGCCTGGTCAATGATCCTCTTTGATTGCTTCTCATCGGCCCGTCGTCCAAAGCTGTTTGTGCCCAGCCCGAGGGCTGAAACCTTAAGTCCGGAAGTTCCTAGAGACCGGTATTCCATGGGATGATCCCTTTGCTATGGTGTTACTTGTGCTTGTGCCCGGGAATGACTGCGGTTCATGAGAAGCAATGCAAGCCGTGTCCCAGCAAACAATCAAGTTGAGAAGTCTGGGTAACCCAAAGGGGCAATCTTGGCGCGGTATTCGGCCCTCAATTTAGCGCGCTCCCCCGGCCATACCCGATTCACAAAACCGTTAAGTAAGAATGGGTGGACGCCGGCAGCATAGAGGGTTGGGTAGTCGATCCGCATCAGCGCGTCGCGTTCCTCCTGGCTCAAACTTTGTTTTTCCAGAAAAGCGGCGGGATTTTCCTTGAAGGCCTGGAAAGATTCTGGGTCCTGGATGATCTGCCTCATTACTTTGTTCACTTGGTACTTATTCACGCCGCCCCTCCTCCATCGATCTCCCAATCCATATAGTGCATGGCCGCCGTAACTTCTGGAAAGTCCAATCCTGTTGCGGTGGGTTTGGTTCCCCCTGCGATGCCCATGAGTAGGATATAGTTGAGAAAACCAGGG